>Ga0172379_10000226_pt1 | contig 153588 bp, 200 predicted proteins | sample GrowelOW334metaG_FD_119756 | JGI IMG/M metagenome (GOLD analysis project Ga0172379, IMG submission 119756) | Groundwater microbial communities from an aquifer near a municipal landfill in Southern Ontario, Canada - Groundwater well OW334 metaG | ecosystem: Environmental > Aquatic > Deep...
CGCAATTCTTTCAAAGCTCCAGAAGGGCAATGTCATTGTCATCGACCAGTTCGGCATCGAAAAGCCAAGAACAAAGGATTTCGTTGCTATACTCGGCAATCTTAAAATTGACAGAAGCTGCTTGGTTACAGTGAACCAGCCGGACGACAATCTCTACAAGTCGGCAAGAAACGTGCAGAAAGTTTCCGTTATAAACGTGAACGACCTGAACGCCGGCGACATCTGCAACAGGCAGAAAATGCTTTTCACAAAAGATGCACTGCTGGCCGTTATTGACAGCAGCAAAAATCAAAAAACAGAATCAGTTGGTTGATGGATAATAAAAATGGACGATCATGATATTGTTATAAAGCCGTTGATTACGGAACAGAGCACACATTTTGCCAACAGCAAAAATGTGTATTCATTCGAGGTCAACAGTAAGGCCAACAAAATTCAGATTAAAGGCGCGGTCGAACGACTCTATGGCGTTAAGGTTACTGATGTCAGAACCGCAAACCGCAAAGGAAAACCGAAAAAACGCGGCAGGTTTATGGGTAAGCGGTCAGATTGGAAAAAAGCCGTCGTAGTGCTTGACGAACAGCATCACATAGACCTGTTCTAATAAATAGGAATAGATAATTATGGGCATTAGAATATACAGACCAACATCAAACGGACGCAGAAATGCTTCGGTAAATGACTACGCCGAGCTTACGACGGATAATCGTAAAAAAGCGTTGTGCGTCAGAATCAAAAAAGCCGGCGGCAAGAACAACCACGGCAAGACTACCTGCCGGTTCAGAGGCGGCGGCGCAAAGAGGATTTACAGAATCATCGACTTCAAACGCAATAAGGACACTTCTCCTGCCACAGTCGAAACAGTTGAATACGATCCGAATAGAAATTGTTTTATCTCTTTGGTAAGTTATCAAGACGGTGAGAAAAGATATATACTTGCTCCGCAGGGGTTGACGGTTGGCCAGAAGATAGAGAGCGGCGCTGTTGTTGAGCCGAAAGTCGGCAACGCGATGCCTTTGGGCGCTATACCTGTCGGCGTTGAAGTTCACAATATTGAAATGACAGCAGGACAGGGCGGCAAGCTCGTAAGAGGCGCCGGTCTTTCCGCAAGACTTATGGCAAAGGAAGGCGACTGGGCTACGGTTATCCTGCCAAGCGGCGAAACGAGAATGATTCGCGTCGAATGCAGAGCCACAATCGGCGGACTGAGCAATCCCGATTATCAAAACATCAAGATTGGCAAAGCCGGCAGAATGCGTCATATGGGCATCAGACCACACGTTCGCGGTAAAGCTATGAACCCGGTTGCACATCCGATGGGCGGCGGCGAAGGCAGAGCAAACGGCGGAAGACACCCGTGCTCACCAAGAGGTGTTCTGGCAAAGGGCGGCAAAACACGTAACCCCAGAAAGAACAGCAACAAGAGAATTATCAGAAGAAGGAAAACCGGCAGAGGCCAGCAGTTGGTTATCTAACTTAAATTGAGGTAATTTATAAATGTCAAGATCGCTTAAAAAAGGTCCGTTTGTCGAAGAAAGGCTTGTGCAGAAAGTGCTTAAGCAGCGTCAGATGGGTGTAAAAGACCCGATTAAAACATGGTCAAGACGCAGTACCGTAGTTCCGGAATTTGTGGGCTATACGTTTATGGTTCATAATGGAAAGATGTTTCATAAAGTGTTCGTTACTGAAGAAATGGTCGGCCACAAACTGGGCGAGTTTTCTATAACTCGTACATTTAGAGGCCATTCAGGAAATAAAGCGGCAACGACAGGGGCATAACAGATGTTAAGTGCAAGTAAACTTGATAATCTTATTAAAAGTACAGGCAAAAGTGTTGCTGATTTGGCAACCGGGCTTAAAAGGGCCGGTCTTACCGAAAAGCAGGCGGCTTCTGCCATAAGAAATTGGCGCAAGGGTTTGATGAAGCCTCTGCCCAGAAAAAGCGATATCGAAGCGCTCGCCTCTGGTCTTGGCGTTGATGTTGTCGGTGTTTCGCAGTGGAAGTCGTCGGTTAGGTACTCGCCGAGTTCTCCGAGAAAGGCAAGACTTGTTACGCAGCTTATTTATGGCCGCGGCGTACAGGAAGCGATTGACCTGCTGAAGTTCACTCACAAGAGAGCTTCCGAAACGGTAAGCAAAGCTCTAAAGAGTGCAATCGCAAGCGCTGATGAAGATTCCGCAGATGTCGAAAATCTTTATGTCTGCCTGGCAAAAGTTGACGGTGCGGGCGTAAGAGTCGGCACAAAAAGATGGATTGCCAAAGACAGAGGCAGGGCACATTCAATTAGAAAAATGGCCAGCCATATTCACGTGGCTGTAACAGAAATAGTATAGTAATAGAAGCAGTATTAAGGACTTAATATGGGTCAGAAGGTTCAGCCGATAGGGTTCAGAACAGGCATTAGATTGCCGTGGCAGAGTACATGGTTTGCTCCGAAAGCAAATTATGGACAAATGCTTGTCGAAGACCAGCGGATTAGAAACTATGTTGATACTAAGTTTAATAAGCAGCCCCCGTTCGCCGCTGTCGCGAAGGTTGAGATAGCAAGAACAAGAAACGAAGTCAAGATTACGCTTCACACCGCAAGGCCAGGCATTGTAATTGGACCAAGAGGCGCTGAAGTTGATAAGCTCAAAGGCGACCTTGAAGAGTTGATTGACAGACAGGTAATTGTAAATGTTATTGAGATAAAAGAGCCTTCTCTTGATGCCAAATTAGTCGGCGAAGCAATTGCTGAACAGATGAAAAAAAGAGTTGCTTTCAGAAGAGCAATGAAACAGCAGTGCGAGCTTGCTATGCAGGCTGGTGCAAAGGGCGTCAAGATTAAGTGTGGCGGCCGACTTGGCGGCGCTGAAATCGCAAGAACCGAAACACAAATGATAGGCAGTATTCCGCTGCATACCATTGATGCTGATGTTGACTATGCTCACGTTGGCGCGATTACCACTTATGGCGTAATCGGCATAAAGGTTTGGATTTACAAAGGCAAATACGGAACACAGCTTGAAGAGATGCCAGATAGAAAGACGCTCAGAAAGCCGCGTTCAAGAATGTATTCGAAAGATTCAAGAGACAGGGCTCCGTTGCATAGCGCTCCCAGAGCTGCACAGGATAACGCAGCTCCGGCGGCAGCACAGGACTCTGCTCCTAAAAGTGAATAGCAATAATAGTTGAAAAGGTATTACTATGGCAATGATGCCAAAAAGAGTTAAATATCGTAAAAGCCAGCGCGGCAAGATGAGAGGCAATGCCTGTCGGATGAACTACGTTGCTTTTGGCGAGTTCGGCCTGCAGTCTCTTGAGACCAGCTGGGTTAGCGGCAAGCAGATTGAGGCAGGCAGAGTAGCCGCCACCCACTTTCTTCAGAATGTGGGCAAGGTTTACATTAGAATATTTCCGCACAAGTCAATAACCAAAAAGCCACTCGAAACTCGAATGGGTAAAGGTAAGGCCGAGGTTGACCAGTGGGTTGCCTGTGTAAAGCCGGGAACGGTAATGTTTGAAATCGGCGGAGTTACCGAAGACGTTGCAAAAAGGGCATTGTCGAGAGTTTCTCACAAAATGCCTATAAAGTGCAGATTAGTTACAAGAAGACATGCCATCGGATAAGGATAGAGCGTGAAAGCATCAAAAATAAGAGAAATGAGATCGGATGAATGGGCAGGCGAACTGGCAAGCCTCGAAAAGCAGCTTTTCGATATGAGAACAAGAGCTGTTACAGAGAAGCTTGAAAATTCGCATTTGCTCAAAAACTTAAAAAAGGATATCGCAAGAGTTAAGACCGTTATTAGACAAAGCCAGTTAAAGGGCGAAAAATAAATGCAAGCCGAAAAAAAACAAATAAAGACTGTACGAGGCAAAGTTGTCAGCCGCAGCGGCGACAAGAGCATTAGAATCGTTATTGACTACAGGATTAAACACCCTGTGTACGGCAAGTTTATAAACAGGCGCACAAAGTTCGGTGTTCATGATGAGCAGAACGTTGCTCAGGTCGGCGATGTCGTCGAAGTCGTTCAGTGCAGGCCGATGAGCAAGACTAAGGCCTGGCGGCTTCTTAATATCGTTCAAAAAGCGATAGAAAAAGTATAACTGTAAGGGATAAAGCGTGATACAACAAGAAGCTTATATAGATATTGCCGATAATTCTGGCGCAAAGCAGGCTCAGTGTATTATGGTGTACGGCCAAACCAGTTCAAAGCTGGGAAAATCCACTCGCGGCGCTGCGGCGGTGGGCGATATTATATGTGTCGCCATAAAAAAATTGCTGCCGACCTGTCAGCTTGACAGAAAAAAAACATATAAATGCGTTGTTATCAGAACAAAGCATCCTATCAGAAGGCCTGATGGCAGTTATGTAAGATTTGATAGAAATGCCGGTGTTATTATAGATGCTGATGGCAATCCGGTCGGAACAAGAATTTTTGGCGCGGTAGCAAGAGAGCTGAGAGAAAAAAATTATATGAAGATTGTTTCTCTGGCCAGCGAAGTGGTTTAATTAACTTTGGTCAGATAAGAGAGTTTGAATTATGGCAAGAAATGTAAAAAAAGGCGATATGGTTGAAGTAATAACCGGCGAAGGCAAAGGCACCGTCGCCAAAGTAATGCGTGTTATTACCTCAAAGGACAGGGTGATTGTTGAATCTGTCAACAGACGATACAAACATGTAAAGCCCAGCAGAAAATATCCGCAGGGCGGCAGAATCCAGATTGAGCAGTCTGTGCATATCAGCAATGTCCAGCCGGTCAACCCGAAAACTTCAAAAGGGACAAGAGTTAAGTTTGTCGTCGGCAAAAAAGGCGAAAAGAAACGCATTGCAACCGACGGCACTGAAATCGGTATTGTTAGAAAGGCCGAATAGCAGCAAATTAAGCTGTTGTCGGTACGATGATGTACTTAGCCCACTGATATATCAGTAGGTGAACAGAATATTGACATAATAAGGTTTTTAAAATGGCAAGGTTAAGCGACCTGTATAAATCGAAAGTAGTTCCTGCTCTGAAGGAAAAGTATAATTACAAAAGCTCCATGGCTGTACCCAGAATGGAGAAGGTGGTTATCTCTATGGGTATTGGCAAGGCTACTCAGGACAAAAAATTCCTTGAGTCAGCCTTAGCGGACCTCACAATGATTGCCGGCCAAAAACCACAGGTCTGCAAGGCTAAAAAGAGCGTGTCTAACTTTAAGGTCAGAGAAGGCGAAAACACAGGCCTGAAAGTTACGCTTCGCGGCCAGAGAATGTTTGAGTTTATGGACAGGCTCATCAACCTCGCTATCCCGCGAGTTAAGGACTTCAGAGGTCTGAACCCGAAGAGTTTCGATGGTATGGGAAATTATTCTATCGGTATGAGTGAGCAGACCGTATTTCCGGAAATTGACCCTGTCAAGGTTGAGACAACCCAGGGTATGAATATTACATTTGTTACGACAGCCCAGACAGATGACCAGGCCAGAGAGCTGCTCAGACTGTTCGGTATGCCTTTCAGGGAGTAGTTGATGTCAACAAAAGCTCTTGTTAATAAAAGCAGAAAAAAACCAAAGTTCAGCACACGGGCATATACGAGATGCCAGTTATGCGGAAGAAGTCATGCGGTTTATAAAAAGTTTAAAATTTGTCGCCTGTGTCTGCGAAAGCTCGCCGGCGAAGGTAAAATTCCAGGCCTCAAAAAGGCAAGCTGGTAAGTATTCAGAGCCCGAGCGACATCGCAGGGCGTTAAAGTTAAGTTTTTTACAGGAATTTGTCAAATGCACAGTGATCCGATAGCGGATATGCTTACGAGAGTAAGAAACGCTGCTTTTGCAGGCAAGGAAAACGTTGATGTCAAAGCGTCGAAAATCTGCCGAGGTATCGCGCAGGTACTGCTTACCGAAGGATACATCAGCGGCTTTGATAAAATCGACGATGCCACGGGGCAGGGTTTTATAAAGATTCAGCTTAAGTATGCGATGGACGGCACGCCGGTGATAACAGAAGTTAAGAGAATCAGCAAGACAGGCAAGAGAGTATATCTTGCTGTTGATAAGCTGCCTAATGTTGTCAATGGTATGGGTATCGCTGTTATTTCGACAAATAAAGGCGTAATGACTGATAAACAATGCAGAGCTGAGAATATCGGCGGCGAAATACTTTGTACGGTGAGTTAATGAGCAGAATAGGAAAAAAACCAGTTAGTATTCCGGCAGGCGTAAAGGTTGATGTTGTTGACAGGATGGTCAAAGTCAGCGGCCCAAAAGGTACGCTAACGATAGAATCTCATCCTAATATAAAAGTCAGCGTTGATGCAGCGAAAGGCGTTATTGTTGATAATCTCGCGCCAGAGGCAAAACTTGAAAAAGCTATGCACGGAACAGTAAGGTCGCTGATAAACAATATGATAATCGGCGTCAGCAAAGGCTTCGAACAAAAACTCGAAATCTATGGCACCGGCTACAGCGTCAAGGAACAGGCAGGAAACATAGTTGTAACCGTTGGTTTCAGCCATCCGGTTGAAATTAAAATACCCAAAAGCGTAAAGGCGACTATTGACGTGCCTGCTACAAAGGGAAATGATATTCCTGCGAAATTTACGCTCACAGGATACGATAAGCAGGAACTTGGCCAGTTCGCTTCAAATATTAGAAAAGTTAGACCGCCGGAACCTTATCAGGGTAAGGGCATTCGATACGCAGGCCAGCATATTAAACGTAAGGTCGGTAAGGCTGTTGTTGGCGGCGCTGCTTAATATCGCAGGTAAATAAGAGGCTCGTGCAGCCTGAAATAATAAAAATTAAAGTGATTTTTTTTGAGATTTGCAAATGCAGATTGACAGAATAAAAAAAGCAAGAGTTAGACGTAAATTCAGAGTACGTAAAAATGTTGTCGGTACTCCGGAAAGACCAAGACTGAGTATTTTCAGGTCAAACCGTCATATTTACGCTCAGATTATTGATGACATTGCTGGCGTTACGCTTGCCTCGGCAGGCACCAAACAGCCCGCGCTGCGCGAGAGTCTGAAAAAAACCGGCAACATCAACGCTGCTAAAATAGTAGGCGCTGAAATTGCAAAGCAGGCTATGCAGGTCGGTATAAAAGCTGTTAGATTTGACAGAAGCCGCTTCAAGTACCACGGCAGAGTTAAAGCTCTCGCTATGGCTGCAAGAGAAGCAGGCCTGATTTTCTAAATGTATTTAAGCAATAGCTAATTGCCCAAAATCGGAGATTAAAATTGGCTGAAGATTCAAGAGTTATGGTTAGTCAGGAAGGCGCTATAGAAGACACTGTTGTTAAAGTCTTCCGTTGCGCCAAAGTCGTAAAGGGCGGCAGACGGTTCAGTTTCAGCGCTATGGTAGCTGTTGGCGACAGAAAAGGCACCGTTGGTATCGGTTATGGCAAAGCAAGAGAAGTGCCCAAAGCCGTTGAAAAGGCTGTCAAAGATGCAAAAAAACAGCTGCAGCACGTCTCGCTTTACGGCCAGACGATTCCGCATCAGATTATCGGCAGGTTTGGCGCGACTAAAATTAAAATGCTGCCCGCAAGCCCAGGCACCGGCGTTATCGCAGGCGGAAGCGCAAGAGCGGTACTGGAACTGGCGGGCGTACACGACATTCTGACGAAAGTGTACGGCAGCACTACAACAAAAAATGTTGTAAAAGCGACGATGGATGGTTTGTTAAAACTTCGTGACCCGCAGGCGATTAGCGACCTTCGCGGCATAACGGTAGAAGCGGTAAAAAGGTGGTGATACAATCATGATGAATCATGAAATAACTTCAATAGCAGGACACGATAAACAGCGTAAGCGCGTCGGCAAGGGCATTGGCAGCGGACACGGCAAAACCAGTACCAGAGGCGCTAAAGGCGCCGGCAGCAGGTCGGGCTGTAAATTGAGACTTGGCTACGAAGGCGGACAAGTGCCGTTATACAGGCGTTTGCCAAAACGGGGCTTCAACAATTTTAATTTCACAACACGATACGAAGTCGTCAATGTTTCCCAGCTTGACGGGTTTGAAGATGGCGCAGTTATCGACGTTAAGCGTCTTTTTGTTGCCGGGCTTATCAGCAGTGCAGACAGCAGAGTAAAACTGCTTGGCGACGGCGAATTAACCAAAAAGCTCGATGTCAATGTACATAAGTTCAGCAAAACCGCTCATGACAAAATTTTAAGCTGCGGCGGCGCTGCGAAGGTGGTCGCATAATTTGACAAGGAAGACAAATGTTTAATGCTGCTGTAAATATCTTTAAGATTCCTGACCTGAGGAACAAGGTGCTGTTCACCATAGCGCTGCTGATTATTTTCAGGCTTGGTTTCCACATTGCTCTGCCGTGCGTTGACCAGCAGAAAATGATTGGCGCTTCGGAGAATCGCGACCAGAATAGTCCGGTCAACAGGGCGTTGGAACATCTCCAGATGCTCAGCGGCGGCAATCTTAAAAGAAGCAGTCTTTTCGGTCTCGGTATTATGCCGTATATCACGGCATCTATTATATTGATGCTGCTCGGCGAAGTTATGCCTTCCCTCAAAAAACTCAAAGCAGAAGGCCAGACCGGCTACAAAAAAATCCAGGAATACACTCGCTATCTCACTGTGCCTATATGTATCGTGCAGTCAATGATGTTTATGAAAATGATGCAACCATTTGCTTATCCTGGTATGGAAAACGCCTGTCTGATTCTTGGTACTATCGGTATGACTGCCGGCACAATTTTCCTGATGTGGCTTGGTGAGCAGATTGACGAATATGGAATTGGCAATGGCATAAGCCTTTTGATTATGGCAGGCATTGTCGCTGCGATGCCAGGCACGATTTTAAAAGTATGGCAAAATTCCTCTCTAACAGTTGGCGCCGGCTCAGCCAGCGGCACTTACGGCCCGGCAAAAATTTTGTTTCTTATAGTGGCTTTTGTCTTTGTTGTTGCTGGTGCAATCCTCATCACTCAAGGGCAGCGTAGAATTCCCGTCCAGCAGGCAAAACAAATGCGTGGCCGAAGAATGTATGGCGGCCAGAGGCACTATCTTCCATTACGAATCAACCACGGCGGCGTTATGCCGATTATCTTTGCATCGAGCTTAATGCAGTTTCCGCCGATTGTTGTCGGCCAGCTTCTCAGCATTGAAAAGCTTGCCAACTCAGCGATTCTCGGAAATATTGCGATGGCGTTGCAGCCCGGCGCTTATACTTACAATGTTATCTATATAATTATGATTATTTTGTTTTCCTATTTCTGGACGACAGTTCAGTTCCAGCCGAAGGAAATGGCCAAGAATCTCAGAAACTCCGGCAGCTTCATTCCGGGTCTGCGACCTGGCTTTAGAACTGCCGAATATCTTGAAACTGTTATGGCTCGAATTACTTTCTACGGCGCTGCGTTCCTGGCGATTATCGCCGTTGTTCCGACGGTTATTGCTCAGATGCCCGGCTTGTCAATTGATTGGCAGGTTGCCTCATTCTTTGGCGGTACAGGACTGCTCATCGTTGTGAGTGTTTCGCTTGATTTGGTTCAGAGAGTTGAATCGAATCTGATAATGAGAAATTATGAAGGCTTTAGTTCCGGCGGCAGGATAAAAGGAGCAAGAGGATGGTAGTTGTTCTTCTTGGCCCTCCCGGCGCCGGCAAAGGTACTCAGTGTAAACGTATTATTGATAAGTTTAAGCTCACACATTTGTCCAGCGGCGACATCTTGAGAAGCGAAAGAGCCGCAGGAACGGAACTCGGCAAAAAAGCTCAGAGCTTTATGGATTCCGGCAAACTTGTGCCCGATGATTTGATTATCGAAATGATGGTCGGCGCAATTACAAAGGCGAAAGGCAATTGTGTTCTTGATGGTTTTCCAAGAACGGTTGTTCAGGCTGCCGAACTTGACAAAGAGCTGAAACGAAAAGGAAATGTTATCGATGCCGTTGTCAATCTGATTATTGATGACAGTGTTGTTGAAAATAGAATTACCGGCAGAAGAAGCTGTCCGACCTGCGGCGCAGTTTATCATATTAAATCGCTCAGGCCGAAAGTTGATGGTTTCTGTGATAAATGTAAGGGTCAGTCGCTGACGCAGAGACTCGACGACAAACCTGATGTGATAAGGGAAAGGCTTAAAACTTATCATCAGCAGACCTCGGCCGTGGTCGGTTATTATACCGATGCCGGCGGAGAAGTACTGGACGTTGATGCCGATAGAGCGATTGATGCCGTAACTGCGGAAATAATTGAAAAGCTCGAAAGCCTTATATTGGCTAAGTAAATAAAATGGCGATAAACCTTAGAAGTCGCAGAGAAATAGAATTAATGCGAAGAGCTGGCAAGGTTGTTGCCGATGTTCTTTTAAAATTGAAAGAGTGTGCAGCGGTCGGGATGACCACGGCGTTTTTGAATAAAATCGCCGAGGATATGACCCGACAGGCTGGCGCTATTCCACTGTTCAAGGGCGTAAAAAATCCCTGTGGGAAAAATGATTTTCCCGCCGCGATATGTGCCTCGCTTAACGAACAGGTAGTACACGGAATACCGTCTGAAAAAGTCATTCTGAAAGATGGCGACATCCTCAGTGTTGACTTCGGCGTAAAACTTGACGGATACTGCGGCGATGCGGCTACGACAATTGCAATCGGGAAAATCAGCGATACTAAACAGCGGCTGATGGATGCGACAAAGAGAATGCTCGATATTGCGATTGAAGAAAGCAAACCTGGAGTAAAATGGAGCAGTGTTGCCGGCAAAATGCAAAAATATGTCGAGTCGCAGGGCTTTTCAGTTGTCAGAGATTTCGTCGGACATGGTATTGGTACAGAAATGCACGAAGAACCGAAAGTCCAGAATTTTGTCAACGCCGAACTGCTCAGACACGATATTCTGCTGCGGGAAGGAATGATACTCGCAGTCGAGCCTATGGTTAACGCAGGCTCGTGCAGTGTAAAGTCGCTTAGCGATGGCTGGACGGTTGTTACTCGCGATGGAAAACCATCCGCTCATTTTGAGCATACGATAGCGATTACCGCCGTCGGCTGTGAAGTGCTTACTCTAAGCTGACAGCGATACTATTTTAGTATAAAATTATATATGTCAAAAAAAGACGCGATAAAAGTTGAAGGAACTATACTTGAAACATTGCCGAACGCGATGTTCAGAGTACAGCTTGAAAATGGGCATATTATTATTGCTCACGTTTCCGGGAAAATGCGAATGCATTTTATCCGAATCCTTTCAGGCGATAAGGTTACTATCGAAATGTCGCCTTATGACCTGACCAAAGGTCGAATTGTTTTGAGAAATTGAGTTTGAGGTCGTTATGAAAGTTAGAAGTTCTGTTAAAAGAATATGTGAAAATTGTAAAATAGTGCGACGCAAAGGCGTTGTACGCGTTATCTGTCCGGCTAATTCTCGCCATAAACAGAGACAAGGCTGATTTTTAATAAGGAAAGGTTTTCTTATGCCTCGTATAGTTGGTGTTGATATACCAAATAACAAAGCGGTAAGTATTTCTCTGCTGTACATACACGGCATTGGACCGTTTATCGCCAAAAAAATTCTAAAAGAGCTTGGCATTGAATCGACAGTTCACGCCGGGAAGCTCACGGAAGATGAAGTGAGCAAAATCGCGCAGATTATCGACCGTGACTATCTCGTTGAAGGTCAGCTTCGCAGGCAGGTCTCGCAGAACATCGCAAGACTTAGAGACATCGGTTGCTATCGAGGCATCCGTCACAGAAAAGGTCTGCCGTGCAGAGGCCAGCAGACCCAGAGCAATGCTCGAACTCGAAAAGGAAAACGAAAGACCGTCGCCGGCAAAAAGGGCGTCAAAGAAATGCATGGCTAATAAGTGAGGTATTCTAAATAAATGGCTAAAAGTAAAATCAGAAAGAATGTTGTAAAAGGTATCGTTCACATCAGAGCGACTTTCAACAATACACAGATTACTATAACCGACGTTGATGGCGACACGATAAGCAGCGACTCTGCCGGCACTGTCGGCTTCAAAGGCTCAAGAAAAAGTACGCCTTTTGCCGCTCAGAGAGCCGCGGAAAAATGTGCCAATGCCGCAAAGCGTTCCGGTGTTCGTGAAGTCGAAGTCAGAGTAAAAGGACCTGGTTCAGGGCGTGAGTCTGCCGTCTCTGCTCTCCAGGCCGCCGGACTGAGAATATCTTCTATCGAAGATGTTACTCCGATTCCGCACAATGGCTGCAGGCCGCCAAAGAAAAGAAGAGTTTAACTAAAAGTTTGGAGTTTTTAAAAATATGGGACGTATAACGATTGATCCATCATGCAGGCTGTGCCGACGAGAAGGTATGAAGCTGATGCTAAAAGGTGTTCGCTGTGAAACCGCGAAATGCCCAATTGAGAAAAAGCAAAAAAATCTCGCTCCGGGTATGCACGGCTGGAAAAAGGGAAGGGGCAGTGATTATGGCGTCCGCTTCCGTGAAAAGCAGAAAGTGAAGAGATACTATGGGCTTGGCGAAAGACAATTTATGACCTATGTCTCCAGAGCCGAAAAAACAAAGGGCAACACCGGCGAAGTCCTCCTTGCTCTGCTCGAAAGAAGGCTCGACAACGTTGTCTATAAGATAAACTTTGCCGCTTCAAGAAAAGCTGCAAGACAGCTTATCTCCCACGGCCACATTTACATCAATAATAAAAAGGTTGATGTCCCTGATTTTACCGTTGGCATTGGTGATAAAATTACTGTAAAGTCCGCCGAAAAGAGCAAAAAGAGAATCAAAGAGCAGCTTGCCACTAATCCTAATTTCTCTGCTCAGCCCTGGCTGCAGCTCGATGCTAATACTCCTGCTGCAACAGTGCTTGCTCTGCCGACAAGACAGGATATCCAACTGCCGATTGAAGACCAGCTTGTTATTGAATTCTGTTCAAGATAATAAAAATTTTGTAGAGTGGGTTTTAGCCCACGCGGTTATTGGCTAATAACTGATAACTGAATTTCTGATAACTTAGTTTATTAACCGGCAATTAACAGATAGCGATTTTAAAGGCATGGCCGCTTATAAACATCGCTGAGAACAATTGCCATTTTTTGGAGGCCGAATATGAGAATGACATGGAGAGGGCTGGAATTGCCAACCCGCGTTGACCTTGACAAACAAGTTTCAACGGAAAAGTATGGTTTATTCAGAGTTGAGCCGTTTGAGCATGGCTTTGGAACGACAATCGGGAACAGTCTTAGACGCGTTTTGCTTTCCTCGCTTGAGGGAGCTGCTGTAACAAATATAAAGGTTGCAGGCGCAGACCACGAGTTTACTTCGCTCACGGGTGTTAAGGAAGACATTACAGAAATAGTTCTGAATGTTAAAAATCTGATTATTAGAAAAACTACGCGTGATCCGAGAGTTATTTCTGTTTCAGCTAATAAGGTCGGCGTCATTACCGCTGCTCAGATAGAATGTGACCCGTCTGTTGAAATTTTAAACAAGGATGCCGTTGTTGCTACTCTCACGGAGAATGTAAAGTTCTCTATGGAAATGGTCGTTGAGACCGGCAGAGGCTATTCACCGGCTATCGAAAGACTTGCTGAAGAAGACAGATTTGAACAGGAAATCGGCAGAATTGAAATTGATGCTATTTATTCGCCGGTTGTTCGTGTTCGCTATAAAACTGAAGATACTCGCGTTGGCCAGAAGACAAACTACGACAGGCTGATTCTCGAAATTTGGACGGATGGCTCCATTACTCCTGAAATGGCGTTGGTTGAATCAGGGAAAATTCTAAGAAAGCACATCAATCCGTTTGTGCAGTATTTTGAAATCGGCGACGACACTACCGAAGAAGTTGAAATTATCGAAACACCGCAGCAGGACAAAGTGGACGAGCAGTTCTCCGCAAAACTCAAGATGTCCATTCAGGAACTTGAACTGAGCGTAAGAGCAAGCAATTGCCTCGAAGCCAGCCACATTGAAACCGTCGGCCAGTTAGTCGCACTCTCAGAAGCGAATTTGCTAAAGCTTAGAAGTTTTGGCAAAACAAGTCTTCGCGAAATTACACGAAAGCTTACTGATATGGGGCTTTCCCTTGGTATGAATGTTCAGGAATAGAAATTTTTTAGGTAGGTAAAATATGCGTCATAGAATTGCAGGCGGACAGCTTAATAGGACCAGCGCTCACAGATTGGCGATGAGAAGAAATCTCGCCGCCTCGCTGTTTGAGCATGAAACAATAAGCACTACTCTGCCAAAGGCCAAACACGTTAGGAGTTTCGCTGAAAAACTCATCACTCTCGCAAAAAAGGGCGACCTTACTGCTCGGAGAAGAGCTATCTCCATTCTCGGCAATCGGGACATTGTTAAGGAAGTTGACGGCAGTGTTGAGAAAACCGGAACTATTATTGGAAAGCTCTTCAGCGAAATAGGTCCTCGCTATCTCGACCGAAAGGGTGGATACACACGAATTATAAGACTCGCCAAAACTCGACTCGGCGATAATACTCCACTTGTTCTGCTCCAGTTGGTTGGCCAGGAAAATCTGGAAAAGCCAGAAACCAAGGGAAAGAAAAAAGCTTCAAAGAAAAAACCTGCTAAAAAAGCGGAAGCAAAAGACAAGAAGGAAGAATAGTTTTTTAAATATGGATTGTATTTTTTGCCAGATAGTTGCCGGCCGAATTCCTTGTACTAAAATTTATGAGGATGAAATGGTTTTGGCTTTTCTGGATATTGCTCCCGTTAGCACGGGACATGTTTTGATTGTTCCAAAAGAGCATTGTACGAAAGTCCATAATTGCAGCGCAAAATCTTTCGCTGCCGCAACTGTGGTTTTGCCTAAAATCGCATTAGCTGTTTCGGATGCTGTTGGCGCTGATGGCTATAATGTTTTATGCAACAATGGCAGAGCCGCAGGCCAGCTTGTAGAGCATTTGCATTTTCATATAATACCAAGAATGGCTGGTGACGGAGTGTTTAGCCATTGGCCTGCCGGGAAGTATCCGCCGGGTAAAGCAGATGAGATTGCACAGAAGATTCGCACTAAACTGTAATTGATTTATTGATTATAGTCTGGTAGAGTTATAGATGAATTTTGATCGCGGGGTAGAGCAGTCTGGTAGCTCGTCGGGCTCATAACCCGGAGGTCGTAGGTTCGAATCCTGCCCCCGCTATTGATGTAAATAAGGCAATTACAACGACTTAGTTGTAGTTGCCTTTGGTCGTTTATAGGGCATATGTCATTAAATTGTAATAGATGTCTACAATTGACAGCCCTGTAATTGAGAAATCATCTCAATGAAATCACGCCAATGGCAATTCCGGGTAATATTAAGCACGGAAAGGAATTTGCCATGGCGCATATTTACCGGCGATGCCGTCAATTTTGGATTAGCTATTATCTGGATGGTAAATTAATCCAGAAGTCTTTGAAAACCAAAGACGAAAGAACCGCTTTATCAAAACAAAAGAGGATAGAGTACGAGCTATCCATCGGAGACCTTCATGTTGCCAGCAAACTGCCCCTGCCTATAGTCCTTGAAGTGTTCTGCAAGTATTTAAAAAATACCCGCACTTTTAAATCCTATAAAAATGATGTGTGCCGGTTAAGAACTTTCTTTGGGCCAATCTGCGATGGCCTCAAGCCCTATCCGGGCACTATGAAACAATCCCGCAAAGACAAATATGAAGGCTCTCATGTAAAGGCGGAGCTTCTTGAGGATATTACAGCCGGGGCAATCAACAGGTTTATTGCCGCAAGAATTGAGGAAGATAAATGGAAGCCAAAGACTGCAAACTTAATGCGGGAAGTTCTTCATAAGCTTTATGCATACGCTATCAAGCATCATGGTTTTTGTAGCCGAGACAGGAGATATCCAAACCCTGCCGATGCTGTGGAAAGATTAAGGGAGTCTGCACCACAGATAAGATTCCTGACATTAGAGGACATTGATAAACAATTACAGGTGCTTGCAGATTATCCGGTGATTCATGCTATGGTGGCCGTCTATATCTATGCTGGATTGAGGCGGGAAGAGGTGCTATGGCTTACTGGTGAAGATGTAGATTTGGAACAGAGAGTTATCAGGGTTCGGGCAAAGACTATTGATAAAGAATACTGGCAGCCGAAAACAAAAAAGAATCGCGTAGTTCCAATAAGCAATGCACTGTATGATATATTGAGCATCTATCAGCCTCTGGTAAATTGTGTCTGGTTCTTTCCTTCGCCAACAGGCAAGAAATGGAACACGGATAATTTCTCACAGGACTTGCGGGAAATAAATAAAGAAAACAACCTTGAATGGTCATGCCTTGATTTTCGTCATACTTTCGGTAGCCAGCTTGCACAGAAGGGGGAGTCGCTTTACAAAATTGCTGAACTGATGGGCAACTCACCGGATATATGCAGAAGACATTACGCAGCTTTGGTTCCCGAAAAGATGAGAGATACTGTTGAGTTTTCAAAAACGCAGATAGAACAGCAGGGCGGAAGTAAAGATGCTGAGGTTATGCTAAGGCAAATTCTTGAAAAACTGGATGGCAATGGTTCAAAGCTGATACCAGAGATAAGATTGGTGAGATGATTTTGCTAATTGGTATATTCCATTGAATCAAGCCAGTTTTTGACATCACTCCATTTGTAACGGATAGCACCGTTTTTCCCTCTCCCAATACTCACAGGCTGTATGCCTGCCTGCTTTAGCCATCTGCGGACAGATGTTCTATGTGCATCAAGCATTGCAGAAAGAGATTTCAGGCTGACAGCAAGTCTTTGTGTTTCGGCATTATTTGTTTTTATGTTATTCATATTGAAATCAGCCTGTAATTCCTTTACTTAACTGTAAAATAAGTTCTACGGTAGGCATGTGATACAGCAGTGAAGAAAATCAAGCATTTGAAACAAAACAAACAGCATAAACAAGAGAACTTCATTTTTTGCAGAAGATGTTAGCAATGGTTTAGAGCTTTCCGTTTTATCATATGCAAGGTTCACAATACCCTGTATGAGCAGATAAAACATTACTGTCATTAAAATAGGTATTGTATGTGAAATAAACAACTCAATTAGATTACTGTTGTGCATCTTAAAGTCCTTTCGATTTATTTTATCCTATATAATTTTCACTCACCACAACTTGGGCAAAGCAATCTATATCCGCACTCGGAACAACAAGCGGTAAGCATATCGCCAGTCATCTTGTTTCCGCATCTTGGGCATATAAAATCTGTAGAAATTCCTTTTCCTAAATTTTCTGCTTTATTTTCTTCCATACAATATATGCTACCAGATTTTGTCTAAGGCCGGCGGATATAACAATTACCATCTGCTTATTTTTGAATCACACTTTGGTTTACTTTTGAAAACCAAAGTGTTTTGGAGGGAGAAAAATGAAATGTAAATTATGTGGCAGGGAAACAGCCGACGATTCAGGCTTGTACTGCGGAAAATGCGATAAGATTGCTGGAGATGTAATGATGGATTTGAAGGCGGAATTAGAGGGATAAAAAAGCCCGCCGGATTACTCCAACGGGCTTATCTAAGCTACTCTTCCGACGGTTCAGTTTCATTCATGGCGCAATGTTCATAGGCTTTCTGTGCCACGGTAATCAAGGCAGGTATTTCATCTGGGAACAAAAATATCTGCTGGTTCTGCCATTTGCCCGATACCGAATCTTTCGAGCTTTTTTGCAGACTGACAGATTTTCTTGTGATGGGCTTACCATCTTTGGTATCCGCTTTTTCAAAAACTGCCGCTGAAATCTTCCGAATGAGGAATTTTTTAACCGGGTGTTTAATTTGTTTTTCATTCATCTTCTTTTCCTTTCTTAAAATAAAATTATTGTTAGTTAAACAATTAATGACACTAAAATGTATCGTAAGGCTACTAAGGCAAAAAAGGTAATCAGCCATAACAACCATTCAGGAAGTTCTCTTTTGAAGCATTTTGATAGTAGCCTACCCAATGCTTTTACAAGGGGGTCAACAAGCCTGCCGAGCGAGACTGTCAACTGATGGTTAGGATTTAATTTTTCCAGCACAATCCTCAGTGATGCCATCCAAAGCCACGCATCAATTGACCAAATGATGAGCAGTATTGGAAACGCAAATGGGTTTGAAATAACTATCATATTTTTACCCTTTCAAGTCTGCCTGCAAGATTATGAAAATGCTGGATCAGTCCCTGGGTATCACCTATCCAGCGATACCGTTTTGTGCCATCAGGATAAGGTGAGGCGATATGTTTAAGCAACGCTTCATCAACACAAGCCGGAGTTCCGCCAATACCTATAACTTCGATGGTGGCGTGCATTTTTAACTTATCTGCTATGTATTTTGGACTGTCACCTGTATTGTTCCAGCCATCTGACAATAATATAACCTGGTTATTTCCAGATGCATTCATGAGGCGTTGTGATGCTATTCTCAATGCATCGCCAATATTAGTGTCTCCCAGAAAGCAAATGTTCTTGAGGCTGTTTATAATGTCAGTATGATTTGCTGCTGGTGTAAAATCCAATATCAATTGTGCGTTGTCGCCATATGCTGCAATTGCGATTCTTGCATCTGGATTTTCACAAGCCAGCCTGTTGACAAATGCTTCTACTGATTTTATTGCCGCTATCAGTCTTGATGGCTTCCAGTCTTTTTTATTCATAGAGACAGAAGCATCTATAAGTATCATGCAATTTCTTGAGTCAGAGTCATTCAAGTCCATAGGACAAAAATGTTCCTGTGGCGGCTGATAATATTCTTTACTGCTATCACAAAATATGTCTTTAATTGTTTTTATAAGATTATTGGCATTCATGTTTATCTCCATTAATTGATATGTCAGAAACCGCCACTCGCAAGCTCCTTGATTCAGCAAGGAGAGAGAGGGCGGTTTCTGGCAGTTAGCATTTTAGATTAAGCTGCCTGCGGCTTATTTTTTGGCTTCATCCCTTTTTTGTAGTCCACAGATACGGTCTGTTGCGTTCCACTCACTTTGTCAGTAGCAGTTGCAGTTATCATCCCATTGGCATCAATGATGTATTCGATTTGGATACGTGGTGAACGACATGTTTCTTTTGGAAGGTTTTTAAGTGCAAGCTCTCCGATTAATAGGCAATCATCACGGTCAGCATCAGCCTCGCCCTGCAAAATCTCAATTCTTGCTTCAATTTGATCTTCATGCTCCAGATAGAACAAGTCGGAGCGATGGCACGGTATTGGTGTGTTTTTGTGTATTATCGCAGCGTTGATAAGGCAGTTTTTCAGGCTGGAGTTATCAATCACGCAGCAGCCGACATCATGTGCTGTTACATCCCGGACAAATATCTCAGGAGCAGGTATGACTTGGCCACGGAGTTTTGCCGTTTTTCCGTCTTTAGCCATTTCTGCAATACAGGCATACGCAGCCCCGTATGCCACTGCTCTGTCGGGGTCAATATCAGTTTTAGGATAAAGCCCTGTGAAATCAGCAACTTTTTGCTGGATATACAGAAGCTTTGATGTGCCGCCGACCATTACCAAGTGGTCGATATTCTTTAATGTCAGGCCAGCAGCTTTAACAGCTTTTTGCAACGCATCTAATGACTGCTGGATTAAGTGATCAGTAGCTTTGTGGAATTCATCCTGTGTAACCTCAACAATTGCCTGATTGCCGTGATGATGAAGAACCACAGAAACATTTTTCCGGTTATTCAGGGAAATCTTGGCAGCTTCTATTCTCTGGTCAATATCATGCCGAAACAGTGCATCTGTTAAATCCAGCGCCTTTCCAAGCTGTGCTTCTGCTTTTTCAATGACTATCTTTTTCAGGCACTCATTGAAATCATTGCCACCCAGTGCAGACACACCCTCAGTAGCCAGTATATTTATCTGGGCACCTTTGATATGGAGTATGGATACGTCAAATGTACCCCCGCCAAAATCAAATACCAGGCATATTTTGTCGCTGCCTTTGTTGAGGGCATATGCAATTCCGGCAGCTGTAGGCTCAGGTAATAGGCGAAGGACTTTTAGGCCATTACGCTCAAAAGCTTCCAGAAGTGCCTTTTTGCTGTCATTGCGGAAATTTGCAGGGCAGGTTGCTACGCATTCGATGATTTGTTGCCCAAGCTGCTTTTCAGCCATTTTCTTGAGATGTCCTATCATGGCAGCTGCTGCATCAGTTGCTGTTACGGGTGGATTGCCATTGATAAGATTTTCTGTTGTTCCCAATTTTTGCTTGAAGTTTTTTATGTATAAGTCGGGATTGACATATCCCTGATCAATCGCATCTATGCCAATAAGAGGGGCATTGGGCTGTTCGTAATGCAGCTTGCTCATAGTCCAGGGTTCTCCTCTTTCATTGAGGATAATATTAGCATTGCCTGCCGGATCAACATATGCTGCTTTTGATCTTTCATTGCCTATATCTACTGAAAACATGATTAATCTCCTTTTTTATTTTGGTTATTATTTACTGTATAAACGACAACGCATTCTTTTCTGATAACTTTTTCATAGCGCTTATAGCCAGGAAGCAGCTTTTGTGCGATTAAGCCATTCTGTTCTGCTTGCTCGCATGGCGATGTGTCGATGTATTTTTGCGACACGGGGTCAAATTTCTGGTCGCTGTTTTTGAAACTTTCAACACTATACTTTGCCAATATGTTCTCTATCTCAACAAGATCGCCTTTTCTGGCATCTATAAGATATTTGATGGCAGCTATGCCAAGCTCGTTTTTGCTCTGGGCATGCTTGCCTAATACCTTCTGAAGTTCTTTTATCTGCTGATGGCACCTATCAGCTATTGCTATCAGGCAGAATAAGATTGGGCTGAGAACCTCTCTTTCATAGAACTGCTCATTAAGCTCTTTGTGCCTTGCACTTAATTCTGCAATGACTGCTTCAGATGCCTTGAGTTCCTTTACTTCTGGAATAAGCAAATCAAGTTTGCTGCCGATTTCTGCAATCTTGGCAGTTAGGTCATTAGGTGGCTCATGGTCTTTGTTATGGAGTTCTGAACCGCTGAATAAGCTGTCAAGAACACTACTGTTTTTAGGGACAACATCAGGCTTGTCTTCTATTGTTTCTGTTTCAACCATAATAGTTCCTTTCGAAAAAATTGATTTTGTTTATTTAAACAACGGCCATTGTTTCTTCTAATTGTAAATTAAGAACGGTTAATCCTGCTTATTTCTGAATAACTTTACGATTAAAATAAATGCTATGCAGATAACCGCCATGCACATAAGGCGGGCATACTCGGTTTTATGTATTACACCCAGCTTGCCAAGAATGTCTTCAAAACTGAATGATGGTTCTATATTTTTTATGATATAAAGGAATATAATAATTATTGCTGGCATTCCAATGAACGCTGCCCATCTGAAATGATATTCAGGTTGTGGCGGCGGTGTTGGAGGTTGGCGTTTTTGAAATTGGTTTTGTGTCGCATTTTTCTGCATTGCACCCATGATTTATCCTTTCAGTATTTGACGTATAGACGTACTTTATCACATGCTTGTTTATTAGAGATTGTTATTGGAAGACTTATTGCAGATATTTGAACTGTATCTTAATGATACATAGATGATGCATGCTTATTCACTATCATTATTATTCTCTTCATCATTTTCATAATGGCTGTAATCATCTTCGTCGTCCTCTTTAGGCTCTTCTTCTTTCTTTTTATGATTAAGCCTGCAATATCCCCAACATGTAATAAGCAAAATTGCCAAAGCTGCCCAGTGGTATATATTTACTGGCTTGCCGTCGGCAAACGGCAATGCCTGCACGATATTGAAGCTTCTGCCGGATTTGATAATGGATAATACGGCGATTGTAAGAAGAATAATTATTGTCAGCTTGATTGTTTTCATTTTGTATTCCTTTCCATATAGTTTTCAATAACGTCTAACTTGATACGATCTTCAAATCTTGCAAGAAGCAGATTGCTTTTTATGAGTTTTTTAATTTTTGCAAGCTCTGTTTTTGTTCCAGTTACTATAGTAAGTTTTTTGATGTTTTTATTTTTCTCAAAGATATCTATATGTGATACCAAATTGTCTGTTGCTGACACTGATATTTCATAAGCTTCGTGATGATTTTCAAATTCTATAGCGACATCAACCGGATGATTTGTGCCGGGGACAATCCATTCTAAATATGCCTTATTTCCTTTTTTCTCAAAGTGTGATTTTATCCACATTGCATAGTGTCTGTGGATTATTCCGCCTCTTCCGGTATTTCCCTTTGGCATCGGTATTTGCAGGGTGTTATAACCTTCTTTTGTTATCTGCATCAAAAGCATTGTTGTACGGCCCACTCTTGCTTCCTCAAATTTTGCCCAGCCATTTTGCTCAATAAATTTCCTTATCTCGATTTGCATGGTGTAATGAAAATTGCCGAGCCTTTCAAATAATCTTGCGGCAGGAGTATATGGGGTTTCTGCCCAGAGGCTGAGTAATTTTAAAGAGATTGTTTCTAATTCGGATTGCTTGTTTTTTTCAGCACTTGTATCTGCCTTGTAATTGCTGGCTGATTTGTATAACTTCTCAATAATTTTCTTTGTCTGTTCAGAATCTATCGGAGGAATAAAATTATGCGTGTCATATTTCACTATGCCGATATTTCTTGCAGGCTGCACAAAATCAATTTCACACCACATGGCAGAACCATACGAAGCTTGCCTGAATATGCATTGGCCTGGCGGTAAAGAGGCAAGCATTTTAGCACATCTGGGATCAATCTGAAGTTGTCGGATTGCGTTGAAAATGGATTGAGCATCAGAGAGGTTAAATACGAATGTATAGTACGTGTTTCGTTTTATGTGTTCACTTATCATTTTTATATTCCTGAAATACAAACACAACTCATTAAGCCCATTTCTCTTCCTAACCTGAAAAGCTTGTCAAGAGGGCTGAGGTCAGTAAAGTGTGAAATATCCGATTCGAGTATCAAATCACTCTCATCAAGAACAAATAAAATATCTGTATGGTCTGTTTTATAGTTTTCAGCAAGCCTTTTTATCAAAACCTGATTTATAAAAGTGTCCGTAATTACATGAGCTACATATGCAGGTAAATTAGGTGCATGAATTATGCAGTGCTGCTTTTTCTCAAAGGCTGTGTTGATGTCAAACCCGTTGCAACAGCTAAGCAATTTTCCACTATCTTGCAAAAGTCCACACAAAGACTGACTCAGACTTTGGCTATACCCGGCTTTTGATGAGAAGATATCCATAATTTTTCCATGCTGTGTCACTTCTAAAATTAGTTCTAATGGCGGCCATATAAGATGTTTGGAAACGCTTGGATTGTTCAAATCTTCTTCTTTTAAACCATGATTTAACAACAGCAGGAGTTCGGCAATTATGGATGTGAGCACCATTCTGGCATTGATTATGCCGATGCGGCCCGCCAGTGATAATGACTGCTGTCCAGCCCAGATATACGGGGCGACATTTTCTGGGCCGTTTAAGCCAAGCCTTAAATTATCGTGAACTGAATAAATTACAGTATCACCAATTAGCTTATCCCTTAAATCTATGTAGTCGTTTTTTAGATCTATGATGCACAGAAGAGTGGGATTGTCTTTTTGCGTCTGGTTTGCCTTATCAATATTCATGCAGATGTTTCTTGTGCATACGGTTTTCCCTTTTCCAGCTGCCGATTCTATTAGGATATTTTTGGGTGTCTTGAAATTGATTCCTATCCTGCATTTATCTCCTTCTTTCATTTCACCAATTTCAATATCCAGCGTGCCAAGTTCATCCTTAGTCGCCGGCCTGTCAAGCCAATTACCGCTCTCTTCAATCTTCTCTGCATCTAATCTTGCCTCATCCAAAAAAACACTACAGAAATCATCTGAGTACAACCCTTGCTCTGCCATGAACATATTTTCTTTCCAATTTGCAGATCTGAAGTGAAGTTTAGAAGATTTTATTATTCTGATTAGCTCTGCCCTGGACATACTATTCTCTTTCCTGTTTTTTGAAAAAGATTGATTTAATCATTTTTGCTAATTTGTATTTTTTCGCACATGATGAGCATTGCCACTGGTTGTCCTGCAATTTTCTGTGACGAGGGCAACACAGCTGGCCGCAATCATTGCAGATTTTTGCTCGACCCATTGCAACTATGCCGTGGCTTTTTGAATGTTTGAATAGCGTTGGCTTTCGGCATTGTTCACAGATTCCAATGTGTACCGGAGGATTTTGGAGAAGCATCATAGGACTCCATATGGTGCCACATTCCAATTTGATGCTTTCATTTATGCTTCTGTGTATAAGTTCACCCGTAGATGACCTCACAACATACTGCTGCTGGCCAATCTCTAATATCGGATTTCCATCAGAATCTGAGATGATGTTTTTTGTTTCTTTTTTGGTTGTTATCTGTGGATTTTGTTGTGCCATGTTACATTCCATAAAATTTTAAGATTTATTTTTTGTAGTTTGGTTATTCATTATTCGAAGTCTCACCGCTTGGCTGGAAATCTTTCAAGGTTTCAACTATCTCCATGAATTTGGGCTTTAATGATTCTGCAAGTTCACAATACTCGCTTAATGACTTTTCTGAATTACTATTTACCTGAAACAGGCTGTTTAATTTTGCAAGGCTGTTATAAATCGCAAGATTGTGTATATGATGAATTGTTGGACCATTATGCTCTTTCATTTTTTTGAGAAGGTCGTCTGTGAGGATTAAATCTATTTTTGAGGCCAATTCAATGCTTTGCATCTCGATGTAGTTCATTGCGATTCTGTTAAGTTCTATCTGGTTCATTTTTAATCTCCTTTAGAAAATGTTTGTTTAGTTGCCTTTTATTCTTACAATTTGTGTGAATGTTTTCTTTGGGTTCCATGCTGCGCCAAAGCCTCCAGCCCGCTTGCTTAGGAAGAAATTTGGTTCTTCAAATGTCTCTTCATGGCAGAGGCGAATTACTCTTAATCTTGCGCTTAAATTGTTAGGATTTTTTAAGCTGTAGATATTTGTGAGTTCTGAAATTTCATTTGGTGTATAGAATATACCTGGCTCGCACTGAAGGCATTCAATGATCCTAAGGCATGTTGTACCCATGGATTTTTCTGAAAGCTTTTTTTCTACCCATTTACCTTTTGAGTTTCTGAAAGCCCAGATTCCCAAATCTATGGAGAGAAAATGGTCAACAGATTCACGATTCAATGAGAGGAGTTCATCTCTTGTGATGGTTTTGACTGACACAATATTTCCATCGTAATGAATCTTGTCGTAAAGTGATGTTCCTGATTTTAGTTGCATGATAGTTTTCCTTAAATAAAGTTAGTTCAATAATTCATTTAGTTCATTGTCATTAAGAATTGCGCAGGCTGCGTTGAAAATACAGGTTACTGCTATTGATGATTTGCTTTCATATACCGGAGCATTAGCGGTGATAGTTACCATCTTGAATTCATCATCAACAGTAATAAAACTGCAAAGGTGTTGGTGTTGGCTTTGATATTTTATAATTTGTCGTAAGGCAGCGGTGTCCAATTCTTTTTTGACAGATAACTTGGCAGTCAGCGAGAGCTGTTTTTTTGTGTTATCGAAAGATAGCAATGCGATAATTGCCTTGTCATCAGTAACTAATGCTCCACGTGCTGTTTTGGTTGTCGGACTGGCTTCGATTTCACGCCAGTGGTTTTGTGCTTCGTGGGTGATATTGGTAAACAACTTTGAGCAATTTGGTTCTTTTGCTGGCATAATCATTTTTAAACTCCTTAAAAATTATTGATTTATTTTTGTTCAACAACTCATTTGTCATTCGGAGCATACACCATAAATTGGTTTTTTATCTATGTTCCGGAACATGTACTTTTGGAACAGCCCCTGCACACTCAAAACAGGGGTTTTTATCGCAAAAAAAGCGAAAGATTTATAAATAACCCTAACATTACTCACTATCAGGTGGTAAAATGACGCGATATACTTCAAGACAGGAAACTCAAAGGGTCTTTGGTAAATGCATAAATGATATTTTGGAAGGCAAGTATGAAAGTGCTATACAGCGGTATGATAATATTGCAGAGGTTCTTAAGGAAAGGGCTGCAAGTCCGTATAGCCGCTACCGTTTTTTCAGTTTTGGGCCTCATTATTTGGTTTCAGGCCTTGGCAAAGGATTAGCGGAAGGATTGATGGAAAAAAAGTCTATCGGAGTAAGGGAAGTCTGGGATACTGCCTCAGATATTGCAAAAGAAGCTAAAAACCTTTATGATGCTTTCAAAGCTATTGAAAATGCCAGCTATGGCGACGTTTCTGGATTTGAGGCATACCGAACTCTTGGCAGAAGCTATGTATCTCTTGGCTTGGCAGAAGAAGGTATCGGGATGCTGGAACGATTAAAACAGCCGCGTAAAATGGATATTGTTAAACTCAGAATGAAAGCAAAGGAATTATCAGGTGAGAAGTGATATAAGTAAAATCAAGCAATCTGAGAGTCTATTTGTTCGTGACGATTTACATTGGCGTTATTTCGATCCATTCAAAGTTCCATATGGTGCTGATAGATTCAGTAACTACAGGTATGAAATTCACATCCCTTTAATACCTGATAAATACAATAATGATATTCCTAAGTTTAATTCGATTAAAATAAAAAATATCAGTCCTCATATGACCTCTAAAGAGGTTGTTATTACTGCGGACAAAATAATTCGGAAAGACTATTATAAAGACAAGGCACGTTTTGGGGAATTTATATTTCTTCTGGCGGCAAAGCTTAAATATGATTTATTGTGTGAAGGGCTTGATTATAGCAAAGCAGGATTTTTATATTCGAGGGAGCTTGAGCGATTATACAAGGCTCATACCACACAGGCGCCGCCTTCCATATTAAAAACTCTCAGTCGGTACTATAAACAATTAAAAGATCCCCTCATAAAAAGCTTGTTTTTTGATGGAAGAGGCCAATTTTGGCATGTCATATGCCGCTATGGAAAATATCAGTTCATGTATTGGCTTAATGCTGATGTTAAGAATATTCATTTTGTTGATGAAAATAAGCAGGAGATTTCTGGAGATAAATTAACAACATTATTGGCGAAAATCTTTCCAAGTGAATATCTTATCAAAACCGAAGAATTTGAAGAATTCGTAAGTATTTTACAAGAAGAAAAAACTAAAAGGCTTGAAGATGAAAGAGATGCTATGTTTATCGTTAAGCCTGAAGAGATAAATAATAATGCCACATCAGACAAAGAAACCATAAGTAAATATCCTATTGATTTCAGTGATTTTATTAAAGACCGAACGAAAGACTTTGTTGACAGGGATTTTATTTTTAAGAAAGTATTGGATTTTATTGACAGCAACCCAAATGGTTATTTTATTATCAAAGGGGATCCTGGAATTGGCAAATCTTCAATTATGGCCAGATTGGCTATCAAAGGAGATACTAACATTGGCCAATCTTCGATTATAGCCAGACTGATGGAAGACAAGCAATATGTCCATCATTTCAATATTGCTTCCAGTGGGATTACCAAGGCATCCACTTTTTTGAGGAATATTTGTACACAGCTGATTATTAATTACCAACTAAATTATACTTCTCTTCCTGCAGAGGCATGGGAAGATGATATATTTCTGAATAAGCTCCTTTGTGAAGCCTCAGGAAAAATTAAAAAAAATGAGAAGATTATTATAATTGTAGACTCACTGGATGAGGTGGATGTTGCAGGGCAATCTGCTATGTCTAACGTATTATATCTGCCGAGACAACTTCCTGAAAAGGTGTATATTATTGCAACCGCTAGGGATCAAGATATTAGATTGAGAACGGAATGCAAGCAAGAACCTTGGCTAATTCCATATAAGTCTGATGAAAATAAGAAAGATATTCGTCGCTATATAGAAAACAGAACTGGTTCAGAAGGAATTAAAAAATACATCAAGAAAAATAAAATAAAACTGCAAGCCTTTATTGATAATATGCTTGAAAAAAGCGAAGGTAATTTTATGTACCTTAGATGTGTGCTGCCAGAAATAGGAAATGGTGCATATCAGAATCTGGATTTTGAAGAATTACCATCTGGCCTTGAGAATTACTATAAGGATCATTGGCGGAGAATGAATAGGATAGAAAAGAACTTTAAGGAGAAAATAAAAATTATTTATGTGCTATCAGAGGCACATCAGCCGGTATCTGTTGAGTTGCTTATGGATTTCACTTGTGAAGATTCTATTGTAGTGCAGAGTGTGTTGGATGAGTGGGAGCCATTCTTGCACAAACAAAAGGTGGATGGTCATGCGCGATATAGCATTTATCATAGCAGTTTCAGAGATTTTCTTAATAAAACCGAAATTATCAAGTCCGCAAGAATTAATATTAGAGATATAAATGACTCTTCTTTTGGCGATTCATTCTTTGGCAAAAAATGATTAAGTGGGATGTAAAACTTGAAAGTATGTCTCCTGAGAAACGGGAGTACGCAATTAATCATCTGGTCTCGCATGTTATTTCTTCGAAGAGATGGGACAGGCTTGAAGAATTGTTGCTGAATATATTTTTTCTGGAAGAAAAAACAGAGGCAGGAAAGATTTACGAACTTGCTGAAGATTTTGCAGAAGCTATCAGAAGTATTCCATCTAAAGCAAAGTATAATAAATTTTATAGTATAATTAAAGAAGCAATCAGGAGGGATATTCATTTTATTGAACAACACCCCGGCACCTTATTTCAGTGTCTGTGGAATGCCTGCTGGTGGTATGATTGCCATGAAACGCACGAACATTATAATGTAGATGCAATAGAATATTCAAATAAACTGCTTCCTTGGAAAGGGAGTAAAGAAAAAATTTGCAAATTGCTTGAATCCTGGGACAGTACCAGGGCAACCAATAACCAAAATCACGTTTGGTTAAAATCTCATAGGCCACCAATATATCCATTGAATCAATCGCAGATTAGAGTTTTTAATGGGCATAAAAGTGGAATACGTGATGTTTGTTTTTCACGGAATGATGAGTATGTGATTTCGGTAAGTGCAGATGCAACTGCACGGGTATGGGATGTAAAAAATGGCATACAGGCCTGCTGCCTTGAAGAAATTAAATCTATGATGTTGTGTGTAAGTGTTTCACCAAAGGGCAACTTGGCTGCAATTGGTTGTATTGGTGGAGCAATTTATCTTTGGGATTGGAGTAATTCAGATTTGACCCTTTTGGGTAATCATAATGATTCGGTATATTCGTTAGCCTATTCTCCAGGGAGCGATAAGCTGCTTTCAGGCTCTTCTGATGGAACTGTTCGGATATGGGATATCTCAAGAAAAGAAAAAGATAAATTGGTGACAAAATGCGAGACTAAAATTCGGGGTGTATGCTGGGCACCAAATGGTGAATTTGTAGCTGTTGATTCAGGCGGTAACATAGAAGTTATAGATAGTTGTTCATTGTCAAAGTTAAGTTCCTTTGAAAAACATTCCTTATCCATGAGTAAAGTTGCAGTTTCTCATGATAGCAGATATATAGCATCAGGTGATGTGAGTGAAGTCGTGGTTTGGGATGCTAAAACCAGAAAGGAAAAGTGTCACTTATGTGGGCATAAAGGCCATATTTATGATATCGCCTTTTTTAACAAAGAGAATAAAATTGCATCTTGTTCGCATGATGGAACTATTTGTGTCTGGGATATTAGTAAAGAAAAAGCAATAAATCATTTTAAAGGCCATGCTTCAGAGGTGTATAGCATTTCAATATCTTCTGATGATGCTCTTTTGATTTCTGGCTCCGAAGACAAGAGTATTCGGGTATGGGATATAAATAAAAAGAGTGCATGGATTAAGCGTAGCGACCATAAGGATATTGTTTCTGGAATTGTAATGTCGCAGGACTATCAGCTTGTTGCAAGTTGGTCTGAAGATTTTATTAAGATATGGGATAGCAGCACAGGCCTTGAAAAATTACAAGTCCGGCATAAGGGCAAAAATAAGCTGTCCTATTTAGGTGGCAATATAGTTAATCAAGTAATCTTTTTAAATAACGGACAATGTATTGCGTCCTGTGCTACTGATGGTACCATTCTTGTTTGGGATATACAAAATAACAAAAATATTTGTCGCATGGAATCTCATTCAGGAATCGTATTGGAAATCAGTTCTATTTTATCAGATAAAAGATTGATTTCAAGGTGTAACGATGATGGTACAATACGGCTTTGGGAAATAGAAAATGGCAATGAAATATTGTCTTTAGGTAATATTAAGAATAAAGCTGATAATTTTGTTATCAGCCCAGGAGATAAATATGTGTCTGTAAGTTTTCAAGATGGCAGCATAGCGATTGTTGATCCAGTAAAAGGCACAATATTAAGAACGCTGACTAATGATTCAGTGGAGCTGGATAAACTATCCTATTCACCAATGGGCAAATACCTTTTATGTGTATCTATAAGCCATCAAGTAAAAATATGGAATGTTCAAAATGATGTTGTAATTTTTCAATGTACACCTTGTAATAAAGATATTGCTACCACATTATTTTCGAATGATGAAAATATGTTACTAATTTGTTATGAAACCGGAGAAATTGAACTGTATGTACTGCCGTCCGGAAGTCTATTTAATACAATCTCTACGGATATTAGTGATTTATGTGACATGTTTTTTATGAAATGTTTATCTGATATCTTGTGTATTGTGGACGAGCAGCATTGTTGTCATTTTTGGAACATAAAGACTTGTCGCAAAGTAGTTGATATAATCGAAAAGAGAAACTTGCTAAATCTTTTAGTAAATGAAAACATACCTATATTTCGACCGATTCACAGGGCAAATGATACTGCAATAAAAAACATCTGCACTGGCGAAGAAATAGCATGGCTCCCCGGTGGTAATTGGGTTGAGTTTTTGCATCATGAGAAAAGAATGTGTATTGCTTCCGTGGGTGGGCAACTGGAAATATACAGCATTGAAAATTTGTAACTCTTTATGATTAGATGAGACAAAAAGTTTGAAATGAGGTCTTCCAAAAATATGGGGTGCGTAATCACCCCTGGTCTCGAATGTGATTTATTCGAGGAGATATATACAGTAAATTATGGCTCCAAAGCTTTGATTCTTTTTTTTGGCCATTTCGAGCAAATATCCTGATAATACAACCGGTAGGGATCAGTGCAATAAAAGTCACCATCTATTTCTCGCATTCGTCTTATTTCCAAGATATGTTTTGAGCCTAATGCCGGATTGTCCTTACCTTGTTTTAAGAATTCCACCCAAAATTTATTTGCATTACTTTTTGTAACAATCCTGCTGTCTTGGGATATCCAGTCCTTAACTATATAACAATATTTTATGCCTGCCGAAAGCATATGAGCTTTTAAGTGCGCATGTGCATATTCTCTCTTCTCTGTAGCAAATCTATCGTTCCATCGAAGATCTATCGAGATATTATATTCCGGAGCCGGAGGCCCAAAGACAACCAACCATTTTTCTTTCATTGACAGTCACCTTTTAAGGAGTAGATAAATTTTTTTATAAAGTTTTTGGTTTTATAAGCTCTCTTTCAAAAATCAGAAAGAGAGCTTATATCTGCTCTCGGAGGAAAACAAAATGTCAGGACAAAACCCCATAGCAACTGTAAAAGCAGGCCAGGTTAGCTCGGCACTATTTGAAAATGAGATAACTGTAAACGGCAAAAGGGTAACAGTATTGCGGGCAACTGTGCAGAAAAGGTATAAGGACAAGGATGGAAGCTGGAAATCGAGCAATTCTTTCAGTAAGCAGGAATTGCCTTTAGCCATCTTCTGCCTGGAGAAGTGCTTTGAGAAGATGATTGGCGAAGGCAGCAGCAATAACGAGGAAGTATTTGCATAGGTAGGCAGATAGATGTGTTTTTTTCTGCGGCTCATTTTTTAGCGAGCCAGTTTTTTTCATTTTTGCAAATTACTAATTCTCACTTCTTTGGTATTTTCAGCTGATGGATTATAAAAGGTGTAATTTTTTCCATATACAGGGGTGTAAACTTTTTAATATATTCTTCAGTTAGCATTTCACCTTTCTTGGCACCACATTTTTTAAACGCGTATTGCACAGCTTCATTCACAACCCTGTTCAATTCTTTTTGTTGAGATTGTTTAATTGCAACAGGCATCACTTTCTCAAAGGCCTTTTTAACGGAATCATATGACATTCTTTCGCGTCTGAATAATGCGGCAATGTCTCCAGGGGCGAGCGAAGAAAGGTCTACTTCCATTTTAATTTCCTCTCCGGAAACAGGATTCAGGGCATATGTTCGTGCCATTCTGGCACCTTCATATTTATCTGACAAACAAACAATCATCCTCCAGACACTATAATATTCCACATATCCAATCAACTGTTTTGTATCTGGATTTCCAAAGACTGATACACAATGAAAAATAGTGCCTTCCGTGCGGTTTACGACTAAATCACGTTCATAGTAATAATCAAAACATGCCTTCCCATTCGGTTTAGTTACGTAGTCTTTTGATATGTTACACGAACTTGGATTCACGCCAGATTCAACCGCTAAAGCCAAACAGGTTTTTACTATTGACCTGCCAGCCATATGGCCGCCGAAAGATGGCAGCTTTAAGTTAATCATACCGTCTGGATAATAAGACTGTGATTGGGCGTTGTTCATAATTTCATCGATATCAAAATGCGGAAATTTTTGTTTCATGCCCGTGAGCATTTGCTTTGCTTCTTTGTTTGACCTTGCGTGGATATTTATGCTTATGCCTGACTTATGTGGAGTTACATCATATTTTGGTTTTGTCAACCCCATTGAACCATCGGCATTCAATCTAAGTTGTTTACCATTGGCAGTTTCTATGGTATGTGCAGGTACTTCACCCCTTTCCCGGCTGATACCAAATAATACACTCAATGGATTCAATTGGCGGGCCAACTCAGAGTCCCAGTCCTGACCACCTTTGCTGTTGCAGTTTTTGCAGATAAATCCTGCAACTTTTTTTCTGCCACCGATGGCATTAGGAATCAAATGCTCCTTCGAGTCATTTTTGCTTGTTATAGGCAAACCACACAAAACACATTCTTTGGGCATAAGAGTTCTCTCAGAATTTATCAGATAAATTGTTTGGCTATATTGCCAGCTAAAATCGCAGTCATTATACATTTCATTTTCAATTTTTGCAAACACTTGACCATATTTTAGTGTAGCCCCGACTGAATTGTCTCATAGGCATCAAGATGCCTTGTCAAAAATCAGACAAGGCATCTTGTCGATAAATAAAATACAAACAGGTGAGACAAATGGGTTATACACATTATTGGAAACGAACAGAAAAGTTCAACAAAGAGCAGTATGAAAAAGTTGTAAAGGACTTTAAGGAAGTGATGAAACACTTATCAGTGTTTGTGCCGTTGGCTGGCGGGTCAGGGGAAGGGAATGCAGTAATAAGCAACAAAAATATTTTCTTTAATGGAGTAGCAAAATGCGGGCACACTGACAGAAATTTAGGAATTACCTGGCCTGACGAACAGGCTTCCGGAATTGCATATGCAATAAAGAGATATGAGGAAATCCCGGTGCAAACTTTAATTACAGTGTTATGCGGACAGGAAGAGCAATTGGCAGTGAATGACAGCGATGTTTCTGGGACATGGTTTGCAGGCCTTAAGCTCAAGCAGAGGACTTGCGGTGGAGACTGCTCCCACGAAACATTTGATTTGCCGCTTGAAATGAAAAAAAGTGATTGGCAAAAACCGATAGAAGAAATAAGCCATTATGACCAGTATGGCAAACCGGTCTATAATGACAAGGAAGAAGTCGGGCTTTATTTTGACTGCTGCAAGACTGCTTACAAGCCTTATGACTTAGCGGTAATAATCTGCCTGATAATAGCAAAGCATTATTTGAAAGAGCAGATAATTGTCTCAAGCGATGGCACTCTGGATAACTGGAAAGATGGTATGCTGATTTGCCAGAAGATACTTGGCTATGGGCTTGATTTTGCTTTGAGGGATTGAAATGGATGAAAAAATGGCAAAAGAACCAGTTGGCTGTTTTAGATTGTGCCCAAGATGCAAGGGACATATGCGAATACCTTCAAGCGATGCTTTTCAGGATGATGGAAAGATTCCATGTCCCACTTGCGAAGGGGACGGCTACTTATAGTGTTACTTTTGATAAATTGGTTGAGGCTATTTGTGGTTCGCTAAAAAAATAGACGAATCGCCAATACGGTTTATTATATTGTCTTGTATCATTCTTTCCCATTTTTCCACCTTTTGGCAATATCGTAAATTTTCATACAATATAATTCTGACTTCTTACGCTTAACCGTAATTTAAAGCGATGCCTGGTATATGAAGGGCAGGTGATTGTAATTGATTAGCCTATCTATAAGAAATATTCAGCCTCAAGATTATAGTTAAGCCTTTCCATCGTATTCCATTTGTGTATAGTCGTAATACGATTTCTCCTGAGGAGTCAGGCAGGAGGTATTTCCGTCGATAAATTGATAGTCTGCTGTCACTGTCGCGCACAAAACGCAATCAGGCACATCAAGTGTTTTTGTCATTGTGGAATTATCGCATATTCCATTTTTTGTCAGTGCATTGCAGAGGTGAATATTTTTAGTCAGGGGTTTTAATTTTATCCACCTATCTGCATTTGAGCCTTTGGTTCCATTATCAAATCCAAGATAATAGACATCATAATCATACTCCCGTTCCCAATTATGAATTTGGGCAAATGATTCGTTTACTTTGAATTTTATAGTAGGGGCAATTATCCTGCATGAAGTATGGCCATCTGAATAATAAAGATATTTTGAATCTATTCCGCTGACTGGGTTTTGCGACCTTGGGATTGTATGAGTCTTGCCCATGTTTGCCATATAGATAACCGGTGAAATTGTTAAATACAATAGAATGCCTGCAGAGACAATCATCACACCCCACCTGAAAATAGAAAAATCCTTTGATTTTATTATATGCTTTAGGCAAATGAACATTTCTATGAGTGAAACAACGCCAAGGAAAAATTTGCCAAAATCATAATATATCCTGGTATTGATTAGCTCCTCAAAACTTGAAGGATAGAAATTTTTATAGGCCATCACCATAAGAAATATCATGCACGATATAACTATGCCTATGTATATGATTATATCCCATTTGATTTGAATCTTCGTCTCTGTTTGTGCCATTCTATGCTTCTCCGGTAGCCAATTCCTGAATGCTGCAACTATAGGCTGGCTGCAAATGAAAAGGTCAGTTGGGTGTGAAGCCGTACATAGGGAATATAAATATTTCGTTTCTTTTTAAGTGCTGCTATAATAGGGATTGGTCTGCATGTGTTGATTACTATATGAAAAATAGCAGAGAGTTATTTATGGCAAAAATATTATGGCAAGGAAAAATTGCTTCTGTACAGCCAAGAATAAGGTTGCTCCGGTCGTTTGACCAGCGAAGCCACAGCTATTTAGGTTATGCTCTTTTGATAGAAGGGACAATTGGAAACGAAGAGCGGAAGTTTCTTGTTGGCATAGGAAAAGGTGCCCAGGCAAAGTATCTTTTTAGGGCAGGTGATATGGTGTCGGGCGAGTGCCAACAGGTCGAAGACAGGGAGCTTGAAACAGTTGAGTTTTACAAGGCAAGCAAGCTAAGGCTTCTCAATCGTCAGGATAATAAAGAGAATAAAGCTCCCCCATGGATTATAGTTCCGCCGGAGTTGGAGATATATCGCAATCGAGGGCATAGAAGGCTTGATGTCCGGACTTATGAGGCAAAATGCCTAAGCTGCATCTGGGGCTGCAATATGGCAGTTGAGATGATTATCGACCAGTGGAATCCGGGCAATAAAAAGTTTCGCACAGAAACTTTCTGCTATGGCCCAAAGTCATGCCAATTTTACAAAGCTGGGCCTACACGCAAAGTGCCTGGCAGAAAAGGCATGAGTTGGGAAGAAGAGGATTGGGTTGATGAGGAGGCTGCTGCACATAGAGGGATGGATGAGTAAATTGCTGTTGTTATAGCAAACGGATATATATTTTTTTGTAAAAACACGTTGCCAAAGGTATGAATACAAAACTTTTTTACGTCCTAACAAAGTGATAAGAGGCTGAAATTGCAAATATAAGCGTGCTTAGGATAACAATGCAGGCACCAGTCGGCAAATCAAGATAAAATGACAGAAAAAATCCTGCTACTGTTGACAGAACGCCAAAAAGCATTGACGTTATAACAACCGCTTTGTGCCCTTTGCAGATTTGGTAAGCTGCAGCAGCTGGATTTGTTATAAGGCTGAAAATCATCAACCCCCCAATTATTGGTAGGTTGACTGAAAGAGTGATACCACACAAAGCCAAAAAAAGACAATAGACAAGTCCCTCGTGTACGCCAGTTGCAGAAGCGATAGAGCGGCTGAATAAAAGCACTTTCATTTCTTTGTTAAAAAGAATGGAAAACAGTACAAGTAACAATCCTATTACTGCAATTGCTATGACGGATTTTTTCTGAACAAAAAGAATGCTTCCCCAAAGCAATCCTAACATTTCGGAACGGCTGTTTTCTACAAGGCCTATGCCTAAAAAAGTCAGGCCGAGCATAAAGGAAAACATGATAGCCAAGCCGACATTTGTATCAAGCCTGGATTTTTCTGGTGGTATAACAGCCATAGACATTGCAGATACCACAGAAAAAGCAACTGCCCCGATTATTGGATTAATCCCTAATATACACGAAAAAATTGTCCCAGCCATAGCTGCGTGCGAAATACAGGTGCCAATAAACGGCATTCGCATACCAACAATATAAACACCTAAAAGGCCAGTACTTGCTCCGGCAATTGCTCCTGCAACTATAATTAAATAAAAGAAAGTATCCATGGCTTATTTAACGTTTAGCTCCTGATTGAAAATATGCTTCTTTCCTTCTGCTTCAAAAATGTTTATTTTACATTCATATATCTGTTGAATAACTTTAGATGTTAAGACCTGTTCGCTATTGCCATCAGCAATTACGCTGCCTTTATGAAGTAAAATGGTACGTTCAGCATTTACCCGAATCGAAGTAACTTCGTGTGATACCATCAGAACAGTAAGATGGAGTTGCCTTTGAATCTCCTGCACCATGCTGCTGATTTTTAACTTCCAGCTAAAATCAAGACCGGATGTTGGCTCATCCAGCATAAGCAAAAGCGGCTCCTGAACCATTGCACGGGCGATAAGAACTTTCTGCTGTTCACCTCCGGAAAGACTCCGGAAGGTTTGATTGCTTTGGTCATTTAACCCAAGCTTTTCTATCCATAAGTCAACCAACTCGTAATCGGATGGATTTAATCTGCTCATAAGCGGCTTTACGCTGGTTCGTCCCATCGCAACTATCTCTCTTGCTGTAAATGGTAATTCAGAATTGTACTCAGTAGCTTGAGGAATATAGCCGATTCGTTTTCTTAAATTACTTTTTTGCCAGGAACTGAGTGTATTTAATGGGGTCTGATTAAAAATGATGGTTCCCCTTGATGGAGACAATAATCCGCAGAGTATTTTCAAAAGTGTCGTTTTGCCCGCACCATTTGTCCCGATTATGTTAATAAACTGGCCGGATTGAATCAGCAGATGCTTAATATCAAGTATGGTCTTGCCGGAACGGATTACATTGACATCAGATAATTCCCAAAGAGTTTCCGGCATCATTTTGATACCTCAATTAGATTATTAACATTGTCATACACGAGAGCATCAAATCCTGGTAATTGGGTGTTAAGGTTTTTTTTGTCTGGGAAATTACTGAATACAACAAGTCTGGTCTTTAGATGTTCGGCAAATGCTTCCGCAAATTCTGTCCCTTCCTGTTTATTGGCGATAACAAAGTTAACCTTGTTTTGATTTGCCTCCTGAAGATTATTATTTATCTGAGTCGGTGTCATTGTGTCACGACCAGAAAATACCGAAACAGGATTTAATCCAAGCCATTGTGCAAATTCCGCCTGATGCTGTGATACGATAACATTACTATTTTTCAATTTTGATTGTTCAATCTGTTCGAGCATCTCATGGCTCAGGTTTTTCATGCGATTCTCAATTTCTGCGAGTCTTGACTCATAATAAGCTCGTTGAGATGGTTTTTCTTCTGAAAGAGCCGCAGCAACCTGCTTGGCAATCGACAAATATGTGTCAGGCATGCACAATCCCGGCGGCGGAGCTATGCAGAACATTTTCAGTCCTTTATCCCTTATTCGTGGAATTGCCTTTTCGATATTCTGCTGAAAGTCAAAAGCGAACAGGATTTTACAATTACATAACTGATTTACCTGAGATGGGGATATATCAAAATGCCCCGGGCACATTCCCGGCGGCACAAGGCTTAAAATATGCTGTTGATTACCGCAGATATCTTCTATAACTGCCTTTAAATAAGAATTTGCAACTGCAATTTCCGGCTGTGTTTGCTTATCCTTTTTTGTTTTGCAGCCGGTGAATGTCAAGCAGATAACAAATAAGCCTAATAATATTTTTTCATGTAACTTTTGCATATAATTTAGCTATTCAAATGAACCAATATGATTACCTTTTTTTAGTTCCATCCTGACAATAATGCCTTTACGCTTCTGCGGGCTATACCATGTTCTCTGTGGTACAGGACCGTGCAATTCTTTTAGGGTTTCAAAATCATCATACTTAGGTCCTTGGCTGTATATGACCCAAGTCACTGGTGATTTTGCTAAGTCATCACATTGAATATCTGTTTCAGGAGAGCCTTCCTGACATGAAAAACCTGTGGGAATATATAATGAAGCTTTCTTTTGTGCTGTGAATTTGCCATTTTGATATAATTCACCGACTGCCCAGTATTTGTATGTGTTGCTGCAATGAAATCTGTCCTCGATTCCCGCTGACATACCGGAACCAGATGCAGGACGAGGCAAGTAGCCAAAAGCTACAAGCTCCGGCGGCAATTGATGATCTTCCCAGCCCAGGGTACAGTCTTTTCGGGTCGGAGGGGGTTTTCTGCTATTATCATTCATATACATATCAAGACAGATGCCGATTTGTCTTAATTCAGCGTTAACAGCGACTATTTTGGCCTGCCCTCTTGCTCGTGATAGCGATGGCAGCAATATTCCCATCAAAAGCCCTATGATGGCGATAACTACCAATAGCTCAGTAAGCGTAAAACCTTTTTTCATCAAACAGACCTTCAAAAACAAAGAGCTTAAGCAGAATAAACAAAACCTTAAGCTCTTTGTTAGTTCAATTAACCAATAACATCATTGCAGCTTTTACTGGCCGCAACGATATAAGCCGGCTCTATTTTGCAGCCAGTTTTCTGCCAATCCTGCAAAATCTTTGAAATCAACAACATAATCTTTGTTTATATCTCCGGGCAGATTACCACGTGGATGTCCTGTATCGCCAAGAACACGACCATTACCATCATAGTTCAATACCATAAGGCGATAACCACCCTTTAGATTTGGCGGATATCCGGTTCCTTCCTGATCAAGGATTCCTATGGCATCTATCTGGCCTGCAGGGCAATTATATCTCGAAATTCCGGCGCCAATCCCAAGTACAACAGGAAAGGTGCGGCCATCAGAGCTTCTGATATTAATTGTATTGCCTTCGCCCCAGCTTTGAGGGTTTACGACATTGACATCTTGTATTCTGACCAGTCGAGATTGATAGTATTCGCCCCCTGAAAGTCGGCTGGCATCAAAAATAAAATTGTTACCGGCATCTTTGAGGTCAGAAATCCTTATTTCTTCTGGTTGAGGTAGGCCAACAGCCGGTTTAACTAATTTAATCGTAAAATCAAAAAGCGGGTCAGTTTCATGATTTTCATTTATGTTAACTTTTCCGGCATAAAAAAGATATGTGCCTGTAACACGCACCCTGTCGCCAGCATGAAAAACATAACCTGTATCAGGGTCGTGGTTCAGACGGCATATTTCTGATAACCATTCTTCATTCGTATAACTCTCATCTCCGGGGCCATTTGCATAATTCTGTCCCATCCAGCATGCAGTCCCTGCGTGGTCGGTTTCTTCACCCTGTATCCATACTTGCCACTGGCCGCCCATGTACCATGGCGCAATTGTCGGGTCTGGCGTGGGGTCAAGAAACTCTTCCGGATTATTTAATAAAATCCCCTCTAAAACCACCTGAAAAGGACCGCTGTCGTCAAATGAACTGCTGCCATCTGAATATACTGCCTGAAACTGCCAGTGAGTTACCGGTACAGGTGCATCTGCAAAAGCACTGACACCGACAAACAAAAGGATAATAAATACAAGTTTTACGGTTTTCATTACAACCTACTCCTTAAAAAATAGTAATAATTTCCCTTGACTTTGCGCATACGATTGTTAAAATAGTATTACTGTTGCATAAGAATATAAAAATAGTATTACTGTGTCAATAGCAATTTTAATAAAATTTTTAAGGAGTATTCTTGTGTCAAGGCAGGCTTTGGTTATCGATATAAAAAATAATGACGAATATCAGCCACTGTTAAATGGCGAACCGCAAACATGTGGAATGCGGTCTGGTAGAGTTTATTTGAAATGCGGTCAGTCCTGCGGCCAGCACTCTACGAATGCTCACGAAGAAACACTCGTCTTTCTGTCAGGACAAGGACAGGCGTTAATAGGCGAAGAAAAAACCTGCTACCTTGTAGGTAATGGGAAAGTACTTTATATACCGCCACATACACTTCACGATATCAAGAATTCAGGTAATGAGCCGCTGATTTATATCTACTGCGTGGCTCCAATAGGAAAGGAAAAATAAGATGAGCAAGATTGAAAGAGTAGGTATAACGATCGAAAAGGAACTGCTTCCGGCTTTTGATGCATTAATTGCTGCAGAGGGTTATACAAACCGTTCGAAGGCAATTTGCGATCTCATTCGTGAACGCTTGTCACAGAAGCAATTGTCCCAGTCTTCTGCTTATGCAGTGGCTGGCGTATTTTTGATTTATGACCATCATGAAACTAAACTCTCCCAGAAATTAGTAGGTCTTCAGCATAACCATTTGTTGGAAGTTATAGCTTCGACCCATGTTCATTTGGACCATCATAACTGCCTTGAGGTAATAATGCTTAGAGGCAAAGTAATGGACATTGAAAAATTGGGCAATAACATAACATCCTTAAAAGGTGTGAAACTAAGCCGTATGAATATGATGGCAATTGAAGCATAGTTTATTAAGATTGTTTCAAAAAAGTGCCTTCATTCACTTTTGACGAAGATTATTCATAGATTCCTTTTTATTATTAAATAGCCATCCAGTTTGACGCCAATAATGCAAAATCTAAAAAATTTACCTGCCCATCCCTATTGGTATCTGCTCTTTCATAATAGTCATTTGATTTACTGCCATTATCTTGAAGCCAGTAATAGCAGAATTCTACAAGATCGTAAATATCAACAACACCGTCGATTGCCAAATCCCCAGCCAGTGGGTCCTGTACAAAAACAACGCTAATTGGCTCGGACGGCTGATATTGACCAAGTGCGTCGTACAGGCGATAAGTAATCCACTGCAAATCCGTTTCGCCAACAGGAGATGGTGCACGATATTCGAGGTGGAGGTGTTTATCTGCAAGTGCGCTGTGATTTACAAAATCACCAGCCTGGTCAAACAGAATACCCAAAGTAGTTTCTCTTGCCGAAAAGCCGGATTTAATTGAGACGCATTCGATAATAATTCTGTAATTGACATTGGCAGTACCAATGAGTTGTCTGTTTGGGTCATCGGAATTAATAACGTCAAAGCCCGGCTCACCGATTTGCCAGCGATTATACCTCGAATTATAATAAAGCGGGTAATGCCAGTTGAGCCATGTGGCAGAACCATTGTCATTCGCATCACTATGTCTGTATTTTTGGGTGCATTCGACAAAAAGCGTGTTGTCGTCAACAGTACCAGTTATGCCATCTTCATTGCATCCGATAAGCATATGGTCTAAAGAACATTCGGCAAAACAAAAACTCATTGCTCCCCAAAATATCATCGCTACAAATAATTTTTTATACATATTAAATTCCTTTATTCATCTTTTGGCCAGGCAGGAGCTGATTCTGGAAACCAGAAACAATCTCCCGGCCAACTGTATGTTTTTTCTATTTCAAGTATTTGGGCATGACCGTCAGCAAAAAGATAATTTGATTTTTTTATATGCCTATCCCATGCGATTTTGCCTTTTGCCTCTTGAATATTTGCCCACTGCTCAGGATGGATATGGTCATAAGCTGTCCAGCTTGAAGGGCTTTCGCTGATATAAATACAATGCTGCGGTTTTAGAATAAATTTAGTTTTATTGTATCTGCCGCCATATCGTGCACATTTTGAATCAAGCAAACCATTGAGAGCAAAACTTGACCATCGTTTGCCTGCCTGTTCGGCAAGCGGCCTGTTCCAATCAACAAAATCCTTTGCAGTATCAGCGGGACATTTGAACAGTAAATTTTGTTTGAGATATTTAGACAGAATTTTCAGCCAATACTGATTAGGGTCAGTAATATGACAGGAACTATCCGGCAAGCGAGAGTCGCTATCCTGCATATAACATTGCAGAGCGACCCCCATCTGCCGCATATTGCTGGAGCAAACCACTTTTTTAGCCTGATTGCGAGCCTTCTGCAAACTTGGCATAAGTATCGCAAGCAAAACAGCGATTATCGAAATAACCACAAGCAATTCAACCAGCGTAAACGCCTTGAGACATTTTTTAGGCATTGCTATCTCTTTCTGAACTTCAATACTGCCGGTATTGCAAGGCCTAACAGCAGCATAGAAGCAGGTTCAGGAACAGTTACAAAATTTAGTGTGTATTGAGCTGATTCGACAAAATCTGTCGAACCAGTATCGAATACGGTAAAGGTTGCTGAAAAAGTTTGCCCCGCATCATCGGCAAGAGCGACAAATTCAGTATGATTGTGAAAATGCCATGCTCCCAATCCGCCGCTGCCATTTGGTAATTCTGAATCCCAATCCGGCTCTTCAAAAGCAAATGTTGCACCGTTTGACGTTAGGATCTCAAGAGTTGTTGCCTCATCTTCCATCCAGAAATTTACAGGGTCAGAAAAGCTGATTCGCTTTAGCGATATTCGCCAGTCCGGCTGAATTGAATCGCTGTTGAAATCCAATTGAAATAAGCCAATTTCCGGATGAGCTGAATGCCAGCAGTCAAGTTCTGCAATATAGATTTGCTTATCGCCGATGTACTCGCCTGTCGGCAGCATTTCAATAGTATCCCATTGCGGCTGAGTCGGCGTTGCGAAAATCCATAATTGGTTATCATCGCTGTTGCCCCAGATCTCATCGGCATTACGCCCGACGTGAGTATGCGAATGATCAGCAAACGCGAAACAAGCAGTAAATACGATTACTGCCAATACAAATATACTTCTTCTTAACATAAAATGTCTCCGTTTTATTGAATTTGATTAGTTCACATTATAGCCTTTTGCGCAAGGTTAAGTTATTTGCACAAAGCAAGACTGACATTATAGAAAGACTGTTTTCGAATTGAAATTACGCTGCGGCCGGAGGAGCACGCAGGTATGGTGTGATGAATTTGAAATTTTTTACAATGGGTTCAACCACATCAATATTTGCGATTGTGATTTGCGGCAGTTCAAAAGCAATGGAAATCGTCGGCAGAATAACTTTTGTTTTATTTGCAATGGCTTGCTGGCATATCGGACAGGTTTCAGGATTATGCCCCTTGTCATTATCGTGTTCAGCCAGATGTAAAGCGAGCATTATGTTTGTCGCTGCCAAGACAAAACAAACTGCTGCAAAAACAAGCAATACTTTTCGGCAATTTTCTTTCATTTTTTAAAACTTCATGAACACGATGAGCATAAACCTTCAATCCCGACCTGTTGCCTATGAATCACAAATCCCTTTTTTAATCCTTTTATCAACGGCAGAAATAGACCTGTCAGACAAAACGTTTCACCGCAATTGATGCATGTAAAGTGAGGATGGCATTGTTTTTCCATACAATTATGGGCAAGTTCATATTTCCAGGCTTGGCCACTGAGATAAACTTTATGAACCAGATTTTTGGCACATAATTTTTCCATGATTCTGTAAATGGTAGCCTTGTCAGGGCTGCTATGACCAAGGTTTCCAGATAGTTCTTCTCTGGATAAAGGCCTGCCGGTTTTGAGCAATTCCTGCATTATGAGAACTTGTGCCTTTGTATAGTTCAGGTTTCCAGCCTTTAGTATTTTTCCTGCTTCTTTCTTTAAATCCCTGTCAGCCATATAAACCTTGGTATAAAACTGCGACTTGATTGCAATTTTACCACAACTACTTATAATGTCAATAAGTTTTCCATTCGCTAATTTTTCCATCGCTAATGGGATGCCATGATGCATTGCTCGACATGAATGAGTCAATCATTCGATGTTTCAATCGCGACTATGTACGGTAGTTTGCTATAATTGATTTTTAATAGCAGTTTCGTTGTTATGTTGTTATTGTGTGTCGTTTTGATTTGCGAGCTGATAATAATTAGAATTATTTATAAACTGAAGTAAAATAAGAGATACGAATGAGTAAATTGAATGGCAGCAAAAAACCTGTATATTCTATGGGGAAGCAAATATCTTTGGCCCTGATGCGGGCTGGCCAAAAAGGCAATATCCTACAAATAAGTGGCGGTCACGGCATAGCAGATAAGCTTGAAGCACTTGGGATTAGAGAAGGCCAGGAAATCAAAAAGATAAGCGAGCAGTGGATGAAAGGCCCTATACTTTTGCAGCATGGTAACACGCAGCTGGCTCTGGGCTTCGGGCTGGCATCTAAAGTTTTGGTGGAAATTACTGGGGAGTACTGATAGTGAAAATACTTCTTATGGGAAATCCCAATGTTGGCAAGAGCGCTATTTTCAACAGGCTTACCGGTGCAAATGTCATTGTATCAAATTATGCCGGCACAACGGTAGAGTTTACAAAAGGCTGCCTGAAGGTAGCTGGCCAGAATGTGGAACTTATTGATGTACCGGGAACATATGCTCTCGACCCAACCAATAAAGCCGAACAAATAGCTGTCGAGATGCTTAAAGGCAGAAAAGAAGAAGATGTGGTCATTAATGTCGTAGAGGCTACAAACCTGGAACGCAGCCTTAATCTTACGCTCCAGCTAATTAAACAAAATGTACCTTTTATTTTGGCACTGAATTTCTGGGATGAGACCAAACACAAGGGAATATCGATCGATGTAGAAAAATTAGAGAATATCTTAAAGGTTCCTTGCGTTCCTATATGTGCTGTTACAGGCGAAGGAGTCAAGCATTTAGTTGAGCGAATTAAAGAGGCGAAGCCTTCGTCGCTTGGATATGATGAGAAAGAGAAATGGCACGAAATCGGCAATATTGTAGATAAGGTGCAGACTATAACTCACCGTCATCATACCTTATTGGAAAGGCTTTCAGATGCATCGGTAAGACCCCTTACCGGCCTTCCTATAGCTGTTATAGTGCTCTTTTTGACTTTTAAGCTGATAAGATTTGTGGCCGAGGGCTTGATAAGTTATGTATGCGAACCTGTCTTTGAAAATTTATGGTCACCCCTGATGCTAAAACTTTCATATTTTCTTGGGTCTGCCGGATTTATCCATGACCTTGTAATAGGCCATCTTGTGAAAGGACAAATAGATTACGGACAATCTTTTGGGTTGCTGACAACAGGGCTTTTTGTTCCTCTGGCAGCGGTTTTGCCATACGTATTTGCGTTTTATCTGGTTTTATCTTTTTTAGAGGATTTTGGCTATCTTCCCCGCCTTGCCATCATGGTGGACACTTTAATGCACAGGCTTGGTTTGCATGGTCTTGCGATAATACCTATGCTGCTTGGGCTTGGATGTAATGTGCCAGGGGTGTTGTCGACAAGAATCCTTGAGACCCGAAGGGAAAGATTTATTTCCGCGACTATACTGGCCATTGGAGTTCCTTGTGCTGCTCTACAGGCAATGGTTGTGGGGCTATTAGGAAAACATGGGATGACAAGTCTTGGAATTGTTTACGGAACATTGTTTATTGTCTGGATAGTGCTTGGAGTTTTGTTGAATCATACTGTAAAAGGCAAGTCACCGGAGATATTTGTAGAGATACCGCCTTACAGAATTCCATATTTTAGGGGCTTATCAAAAAAGATATGGATAAGAATGAAGTGGTTTATTAAAGAGGCGGTTCCATTTGTGCTGCTGGGAGTATTTCTTGTAAATATATTATATGCGCTCGGAATAATTCAATTCGTGGGCAAATTTACCGCCCCTGTTGTTACCCGGGTTTTGGGGCTGCCGAGCGAGGCAGTAGGCGCACTAATAATCGGATTTCTGCGAAAGGACGTGGCTGTTGGGATGCTTATTCCATTGGGGCTGACTGTAAAGCAACTAATAATTGCCTCTGTAGTACTGGCTATGTATTTCCCTTGCATTGCTACATTTGCCACTCTTGTTAAGGAATTGGGATTTGTGGACATGCTGAAATCTGCGGGAATCATGATTATATCCAGCCTTATTGTTGGAGGATTATTGAATCTTATCCTGCCATGACGCTTGGCTAATCAATAGTCTCAAAATACCAACCTTAGGCTAATTATCAGATTAGTGGGTGGGAAGCCAAAAGACTAACTCTGCTATTTTTGATAAGCTCTTACAAGTTCCTTATTTATTCTTACGCTACACCAGTCTTTGCCGCACATAGTGCAATAATCATCGTCCGGCGAAGTGGCTTTTGCGTTTTTTCCGCTTTTGGCACAGGCCTGTTCGTGAAATTTTTGAGCGATTTTCGGGTCAATCGACTGTGCGATGTGACTTTTCCAGTCGAGAGTGGCTCTTGCGATACTCAAATTTTTGTCCCTGTCTACGGCTCCTGCTAAACCTCTTGCGATATCGGCAGCGTGAGCGGCAATTTTCGCTGCGACAACTCCATCTCTTACATCGTTAATATCCGGCAGGCCGAGGTGTTCTTTCGGCGTAACATAGCAAAGATATGATGCTCCATAAAAGCCTGCTGCTGTTCCGCCGATTGCACTTGTAATATGGTCATAACCAGGTGCGATATCTGTTACAAGCGGCCCTAAAACATAAAACGGTGCGTTATCGCAATACTGCTGCTGCAACTTCATGTTTTTTTCTATCTGATTGAATGGTACATGGCCGGGGCCTTCGACCATAACCTGACAATTTCTTTCTCTCGCTCGCAGAGTCAGTTCGCCCAGAGTTTTAAGCTCGGCGATTTGTGCCTCATCTGTCGCATCAGCAATGCACCCGGGTCGAAGACCGTCGCCAAGAGAAAAGCATACATCGTATTCCGTCATAATGTCGCAAATGTCGTCAAACAGGTCGTAGAATGGGTTTTGCTTATTGTTGGCGAGCATCCATTTTGCAATCAGAGCGCCGCCTCTGCTTACGATTCCCATAACTCTCTTTGTCGCTGCAGGCAGAAATTCTTTCAGCAAACCTGCGTGAATAGTGAAAAAATCAACTCCCTGCTTAGCCTGTTTTTCGATTGTGCTGAGAATAACCTTCCGATTTATATCGCTTACATCTCTGCCGATAATCATTTCATAAATCGGCACTGTTCCGAACGGAACAGGGCAGGCTTCGAGAATTCTTTTTCTGGTCTCGTCAAGGTCTCCACCTGTGCTTAAATCCATAACTGTATCAGCACCGACCTCAAGCGCGACATTTAGCTTTTCAAGTTCATATTCGATTGATGAGCTTACACTGCTTGTACCGATATTGGCGTTGACCTTAATTGTTACGGCTCTGCCGATGCCGCACGGTTTTAAATTCTCTGCCAGATGAATCTTATTTGCTGGGATTACTAATCTTCCCTCGGCAGTTTGTGTACGAATAATTTTCAGCGAGACGTTTTCTGTCTTTGCAATAAATTCCATCTCTTTATTTGTTTTACCAGCTTTGGCCGTTGTTAGTTGTGTAGTCATTTTTGTTCCATAAATAAAAAAGGGTCGCCTGTTTAAAAGCGACCCTGTATTACGCCAGATATTCAAAAATCGCTTCCTTCGCAGGCATTTTGCCTTTTCGGCAAATAGTCCTTATCAGGTTCAAAGGGTATATTCTCAGGCCTCATCGGCCACCCCTGCACAAAAAAGTATAAGCCTATGATAAAATCAGGTCAAGATAAATAAACCTCCGGACCAAAACCTGCTGTTAGCGATTTGATAAAACCTGGTTACTCTTTACCAGTGGCGTTGTGTGCGATGAAATTGACGTTGATTACATGTTCCCAGCAGATATTATTCCTTGTATCAAAAACGATTTTATGGGATAATAAACTAAACAAATGGCTTTTGGACGTTAAAAAATGTCGAGCGGCAAATTCCACCTAAAGACAATACAATGGTATAGATGAGTCTTAATTCTTACGAAAAAACGGATGTTATTCTGGACAGTATTGCTGATGGCGTATTCACCGTAGGTGAAAACTGGCGGATTACTTCATTCAATAAGGCTGCTGAGCAAATAACCGGTATATCTCGTGAAAACGCAATCGGTCAAACCTGCAAAGACGTGCTGCGGGCAAATGTCTGTGAAACGGATTGTGCCTTACGTTATACAATGGATACAGGCAAACCTGTCATCAATAAGCCTGTTCATATCATAGATGCACAAGGAAATCGCAAAGCAATAACTATTTCGACGGCGTTACTCAAAGATGAAAACGGCAAAACAATCGGAGGGGTTGAAACTTTTAGAGATATGACAGTTGTTGAAGAACTGCGAAAACAGGTTCAAAAACAGTACAGTTGCGAAGACATTGTCAGCAGAAATCATAAAATCCAGGAACTTTTCGATATTCTCCCGCAAATCGCTGAGAGCGACTGTGCTGTTCTGATAGAAGGAAATACTGGTACTGGGAAAGAACTATTTGCCAGAGCTGTTCATAGCTTGAGTCGCCGCAAAAAAAAGCCATTTATAGCAGTCAATTGCAGTGCTATTCCGGACACACTTTTGGAGTCAGAATTGTTCGGTTATAAGGCTGGCGCTTTCACAGACGCAAAGAAAGACAAATTAGGCCGCTTTGCTCTTGCAGAAGGCGGAACTATATTTTTAGATGAGATTGGTGATATATCTTTGTCGGTTCAAGTCAAATTGCTGCGGGTACTTCAGGAAAAAACATATGAGCCAGTGGGTGCGGTAGCTTCTGAAAAAGCTGATGTCAGAGTAATTACTGCCACCAATAAAAATTTGGCTGAATTATCCGAACAGAATAAGTTCAGAAACGATCTTTACTACCGTATAAATGTGGTTAAACTGCTATTGCCGCCATTGAAAGATCGAAGTGAGGATGTTCCTCTTTTAATTGACCATTTTATAAACCGGTTTAACAAGATTTATAATAAAAATATATGCTGTCTAAGCGATGAGGCCATGGCAGTTCTGTTAAGTTATGATTTTCCAGGCAATATCAGAGAACTTGAGAATATTCTTGAACATTGTTTTGTCCTTTGCAGAGGGAATGTTATAGAAACAAAGCATTTGCCTGCATCAATATGTAAGACAGTTCCTGGCAAGTCCATAGATATCGGCAAGTTTAGAACCATCAGACAGATGGAAACAATTATGATTGAGCAGGCTCTTCGCCGAAATAACGGCAGCCGTACAATAGCTGCTAAAGAATTGGGGATTGATAAGAGTACGCTATTTCGTAAAATAAAGGCTCTTAACATTAAGAGCGAAATTTATTCTGAATAGGAGATGTCTATGAAATGGAAAACCAAAGATGGAGGGTGGAACCCTTATCTGGCGGGAGTTCTTACAGGTCTATTGGCTATTGCTTCAGTTTTTGCAACAACAAAATGGTTAGGTAAAACCAATTATCTTGGAGCGTCAACAACATTTGTTCGTGCAGCAGGACTATTACAGCAAAAAGTTGCGGCAGAACATGTTGCTTCAAACGAGTATTACACCAAAGAAAAAGTTCGTGTCGACTGGCAGTTTATGCTGGTTATAGGCATTTTTGCGGGGGCATTGATTTCTTCCGTTGCGGACAGGAGTTTTAAAATTGAGAATGTTCCGCCAACGTGGGAAAAGCGATTTGGTTCATCAATTGCAAAGCGGGCAATATGGGCTTTCGCAGGCGGCGTTATTGCTATGATGGGCGCTCGTATGGCAGATGGCTGTCCAAGCGGACACGGTCTTAGTGGAATGATGCAATTATCGGTCAGTTCATTTGCGGCGTTGGCTTTGTTCTTTGGGGTTGGTGTTCTGGTGGCTCGTTTTGTTTACGGAAGGAGGGAATCATGAGTAAGGAACAATGGTTAGGTTTAATCACTGGCGTAATATTTGGATTTTTGCTTCAAAAGGGTCGTGTTCTTCGTTTTGATAAACAAGTTGGTGCAATGTTATTGAAGGATATGACGATATTCAAATTTATGCTCTCGGCGATAATAGTCGGAATGATTGGAATATTGCTGCTGTCGAATGCTGGGCTTATCCAGTTAAGCCATAAGGCGATGAATTTGGGCGGCGTGCTGATTGGAGGAACTTTATTTGGTGCCGGATGGGCGGTGATGGGATTCTGTCCTGGCACTTCTATTGGTGCGGTTGGTGAAGGACGCTGGCATGCCGTTTTTGCCATTATGGGAATGATAGTGGGTGCGGCGATATATGCAGAGTTGTATCCGTTTTTCAAATCTACAGTTCTGACATGGAAAGATTTTGGCAAGATTGGATTGCCGGAGGCGATAGGAGTCTCGCCATGGATAATAGTTCCTTTATTTTGTTTTGGAACGGTTGCCTTATACTTCTGGTTTGAAAAGAAACAACTTTAAAAGAATGAGAAATCCCATATGAGTGAATTTAAAACCGCAAAAAAGAGAAGACTGATAAAGCAGATTTTTTCTGGTGTGATTTTTCCAATTGTTTTAATCGGAGGATGGTTCTATCCTTTACTTGGTTATTTCATTCCTATTTGTATGGTCGGAGGTATTTCAATAGCCTTCTTTCGTGGACGCAAATGGTGTGACTGGTATTGCCCCAGAGGCAGTTTCTTTGATTCTGCGATAGGCCTCATTAGTCCTGGCAAGCAGATTCCTGCGTTATTTAAATCTCTGCCGACAAGAATTACAATGCTGACTATTCTTATGTCGGTTCTCACAGTGCAAATCATTAGGTATTGGCCTGACCCATATAAAATCGGCATGGTGTTTGTGGTTATGCTTACTGTTACAACTGCCCTGGCATTGATTTTGGCGGTTATTTATCATCCCCGTGTTTGGTGCTGCTTTTGTCCAATCGGTTCAATATCAAACTGGATCGGCAAAGGCAAAAAGCCGGTGCAGATAGATTCGGCTCTTTGCATTGATTGCAAACTTTGCGGCAAAGTCTGCCCGATTCAGGTCTCACCGTATAAATTTAAAGGCAGCGGCACTGAAAAGGTACTGGATGGTGATTGTTTGAAATGCGGTCTATGTACTGCCGCCTGCCAAAAAAAAGCCTTGAAGCTGTGAGTTGTTCCATTTGTACCTTGTTCACGTCCCATAATTCGCTTGCGAAAAATGTCTGTTTTTTTGATAAATTTTCAATCCTGAATTGAGTTTTCAGCCCTTTGCCATCTATTCCTTGCCCATTGCGTTTTGCAATGGCAAAGATTTTATATCGTTGCATAATGCAATGTTCATCTGGTTTTCTCAAAGCCCATCTTGTTCTATGCATATCTCTTAAGTTGTTTGTAAAAAAGACGTTATAGTGCGATTTGTTTGCAGGTTAAATTACTGGCATAGCAATTGCTTATAGTACAACTATGAAAATAGCTGTACCAATTTGGCAAGACAATGTTTCAGGCGTACTCGACTTTGCTAATAAGTTGTTGCTTGTCGAGATAGAAAATGGTGCAGAGACAGGTCGCAATGAAATAATTCTTGCTGAACAAAGCGGGCCAGAAAGAGCAGCAAATATAAGACAGCTCGGAGTCAACGTTGTTATTTGCGGAGCAATTTCCAAGTCTTTAGCTTGTGCGTTAAGCAGTTCTGGAATTAAGGTGCTGCCGTTTGTAACTGGTTCGACGGAGCAAATTCTAACGGCATATAGGGAAAGCAAACTAAATCTACCACAGTATGCCATGTCATGTGGATGCTGGCAAGACACCCGTAACGGCTTTGGCAGACGACGAGGTCGCTGTGGCAGAAATAAAATTTAAAGACTGAAAGGAAAACAGGAAAATGAAAATTGCAGTAACAGCAGAAGCAGACAAGTTGACAAGCCAAATTGATTTGAGATTTGGACGAGCAAAATATTTGCTTATTATGGATACTGATACAGGAGATTTTAAAGCTCATGATAATTCGGTGAATTTAAATGCCGCCCAGGGAGCAGGGATTCAGACCGGCAGCAATATAGCCAATCTTGGTGTCGAGGCCGTCATAACCGGAAATGTAGGGCCGAATGCATTTAAAACATTGAGTGCCGCCGGTATAAAAATATTTCTTGCTGAAAAACAAACTGTTCAGGAAGCAATAGATTTATTTAAGGCTGGAAAACTTAAAGAAGCAAATAATGCCAATGTTTCAGGACACTGGATTTAAGAAAATATTACTTTATTTCTAATTTTAGGAGATTTTATGCAAACAAAAGAGTTCCTATTAAAATTTGGAAAAGACCTGGAAAAAATGAAATCCGAAGCAAACCCCACAGTAACTGGATTTGGGTCGCTTTTTACAAAAACGATGGCTGAAGGAGCGATTAGTGTTTTGGAAAAAGAACTGATTGCGTTGGGTATAGCGGTAGCTAAACAATGCGAACCCTGTATTAGGCTGCATGTCCAAAAGAGTCTGGCCGCAGGTGCAACAAGAGAACAAATTATAGAAGCTGCCGGTGTTGCTGTTATGATGGGCGGCGGGCCGGCATATACTCATATACCAGTAGTCCTTGAAGCCTTAGACGAATTACAATAATTGAGCAGGTAAATTAATGCGCATTTATTTGGATTGTATTCCTTGTTTTATTCGCCAATCGCTTGATGCTGCAAGGCACGCGACGCAGGACCAGCGTACCCACGAACGGGTGGTGCGTGAGGTTCTCCGTTTGGCAAGTAATTTAGATATGAGCCAGAGTCCGCCAAAAATTGCACAGCAGATACATCGGCTGGTTCGAGAACAGACTGGTATTGAAGACCCATATCTCAAGGTAAAAAAACAGTTTAATAATGCATCGCTGGAATTATATTCGAAAATACGGCATTTAATCATTGAATCTAAAGACCCGCTCGAAACTGCGGTTCGCCTGGCCATAGCCGGAAATATCATTGATCTTGGAGTCAAAAGCCAATTGCAGGAAACCGATCTGGCCGAAACCATAAATCAATGTCTTTCTGATGAAATTGCAGATATGCAACTGGATGCTTTTCGCAACGCAGTAAATGATGCGAGAGAAATTCTGTATATAACGGATAATGCCGGAGAAATTGTTTTTGACCGCCTCTTAATTGAGCAGTTGCCAATAGAAAAAGTTACCGTAGCTGTCAAGGGTTCGCCTGTTATAAATGATGCCACGATGGAAGATGCCATAATCGCCGGTTTACCCAGAATTGTTGAAGTAATCGATAACGGCTCTGATGCGCCTGGGACAGTTCTTGAGAGTTGTTCACAAAATTTCAGAAATCGCTTTGAAAAAGCTGATATGGTTATATCCAAGGGACAAGGCAATTATGAAACTTTAAGCGAAGTAGATAAAAACATATTTTTTATACTCAAGGCCAAATGTTCCGTTATCGCAAGAGATATTGGCTGTGAAGTTGGCCAGATGATTTTCGAGAAAACAAAAGCATTTAACGGAGAAAAAGAAAATGCCAGGATTTGATGGAACAGGACCACAAGGCAAAGGCCCTATGACAGGAAAAGGGATGGGGTTCTGCATATTGAAGGAATCCAAAGATAAACCGAGTCAGATAGAAGGTTTCGTCGGCGTACAAGGTATGCCGGTTAACCGTTATGATTACGGACAATTTTATGCTCCTGCCGGATTTATATATGGCAGAGGCTTTGACAGCGGCTTAGGTTGCGGTCGCCGCTTCAGAGGCGGCAGAGGCCGATTTGGTTATTAAATAAAAACTTTTATTTTGAAAGGATGTATTATGCCAAGAGGTAATGGAACAGGCCCAACGGGTCAAGGTCCCGGCACAGGTCGAGGTATGGGTCGGGGTCAACAAGGTAGAGGCAGGATGGGAGGACCGTCTGCAGCAGGTCCAGGTGGTAATTGTGTTTGCCCAAAATGCGGAACAACAGCTCCTCATATTGCTGCACAGCCTTGCAATCAAATAAGCTGTCCTAAATGCGGAACAAAAATGACAAGAAATTAACATTTTATTGAAAGGAAATATATTATGCCAGGTGGTGATAGAACAGGTCCAAGCGGTAAAGATACAGGCACAGGTCGTGGCAAAGGCTTGGGGCGTGGGAAAGGTAGAGGCAGGAGGGTCAAGCGGAAATTGTGTAAGCCCAAACTGCGGCGCAACAGTTCCTAATGCTGCCTGACAGCTTTGCAATCAAAGAAGCTGTCCTAACTGTGGTATGAAAATGACAAGAAGTTAGCAATGGAAAGGATACATCGAGTGAAAAAAGTTGGAATGATACGCTGTCAGCAAACTGAGGATATTTGTCCGGGCACAACTGATTTTAAAGTTGCGTCGCACGGTAAATTAGCATTCGAAAAGACAGGTCCAGTGGAAATTGTAGGATTCGTAAGTTGTGGCGGCTGCCCTGGAAAAAGAGCGATAGCAAGGGCAAAACTGATGGTTAATCGCGGAGCTGAGGCGATAGTCTTTGCGTCTTGTATTTCTAAAGGAAACCCAATTGGTTACCCGTGTCCACATTATGTAAATATGAAAGATGCTGTAACAAAGGCAGTTGGCTCAAATATCGAGATTATTGAATATACCCATTAAAAAATGGAAGTATATTTGTGTATTTAAAATTTGAAAGGAAATAATTATGCCAGGTGGAAATGGAACAGGCCCGATGGGTATGGGGCCAATGACGGGCAGGGCTGCGGGTTTTTGTGCCGGCAATTCAGTGCCGGGATATGAAAATCCTGTCAGCGGACGTGGATTTTTTGGACGCGGCAGGGGCTTTGGCGGACGAGGCTGTAGAAACCAGTTCTATGCAACCGGTCTCCCCGGCTGGGCAAGAGCGGGCTATGCCGCCGGATTTCCCGCTGAACCAACAGCGGAGCAGGAGCAGCAGGACTTGAAGCAACAGGCTCAATACCTTCAGGAATCTCTCAATGCAGTTAATAAACGTATTGAAGAATTGGAAAAGAAATAAAATTCGCCTAAACAGTAACTTCTGTAAAGTGTAAAGGAATATGGATAATGTATGGAAATTTAAACCTTGTCCCCAGGAAAGTCTTTCTAACTAAAGGGGTTGGTCGCCACAGATACCAGTTAAAATCTTTTGAAAACGCTCTGCGTCAGGCGGGAGTGGCACATCAGAATCTTGTACAGGTATCTTCAATTCTTCCTCCCAAATGCAAAATTATCAGCAAAGAAAAAGGGTTGAAAATGCTCGTGCCTGGAAGTATCTGTTATTGTGTTATGGCAAGAACAGATACAAATGAATATGGCAGAATTGTAGCCACTTCGGTTGGCGTTGCTCTGCCTAAAGATGATAATAACTGGGGCTATTTGAGTGAAGTACATGGTCACGGTATGAATGAAAAACAGGCTGGTGATATGTCCGAAGATTTAGCTGCCGAGATGCTTGGTACAACTCTTGGACTTGAAGTTGACCCTAATAAGGCGTGGTCAGAGAGAGAACAGGCGTATAAATCAAGCGGACTGATTATAAAAACCACAAATATGACCCAGACCGCTATTGGTAAAAAAGATGAATGGACTACAACGCTTGCAATAGCAGTATTTCTGTTTGATTGAGTTGCAGATAATTTTGTAAAATAGGGTTTAAAAAAATAATACTTATTGTGAAAGGAAGGTTAGCTATGCCAGAATTTGGAAATCCTTTTAGCGGAATGGCAAAGGAACGTAAGCTGACAGATGCCGAATTGATTAGAGCGATTCGCTTTATGGTTTCAGCTGAATACGAAGCAATCCAATTGTATATGCAGTTAGCAGAGTCCACGGATAATAAACTGGCTAAAGAGGTGCTTGCAGATATAGCGGATGAAGAGCGTGTTCATGCGGGCGAATTTCTGAGACTTCTGCACGAACTGGCTCCTGACGAGCAGAAACTATATGACAAAGGCGTAGAAGAAGTGCAGGAAGCCATAGACAAGCTGAAAAAACACTGACAGATGAAATGCAGGAAGCAAATTTAATATAAATACATAAGGATGTGTTATGGAATCTGTATGTTGTTCACATGAAGTTTATATCGGTTTTAATCCTGAAGGCTATCGGATAGATAAAACATCTTTGCCAATGAATCGTTATACAAAATGGCAGGTTGTTTCAGGTAAACGATGGTTTAATCCCGTGGCGGTTTGTTTTGATTCTTTACCTAAAAATGGATGGATTAAAGTTGATAAGTTTAATTGGGACAATATCAATATGAATAGGGAATTGTCTTTGATATGAAAGCAGCATCTGATGAAAACAAAGACGATATAAGCAGGATAATAAAAAATCCTCTGCGACTAGAAATATATCCGGATAGTCAAATATTACGTAAAGTAGCATGCCCAGTAGAGATATTTGGCAATGAAGTGCAAATTCTTGCAAATATGATGTTAGAATTTATGCGGCGTAATAATGGTGTCGGTTTGGCTGCACCGCAAATTGGACTTTCACGTCGAATAATTGTAATTGAGCTGGATAACCAGAGCCATTGTATGGTTAATCCTGAAATAAGTCTTGCTTCTGATTGGGATATTATGGAAGAAGGATGTTTGAGTCTTCCTGGAAAGACAGTTAAGGTCAAGCGACAAAAGGTTGCTCAGATACAAGGACAGGATGTAACCGGAAAAATTCAAAGCTTTGTTGCTACTGGGTTATTGGCAAGAGCTTTTCAGCACGAAATAGACCATCTTAATGGTGTATTGATATGTGACTATGAAACTTAAGGATAAACATAATGGTTAAAATATTCCAAACAGCCTGTATTATTTCAACCTTTGTATTCACAATGATGTTGCTGGTAGAATACTTAAATGCAATCGGCGGCACTTTATGGCAGCGTATATTGCTTGGCAGTAAATGGAAACAATATATCGTTGCTGCTTTGCTTGGTGCATTACCTGGCTGTCTGGGAAACTTTGTTGTATTTACAATGTATTCACATGGAATGATAAGTATAGGGGCAATGATTGCAGCTGCTGTTACAACATTTGGAGATGAGGAATTTGTAATGCTGGCAATGGCACCCAAAACAGCATTGATAATGGGATTATGTCTTAGTGCAATTGGAGTTATCTCCGGTTTCATAGCGGATGCCATTTATAAGAAAAAAATTAAGCCGATTGCCTGTATCAAAGGAATTGATATCAATCCTGAACATCAATGCAGCAAATTTTCATTTAATCAATTTAAACAACAATGGCAAAACTGTACAATGGCTCGTTTTTTATTGACAGCAATCCTGATAACAGTTCTTATCCTGCTGCTTGTCGGAATTCTGGGCGGTGATGCCCCCGCATGGCTCCGCAATACGTTAATGGCTACGATTGCAGCATCGCTAATCATTGCAGCTACGACAAACGACCATTTTTTAGAAAAACACCTATGGCATCATATTGCCCTGCGCCATTTGCCCAAGATATTCATGTGGACGCTGGGAGCGCTTATCGTTATGTATTTTTTAACTGAACGGATGGATCTTGGACCAACGATAAAAAATGGCAAGTGGATTGTATTGGTTGTGGCATGCCTTGTCGGGATTATACCTGAATCAGGACCGCATCTTATATTTTTAACTCTTTACGTACAGGGTACTGTGCCGTTGAGTGTGCTTGTCGCCAGTTCAATTGTACAGGATGGTCATGGGTTGCTTCCAGTATTGGCTCATTCGTGGAAAGATTTTATTATTATAAAGACAGCAGCACTGATTACCGGTTTGACTGTTGGTGCCGCCATGATGTTGTTTGGGTTTTAAGGTTTGAAGGAAACATACATTGGATAATGAAATACTTGAAAATCATAAAGCGTATCTTGAAAGAAAAAAACTTTATGCAACTTTTGGCTACGATATAGACAATGAAAGAAATTTTGTTCTGGAGCAGGCAAAACCTCTCGGCGGGAAAATCCTGGAAGCAGGGACAGGTAAGGGATATTTTGCAATTATCTTGGCAGAACAGGGGTATTCATTTACCGCCTTTGATATTTCACCGGAAGAACTGCGTTTGGCAAAACTTAATTTAGCATATTTTGGGTTTGATAAATACGCCGACTTTAAAATAGAAAATGCCGAGCACACCAGTTTTGCCGATGGAAGTTTTGATATTATCTTTTCTGTCAATACTCTGCACCATTTTAAGAATCCTTATGATGTTATAAATGAATTGACTCGGATTCTTTCACAGAAAGGAAAACTCATCTTGAGCGATTTTACGACAGAAGGATTTGCTGTTATCGACAAAATTCACGCTCTGGAAGGAAAAATGCATGAAGTAGGCAAAACAATTATTTTAGACATTGAATCGTATCTTGCGAAAAAAGGTTTTTCGATTAAAAAAGCAAAAACTGTATTTCAGGACATTCTTATTGCCGAAAAGGGGCTTGTTTAAGATATATGATTATTTCAATTGCAAGCGGAAAAGGCGGTACGGGCAAGACCACAATATCGACGAATTTGGCGGTGTCGCTGTCGATGGTTGGCCAACAGGTTCAATATCTTGATTGTGATGCGGAAGAACCTAATGGGCATATTTTTTTAAAACCAGATATCGAGATTACAGAGGATGTTACTGTAGGAGTACCTGAAGTTAATTTGAGTAAATGCACAAGCTGCGAAAAGTGCGGAAAACTTTGTCAATACAGTGCAATCATCAGCTTAAAAGGTAATGTTTTGGTTTTTGAGAATTTATGCCATTCGTGCGGCGGATGTATGGCAATCTGCCCCACAGGAGCAATTACTAAAAAGCAGCGGAAAATCGGAATAGCCGAATTCGGCAAATCAAATGGAATATATTTTGGTCATGGCAGACTTGATATAGGAGCTATCCAAACACCTGCGTTAATTAAGCATATTAAAAAAAGAATACAAAAAGATATGATTAATATCATAGATGCTCCGCCGGGAACATCGTGTCCTGTTATTGAAGCTGTAAAGGGCAGTGATTTTGTTTTATTGGTAACTGAACCCACTCCTTTTGGTCTCAATGATTTGATACTGGCAGTGGGTATGGTTCGACAGTTAAAAATACCATTTGCCGTGGCAATAAACCGAAGCGACATCGGAAACGACGCAGTCGTGCGATACTGCGAACAGGAAAGTATAGCCATACTTTTGCAGATACCAAATGACAGAAAAATTGCCGAAAGCTATTCACGAGGCGTGATGATAGTAGAAGCTTTGCCTGAGTATAAACAGAAGTTTTTGAAATTATATGAAGACATAAAAAAGGTTCCTACGTTTAGCAACCGTCAGGAACACAAAGGAAATCCTGTAGTATGAAGGAATTAGTCGTAATAAGCGGTAAAGGCGGGACTGGCAAAACCAGCATTGCAGCGGCGTTTGCATCATTGGCTCAAAAGGCCGTGGTTGCGGATTGTGATGTGGATGCCGCTGATTTGCATCTGGTTTTATCTCCAACAATAATACAGCGGTCAGATTTTTCAGGCGGCAAAAAGGCATCTATTCATACCGACAAATGCATCGGTTGCGGTGCGTGTCTATCTCATTGTCGATTTGGAGCGGTTGTGAAGGATGATTACGCCAATGGATTGGCCTCATCCATGTTGAAGTCGGATTGCGAAAACTGCGATTATTGCGAGCGATCCTGTTCGATTCGAAACCATGTTATAATCCGAGATATGCAACAGGCGATGGGTCTGGCCGGGCCGACAATCTTCCGCATCGATCCATTCGCATGTGAAGGATGTAAGGTCTGCGTAGAGTTCTGTCCGGTAAACGCTATTGATTTCAAGCAGACTATTAACGGCCAATGGTTTATATCAGATACCAGATTTGGGCCTATGGTACATGCACAACTGGGTATCGCAGAAGCAAACAGTGGCAAACTCGTAACTCTAATTCGTAGAGAAGCCAAAAGAATCGCTGAAGAACAAAACAAAGATTTATTGATTATTGATGGTTCGCCGGGTATTGGCTGTCCCGTTATCGCATCAATCACAGCTTCTGATTTGGTTCTGGTGGTAACAGAGCCGACACTATCGGGAAAACATGATTTAGAAAGAGTTGCCCAGCTTACAGCAAATTTCGGAATCAAAACGCTGGTTTGTATTAATAAAGCAGATATTAATCCTCAAATGACGGAACAGATTAGCGAGGATGCCTGTAAGCATGGGTTAAAAGTTGTTGGGAAAATACCATACGATGATGCTTTTACAAAAGCCCAGATAATGAAGGCTACATTAATCGAATACACAGGTGGTGATATAGCGGAAAAAATAAAGGCGATGTGGCGAGAAGTTATATATGAACTTGGATAAAGGTATTAATTGTATGACACAACAGTCATCTCAACATTTTAATTTTGATAAGATAGCCAGTAGCTATGATAATTGGTATGACTCTGCCAGAGGCGCAATGTATGACAGGCTTGAAAAACAGGCTATTGGTCAGTTGCTGCCGGATGTTACGAAACATACTCGGCTTCTGGAAATTGGGTGTGGGACAGGCCATTGGAGCAGGTATTTTAGCAATAAGGGCTTTGATGTAACAGGAATTGACATATCGGCAGAAATGATAAAAATTGCCAGACAAAAGCAAATACCAAACAGCCGATTTGAAATTGCAGATGGCAGGAATCTTCCTTTCGAGGATGAGAGTTTTGATGTAGCGGCGGCAATAACCGTCCTTGAGTTCGCATCGGAACCGGAAAAAATTATTTCCGAAATGATTCGCTGCATAAAGAAAAGTAATAGCATACTCATAATAGGTGTTTTAAATGCTCTAAGCGGATATAACCAAAAGAGAAAAAAAGAGTTAGGCAGCGTCTATTCATCATCGCATTTATTTTCGCCGAAGCAGATACAAGAACTTTTAAGTCGGTATGGCGAACCGAAAATGCGAATAACAGGATTTGTGCCTGACAAAGAATGGTTGCTTTGGAGTTCACCGCTGTGGGAGTATTTAAGTCAGTTTTTTTGTTTGCAGAAAGGCGTATTTATTGCTGTGAGGGTTGATTTATGAAAGTGCATGCAGAAATAAGTATTTATCATATAAAGTCCTAATTAATATGAAAATTTCAAATGCTTGTCCCTCGGACAAGCTAAATTAATTTTAAGGAATATTTTAATATGACAGATTGTAACATGCAAAATAAACAGATGGAAATTGAACAGGAGCAGATTCGCCAGCGAATGAGTCAGATTAAATATAAAATACTTGTTTTGTCAGGCAAAGGCGGCGTAGGCAAAAGCACTGTTGCGGCTAATCTTGCTGTTTCTTTGTCTTTAGCAGGTAAAAAAGTAGGACTATTGGACATTGATATTCATGGGCCAAGCATTCCCAAGATTCTTAACCTTGAGGATAAAAAACTAATAATTTCTGGTAATGCTATTATGCCTGTGCCAGTTTCAGCAAATCTTGTTGTGATGTCAATAGGATTTATGCTTGAGGGCAGAGACAATCCAGTCATCTGGCGAGGACCTATGAAATATCAGATGATAAAACAATTTCTTAAAGATGTTGAATGGGGAGAACTGGATTATCTCATTATAGATTCTCCGCCTGGTACCGGAGACGAGCCGTTATCTGTAATACAGCTTCTTGAAAAACCAGATGGTGCTGTGATTGTTACGACCCCGCAGCAGGTTGCTTTGGCAGATGTCAGAAAAGGAGTTTCTTTCTGTAGGAGTTTGGATTTACCTGTTATTGGCGTTATTGAAAATATGAGTGGGTTTGTATGCCCAAAATGTGGAGAAAAAACCAACATATTCAAATCGGGCGGCGGTGAGAATATGGCACTTGAAATGAACATCCCTTTTCTGGGCCGAATTCCCATCGACCCGCAGATAGTAAATGCCTGCGATTCAGGAGAACCTTACATCCAGCTCTACAGTCAAAGTCAGGCGGCTAAATCATTTAATGAAGCAATCAAGCCTATTTTGGAGCTTGATAAAAAAACAAATAAAAATAACTAATTTTAGAAAGGAAACAATCAAATGAAAATAGCTATCCCGTTACATGATGGTAAATTATGTCAGCATTTTGGTCATTGTGATGTCTTTGCAGTAATCGATGCTGATACTAATTCCAAGAAGATTACCAATCGTGAAGACCTTACCCCTCCAGCTCACGAACCAGGAGTGTTACCCAAATGGCTGCACGAAATGGGGGCAAATGTAATTATTGCCGGAGGCATGGGACAACGTGCCCAGCAGTTATTTAACCAGAACCAGATTGAGGTTGTTGTTGGTGCACCCGTCGATACGCCGGAGAATTTAGTTTCAGCTTATCTAAATAAAACGCTGCAAAGCGGAGAAAACATCTGCGACCACTAAGCAGATTACCTATTATGCAATATTCTGATAATGTACTGAAACATTTTATGAATCCGCAAAACACTGGCGAAATTCCGGACGCTGATGGTGTTGGCACCATTGGCTCGGAAGAGTGCGGCGATATAATTCGAGTCTGGATCAAGGTTACTGATGAACATTTGTCAGATATCAAGTATAAAGTGTTCGGTTGTCCTGCTGCAATAGCATGTTGCAGTATGATGACCGAACTTGCGATGGGAAAACACCTTGATGATGCAAGCGAACTAACAAATGAGCAAGTAGCAGATGCTCTTGGTGGTCTTCCGGAGAACAAGTATCATTGTTCTAACCTTGCTGCTTCGGCTCTTCGCAAAGCTATTCTGGATTATGTATCAAAAGGATTGTCAGAATGAACACGCTAACGGTTACAATACTCATTGATAACTACGCTGATGCAAATCTGAATTCAGAACATGGATTGTCTCTTTGGCTTGATTTCGGCGAGAAACGAGTTTTATTTGACACTGGCCAAACAAATATGATTCTAAAAAACGCAGAATTGCTCGGTATTGATCTGAGCTGTACCGATGCAATTGTTTTAAGTCATGGACATTATGACCATACAGGAGGTTTGCCATCGGTTCTTAAGATTGCCCACAATGCTAAAATTTATTTACATCCTGCGGCAACCGAATCTAAATTCAGTCAAAAGCCTTCTGGAATGAAATTAGTTGGTATGCCGACTTCTGCAAAAGAGTTTCTTAAAAATCATCAGACTATATGGACAGCAACGCCCACTTTGATATTTCCTGGGATATCAGTTACTGGGCAAGTACCACGTACAAATGACTTTGAAGATACCGGTGGAGCTTTCTTTCTTGATGAAGACGCTCAAAAACCTGATGAACTTTTGGATGACCAAACAGTGTTTATAGAATCAGCAAAAGGATTGATTGTTATTTTTGGATGTGCCCATTCAGGTGTAGTAAATATCCTTGATTATATCAGCGGATTAACGGGGAAAAATAAAATATACGCTGTCATTGGCGGTATGCACCTGTTAAACGCAAGTCAAACACGAATTACAAATACAATAGAAGTGTTTAAAAAATATAACATCCAAAAAATAGTGCCTTTGCATTGCACAGGCCAGAATGTTGCTGAAGAAATGAAAAAAGTTTTTGGTGAAAAATATATACATGCAGGGGCAGGGGCAAAAATGGTTTTTTAATAGGACAATAACTAAATTTTATAAAAAAAGAAAATCCTAAAAATGGCATTAGTAAATAACGAACAATCTGATAAAAACTCCTGCAACAAGAAACAGGAATGCATATTTGGCCCTGTGCCTTCAAGAAGACTTGGACGCTCATTGGGTGTTGACCTTGTACCATTTAAAACATGCACTTATGATTGCATCTATTGTCAACTCGGCAGAACCACAAATAAAACAATTCAGAGAAAAGAATGGCTGCCGCTGGATGAAATCATAAGCCAGCTTAAAGTGAAGTTATATTTGCAGCCGGATTACATCACTCTTTCAGGTTCGGGTGAACCAACATTATTCTCTAAATGCGGCGAGCTAATCTCTAAAATCAAGGAAATCACGAATATACCAGTGGCAGTTTTGACGAATGGGTCGTTGTTATGGTTGCCGGAAGTAAGAAAATCTCTTTTAGAAGCTGATATTATAATCCCTTCTCTTGATGCAGGGAGCGATAGTGTATTCCAATATATCAACAGACCTCATCCAGATATCTCTTTCGGTAAAATGTTAGAGGGGTTAGTCAAATTTCGAGAAGAATATAAGGGACAGTATTGGCTGGAAGTATTTTTATTAGCTGGAGTAACTACGCCAGAGATGGAAATTAACAGGCTAATAACATGCATAAGTTCAATACAACCAGATAAAGTTCAGGTAAATACGGTAACTCGACCGCCAGCAGAGAGCTTTGCTGAACCGGTTCAGAAAGAACAACTTGAGAAACTTGCTGCGCAATTATTTAAACACTCAGAAGTTATTGTCGACTATAAAGACGTTCATAAAAAACAGGAATTTGTCTCTCAATGCGAAGATGTTCTGACTCTTTTAAAACGCCGCCCTTGCTCGATTGAAGACATTGCTATCGGTCTGGGTTTGCATCGAAATGAAGTTGTTAAATATATAGAAGAGCTGTCCACAGAAGACAGGATTGAAGCAAAATTGGGACAAGCTCAATGTTATTATAAAGCCGTAATTCAGTAACGATATTTTTTGATTTTGACAAATATATGGTTTTTTAGAAATGGAGATAGGAATGGCTAAAAAAAATCTGATGTAGTAAAAAAACAATACCACCTGCAATAACACAGCTATTTACACATTGACATTATCTCCATCCAATGAAAATTTAAGGCAAGCCAAAACCAAGCTTGATGAGTATATCATTGCTCTTAGTAAAATAGTCGAAGACAAAAATCTGGGCATAATCACAGATAAAAAAACAGGTTAACCGGGTAGATAGTGCATTGTAAATATGGCGGTCAGCCGAAACACTTTTCTGCTTGATCTGCATAGGAAAAGCAGCATGTGGATTATCAAAAGCACAGATTCTGTATAGGCCTAATGATTACTTTTTTTGCAAGTGCCATGACATTGCCATGTAAAAAATATTTTTCAGAAAAAAAAACCATGAAACTAAAGAAAAACTATCAGACATGAAAAATATGCTCGAACACAGCCAACATATTTTAATATCATTAAGAATTGACAACAAAATGTTGTCTTCAAAAGAATCAAAAAATATATAAATTAATCTCAATAAAATTTAATAAAATCATAAAACAAATGGAGAGTATCTAAATGGGATTTCCTGTTGAATTTAATTGGGCACTAAAATTAAAATATGAACAAGGTCTTGATGAACAAAACCTCAAAGAGGATATAGAATACAGTTTTACGAAAGGCGAGTGCCGCTGTTATCCAGTCAACATACCAATAGATTTAATAAATGATAATTGGGAAGCCATTGCGAAAGTTATTATTACAGAATTTACTATTAGAAAAAGCGTCACGATCGGAAAATACAAAACTCTGAAAATATATTCACAAAGCGAGCGAGATTTCTTAACAAAGTATTGGCGTGAGACCGTCCAGCTTATTAAGGGAAAGAAGATTAGCAGCTTTTCAGGGTTAAGCGTAACCTAATTTACATATCTATGAACTTATAGGGAAGGCCATCGAATGGCAATGGCTACCTGCGATTACGCAATAAATGATGAAACCCAGAAATTCAATAAGTATTTTTTGCATCAATTTCATTGATAACACCTTTTATTATTTTTGAATTACATTATGTATGGCTTCGTGAGCATCAATCATTCTATTTAGGTCAAGTAATATTATGCGCCTTTCTTTTATTACACCCACTCTTTCAAGGAAGACCCATTTAATTACACTTTTAATTATTCAGTTTGTTGAGCAATTTTTTGGATAATTTTTAGCATAACCCTGCATTGTTTCATTGTGTTAAAATAGGACAAACTTATCCTAATACAGCCTTTTCCATTGTCTATTTTTTGATGAATTAAAGGTGCGCAATGCAATCCTGTCCTGCAAATAATATTATGCTGCTTCAATAAAATATAGCCTATATCTTCATTATCAATACCCTTAATATTAAATGAGATCAACGAGATATCAGGGGATTTATTGTAAATGTGAATATTTTTTTCCTTGGATAATTCTTTTATTATATAGGCAACCATACTTTCAGTTTTTTTTCTTATTTTTGATAACCCTGTTTTTTGTATAAATTTTATTCCAGCATATAATGAGATAATCCCTGGATAATTCAAGGTTCCTGCCTCAAATTTCAAAGGCATTTTATCTGGATGAAATGGATACTGAGAAAATATTCCTGTGCCTCCCTGCTTTAGCGGTTCTATTGATTCGGGCTTATCTATATAAAAGCCGCCAATCCCGGGAATTCCAAATAATGACTTATGCCCTGTAAAACAGAATGCATCACAATTCATCCTTTTAAAGTCTAGCTTAATATGTCCGGCACTCTGTGCAACATCAACGATAAAGAAAATGCCTTTGCTTTTAAGATACTTGCCTATTTTATTGATATCCTGGACTGTTCCAATTACATTACTGGCATGATTCATTACTGCCAATCTTGTATCTGGCTGTACATTTTTTTTAAAATCGATAAGGCGAATATATCCTTTTTTGTCAGATGGAACGATACTTAAGCTGATTTTACCCCCTTTCTCAAGCGTCTTTAATGGTCTTAGCACCGAATTATGCTCTAAATCAGTAGTAATTACATGAATCTTCTCTTTCTGTTTACTCACAAATCCATGGATAGTGATGTTTAAAGATTCTGTAGCATTTGAAGTAAATTGAAAATTTTCAGGATTTTTTGCGTTGAAGAATTTAGATAGAAGCTCTCTGGTTAATTTCGGGTAGTTCAGTAATTTATTTTCTACAGCCCTTCCAGACTCATTGTAAGGAAGTCTAAAAGAAGTGGAAACTGCGGCTGTAACTTCTTTAGGTTTTGGCCAGCTTGTTGCAGCGTTATTAAAATAAATATAACTCATTTCAGGTACCTCAATTGATTAAAAATAAAATAAAAAATAAATAGCAGATCAAATAGGAGTTACAACGAATTCCCCATACTCATCTCCACATTCAATCCCTCTTACCTGCTCGCATTTGAATTTATTGAATCCTTTGGGATAATCTCCGCCATATGCAAGATCCATAAATGCAGCGCAAACACCGGCTATCATGTATGCTGATAATTTGGGGCTGATGCCATGCTTCACTACATCAGATTCATAATAGTCGTATGCTTTAACTATCATCTTTTTTCCAGGCTCAAGGTGAACAATCTCGCTTTTTGCCCATCCCCACGCAGTGAAAACAGCAAACGCTCCATAAAGCACATCTTCTGTATTCCCAACCATTGGACCAACGATAGCTTTCCATTCCTTGGAAGTAATAATTCCATATCCAGTATTATATCCGCATTCACGGGCACAATTATAGAGCAAATATTCTGCCTGTTTTCTAAGGTCTGGCTTAACCTTGGTAGAAATTCTCTCGTTGAATTCATTCCAAAAATCGCTTGGCAGCTGATTTACGAGAACATTAAATCCATCAATAATCCCATCCTCATTAGGACTAGCAGCAATTTTTGACATCTCTTCAATTACTTTTTTTCGGTCTATCATCTTTTTCACCTCTTCCATGCCCGGATAATGCCTTTTTTTGCACCCGAAACAATACATTCACTTTCCTGAGTTTCAAAACTCCCTGCAGGAACATTGTTTATGACTGCAAGCGCACCCTGTATAAATCCCCTATTAATATAGCCTACTGGCTTGTCTCTCTTTTTCCATTTCTTGGTCCATCCTTCGTCAATATGCGAATGCAGTACATCAATAGTGGCTGAAAAGTCTCCTAAATGGATAAACTTGATTTTTCCAAGCGCCCATATCCTGCAAAATAATTCTTCTGCAACATTAATTTTATCTTCAATGTCTTTGATGTTGTTTTCATTGCATATCTTGCTTAGCACTTTGTATGCTGTGTTTTCCATTGTGCTTATAAGCACTTCAGTCCCTTGGCAAAGATCATCTGCATCTTCAGCCATCTGTGTTGTTAGAGTCATATAATGGTGGCAATGAAGGACTGACTGGAATCCGCTAATGCTATGCCTGCATGTTTTTCTATCAAAACTGTGCTCTAACTCAATTATATTGTTTCCGACTTGTATATCTTTTGACATTTTTTACCTCCCTATGCGCCAGCAATAACTGCTTTTGCTTTTGCTACCTTCTCCGGGTCATCTGGCACTTGTTTTGCTGATTCCCCTCCCGCTCCAAGAGTGATTGCTACTCTTGTGGCAAGAGTCAGTCCTCCTTTTTTCGTTGCCTCCTCGAGCAATGCTGCATATTGCGTTCCCATTTTTTTCACCTCTTATATTCCTGCTATTTTCTTTTCCAATTCTTTTATTACAAAAAGAGCATTATCCTTGTCAAAATTCTGAATTAATCCAAAGAGAAATTTGCTGCTTCGCTCCATATTTTTTCGGACATAAATTACTCTTACTTCATCATCATTCAAAATGCCTTTAATAGTAAAAAACCCATTTTTATCCAACGAGAAAAAAGGATTCTTAAGATTACTAAGATAAGTCATTTTGCCAAAATTCCTAAGCATGCCAACAAAGTCCTCATTTATCTTTTCATCTAATTTATATTCTTTGATATATGTGCCGTCAAAACAATTTTCGGAATGAAGCTCTTTGATTATTTTAATTTTTTCAACCTGCATTATTTGATATTTTCGCTATATGTTCAATTTCCTTATCAATAAGTATTTTTGTCAAATCTAAGAGAATGATTGTTCTGCCCCCCGGCATTGCAACCCCTTCAAAATAGTTTGTAGGGATTCTACTTGTAATAATATCTGGCGTTTTTGCTATATTTCCATTAACTCTTAGCACTTCATTACAGCTATCTACAATCATTCCTATCTCGTTTCCCAGCATCTCAATTACAATAATTCTCGTGTCCTTATTTTGCTCTCTTGCCTCAAGATTGAGCTTTTTGGCAAGGCTGACAATAACAATTATTTTCCCCCTTAAATTTATTATGCCATCTATATACTCTTCAGTATCTGGAATTTTCATTATATCTTCAAGTTTGATTATTTCTTTCACTTCACTTATATCAACACCAAACTCTTCATTTGCCAAGTTAAAAACAACAATCTGCCTCTCTAAAAAACTTTTTTCTTCTTCTTTGTCAATATTCATCTTAATCACTTCTTGGCAAGTATTTTTCTATTTTCTGCCATTAGCGCGGTCACTTGTCCGCACAATGGAATCTGTCTTGAATTGGCTAATCAATTGCCTTAATTCATCCGCCCCTTTTGAAACCGCCTGAGCTGCTGTCGCAACCTGTGTCATTGATGCTGTTGTTTCTTCTATTGATGCAGATACTTCTTCACTAGCAGCTGCCGATTCTTCTGCAACAGCACTGACTTCGTTTACAGCCTTTTGCACTCTCTCTGAGCTGGCTGTCTGCATGCTTGTCGCTGCGCTGATTCCCTCAATTTGAGAAAGTATATTAGATACTTTGGAATTTATTGATGTCATATTGCTTAATGCATCATTTATGGTTATGTTGCCTTGGCTTACTGCTTTAGATCCATTATCCATGGAATCAACAGCTTGTTTTGTGCTCACTATAATGTCCTGGATGATTGACTCAATCTGCTTGGTTGCCTTTTGGGACTCTTCAGCCAGTTTTCGTACCTCATCAGCAACAACCGCAAATCCTCTGCCTGCCTCTCCTGCCCTGGCAGCTTCAATTGCTGCATTAAGCGCAAGCAAGTTTGTTTGCTCAGATATCGAGTTGATGACTTCGACAACCTTTCCAATCTGCTGGCTTTTCAAGCCCAAATCCTTTACAACTGCTGACGATGCAGATACAGACTCACTGATTGATTTCATCTTTTCTCCTGCAAGATTTGCCGAATCTGAGCCTTTTTTCGCTATCTCACTAGCATCTTTTGCACTTTTGGCAGATTCATTGGCAGCATCTGTAACAATCTTTATTGACGATAATAATTGCTCAACTTCCTGCTTTGCATCATTTGAAGCTTTACTTAAATTTTGTCCGCCTCTTGCTATCTCTTGGATTGTCGATGATACTTGTTCTGTAGAAGCATTCACTTCTTCTGCAGACGCTGAAAGCTCTTCTGCAGTTGATGCCGCAGCGTTAGCATTAGTTGTAATGTTTGAGACAAGATTTTTTAGATTAACTAACATTGCCTTGAATGATTTGGACAGGCTTCCAATCTCGTCATTTGATTTCATCAATGTTTCGTCTAATTGAATAGTCAAATCTCCTGCTGCCATCTTTGTGGACGCCGCTTCCAGTTTACTCATCTTGTCTGTCACAGTTTTCTTTATTAAGTAGAATCCGACTAATGCACTAGTCGCAATAGCAATAATTGCAGTTATTATCATGAATATTAATCCTTTGCTTATTACCTGCCCAGTTTCCGCAAGAATTTCTCCATATAGATTATTTGATGAAGACACTACATTGTCAACGCCTATTCTTTGACCTTTATATAATTCCATTAGTTTTGTGTCTGTAATCTTTAATGCAGTCTCCTTATCTCCTTTACGCAAAGCAGGAATAACTTCATTGTTGACAGTGGCATAAAACTCCATAGCTGGTTTATATGATTCTACAAGCATAGCGTTTTGTAGCTTGTCCCATTCAGAACCGTGTTTTGGGAATTCTTCAACCCAATACTGGTGTCTGTCCGTATATTCTTTTTCAAGCTTGTGAAAAAATACAATTTCTTCATTCAAATCATCTTCGTGCTCCTCAGCCAGCATTTGATAGACAGTAAAAATTGATTCGAGAATATATTCTGGTGGTGGAAGAACATCAGCAACAGCATCTTTTGTTAGAACTGCATCGTTATACAGTGAACTTGTAACTTTCACAGTGTTTACTGTGCTTATAGAAACCATCAATAAAACGATAAGACCAATCACAAATATGATATCTACAGCTAATATTTTATATATTAATTTCATACAAACCGCCTCTTTTTAAAATAATACTGACTTTCTAAGTATAATATTAAATAAACAGGCGAGAAGTAAGAATAATCAATATAGGTATTCTTTCAAACTCAAGCCGCTTATCTATCTTACAGAATCTTAAATAAAGTTACTTATAAATACTAGTTCACATTTTAGAACTGATATAATGAAAAAAAGCAACTGCACAGTAATGAAGTATTATACTTTCTTGGGCAAGAAATGGGTTTATCCAATACTATTTCACTTAAAGAATAATAAGGGATACAGGTTTGAGGATTTTGTATCCATTACGGAACGAAAAATGAGCAGATCCATATTATCAAAATTTATTTCAACAGCAGTTGAATTATCTCTTCTCAAAAAAGAAGATAAAAAATATTACCTGACAGAATTGGGGATTGATGTGAAAAAAAAGTTTCTCGATATCAAAGATACTCTGAGAAAATATCATAATATTTCTTGCGACACCACTCAAGATTGTGTCATTAATATTCACAGAGTATAATTTAAAGGTTAAATAAAATAAAAATTAAGCCTTCATAACTGCCCTAACATCTTTGCCCCAATTAATATCGTTTGTTCCAGGCAAAGCCTGCCCATTAGGCATCATATTTTTAGGAACATGTTCTGGTCCACCTAGTGCCTTGCTTACTTTTTTCCGTATGCATGTGTTTTGCTTATCGCCCTTACAATACATCGCGGCAAAGCCCTTTAATGCCATACTTTTACTCGCATCTGCTTCAAACGCCTTAAAGAAAGCGCAAGTTGCTAATTTTTCACAATCTGTCATGTTATCACCTATTTGTTGTTTTATATTTTAATCGTATCACTTATAAATATTAGTTCACATTTTAGGACTGTTGTGATAAAGGGAAAAATTGTATATTAATAAATTACTGGATACTATGTGATTTTAGCCTTAATGGCAGATTTTGAATTATAATTCATAACATTTAAATATAAGTAATGAATATATATTCATTATACACTAGGAGGTGGATAAAATGCCAAATAAAGATGGAACCGGACCAAGAAGAGGTTCAAAAGGACCAAGGGATGGAAGAGGACAAGGTAAAGGAATTGCTATTGGAGAAGGAGTAGGGAAAAAGAAAGGTGGAAAAAAAGGAAACTGCTAATACAGTTTCTTTTGATTAAGGGAAAATAAAATATGGGGGTGGATAAAATGCCAAGACAAGATGGGACTGGACCATTAGGGCAGAGTCTTATGGCTGGAAGAGGTTTAGTGCCATGTGGCCGTGGAATGCGAAGAGGGTTTGGAATGGGCTTTGGAGGGAGATGCCAAGAAAGAGCAGAGGCCGCAGAGACAGTGATGCTAAATAAAGAAGAACAAAAGAAAATACTAGAAGCAGAGCTTAAGGATATAGAGACAGAAAAAGCCGCAATAGAGAAAAAGTTAGCAGAGATAGTATAATTCCCAAATTTTTTTAGATGATTAATTTAAACATATTCAATGATTAATATTAGAGGCCTGAAAATGTATGCAAAAGAAGTTGAGAACACAGATTTGAAAAAAGCAAGGCAGAGCTTGATTGAAGAACTGGAAGCAATAAACTGGTATGAAACCAGAATTGAAGATGCAAAGAATGAGGAATTAAAGAAAATACTTGAGCATAACAGGGATGAAGAAAAAGAGCATGCTGCCATGCTAATAGAGTGGATTAGAAAAAACGATAAAGAGCAGGATAGTGCATTTAAGGAACACGATTAACAATGCCAAGACCAAGATTATGCAGGAGAGTAGGTTGCAAGCCAGATGTGACTTATTTCAAGCCAGCTGGCATCAGGATGTTCGAGCTTGAAGAAGTTACTCTATGCGTTGATGAATTTGAAGCAGTCAGGTTAAAGGACCTTGAAGGGTTAGAACAAGAAGAATGCGCTAAAAAGATGAATATCTCACAGCCGACATTTCATCGCTTAGTTGTAGCAGCAAGAAAAAAAATTGCAGATGTCATTGTCAACGGAAAGGCAATAAGAATAGAAGGGGGAAATTATAAATTCAAACAATGAAAAATAAATATTTAATCACGATAGTTATAATAATTGGAGTTGTTACTTTATTCTTTTTTCCAGAGCCGGAGAGTAATTTTTTTGCATATCTTGGAACAGCCTTATTTTTTATAATGCTGATTGTATTTCTACTAGTTTGGCATAGGAGGAAAAAATGAAAGTAGCAGTAAGCTTAAAAGAGCCTAAAAAATACGGACAATTAGACAGCCATTTTGGCAGATGTTCTTATTTTGCGATGGTAGAGATTAGCGACGGCAAAATTGGCAGAATTGAATTTGTGGAAAATCTTGCATCAAAACAGGCTGGAAGTGCCGGCGTTCTTGCTGCGAAATCTGTCATAGAAAAAGGAGTTGAGGCAGTAATAACCGGCGAACTTGGCCCAAAGGCCGCCGAAGTCCTTAAGCAATTCAATATTCCTGTGTACACTGCTTCGGGCTCTCTGCCAGATATGCTTGCAGCTTTTATTGCTGGTAAATTAAAACGGATTCAGTGATATCATGTTTACTCCACAAGCAATTGAACGTTTCAGAAATCCAAAGAATACTGGCGACTTAAAAAGATATAATGCTATGGCAAAGGCAGGTGACCCAAGCTGCTCGGATGTCATTATTATGAAAGTTCGCTTTAATGGAGATGTTGTTGAAGATGCAAAGTTCAAAGTTTTTGGCTGCCCAGGTGCAGTATCTACAACAGATGTCTTTATTGATCTGGCAAAGGGCAAAAGAATTGAAGATGCACTGAAAATAACCGAAGGCGAAGTGTCAGATGCTTTAGGCGGCTTGCCTACTGCATACATGCACTGCTCAAACCTTTCTATGGAAGCTTTTCAGAAATGTGTAAATAAATATAGGAAGAATAAAAGGTGAAAAATATGCAAGATGAGTATTGGTTAAAATATGGATATAAGGAAAATGGTGAGCTTGTTTTTGTAAGGACACTTTCAGAATCTGAACCTTGTAAGGCATTTTTCTACCATGATGGGAATTTATGCAAGGAAGTGAAAGCTCCAGAAGTGGTAAAACTAACAAAGGAAATAATAGAGACAATATTAAAGGTGAGAAAATGAGGATAGCAGTACCGACAAACGGAAAAAAAGGAAAAGATGAAACTGTAGCAGAACATTTTGGAAAATGCGAGACTTTTACAGTCTTTGATGAGAAAGGAGAATTTGTTGAAGTTATTGAGAACACAAGTGAGCATATGGGTGGTCAGGGATTGCCTCCTGAGCTTCTTAAGAAAAATAAGATTGATGTTTTAGTCTGCCAGGGCCTTGGGCCAAATGCAATACAAATGTGTGCAGGATTTGGAATACAAGTTTATCTGGCGCAGGCAGAGAAAGCACAAAACATGATTAAGTTATGGAAAGAAAAAAGAGCAAGAAAGGCAAGCATGGATGATGGCTGCAAAGACCATCAGCATTAATGGATTAAAATGACAGCATATGATGAGCAATCCGCTAAGATAGCTGAAAGGATGAGTAAGATTAAGAGAAAGATAGGCATAGTAAGTGGGAAAGGAGGAGTGGGCAAAAGTGCTGTAACTGGCATTTTGGCAGGCTCTTTTGCAAAGAAAAATAAAGTTGGGCTGCTTGATGCTGACATTACCGGCCCAAGCATTCCAAAGATGTTTGGCATAAAGGGTATGCCCAAAGGAACAGAAGATACCATTATTCCTCCTGTAACAAGAAACGGTATAAAACTAATGTCTATGAATCTCTTGCTTTCTGAAGAGCATACACCAGTCATATGGAGAGGCCCGCTTTTAGGAAATACTGTGAGGCAATTTCTATCTGATGTAGAATGGGGAGAGCTTGATTACTTATTCATTGATTTTCCTCCAGGCACAGGAGATGTCCCCTTAACTATAATGCAATCAGTCAAGCTTGATGGAATAATCTTTGTTACATCCCCTCAGGAGCTTGCTTTGATGATTGTAAGAAAAACAATCAGCATGGCAAAGGAAATGAAAGTGCCAATTATTGGCATAATAGAAAACATGAGCTATCTTAAATGCAGCAGATGTAGTGAGACTCTCTATCCTTTCGGGAAGTCAAGGCTGGATGAAATAGCTAAAAAGATAGGCATATCTGTCATTGGAAAACTGCCAATTGACAGCAGCATAAGTAGATTTTCTGATTCAGGCAGGATAGAAGAATATGACAATGCAGAGATAAGAAATATCTCTTCAAAAATTGAAGCTAAATTAAATGGAGGTAAAAAATGAAAATTGGAATTGTCATAAATACAAACGACGAGGAAAAAGCATTCAATGCATTTAGGTTTGGAAATTATTCGATGAAGAAATGCCATGAAGTTAAAGTCTTTCTTATGGGCAAGGCAGTGGAAATTGACAGCAAGGACTATAAAAAATTTGATGTGAAAGGGCAGGCTTCAGAATTTATCAGGAACAACGGAATAATACATGCATGCGGTTCATGTTTAAAGTTAAGGCAAAAAGAATCATCTAACATATGCCCTATATCAACTATGCAGGACTTGCTTAATATTGTTGAGCAGTCTGATAAGGTAATTTCTTTTGGGTAAAAATGAAACTATACATACTCACAGAAGACACAGCAATTCCAGGATTTGAAAAAGAGCATGGATTATCCATCTACTTTGAAAAAGATGGAAAGAAATTTTTATTTGATACAGGGCAAAGCGGCATGTTCATGAGGAATGCCAAGAAGCTAAATTTGGACTTGAACGATATTGATTATCTCATCTTAAGCCATGGCCATTATGACCATACAGATGGGCTTAAATTTATTAATATCCCAAAAAAAACAAAAATAATCTGCCACCCGTTATGTATCAAGCCAAAGTACTATGGTAAAAAATACATAGGATTTCCAGATGTGAAATTGAATATTGATGTTTCTGAAGGCATGACGAAACTTAGTAACAATGTTTGCTTTCTGGGACAAATACCCGGAGATAGAAAAAGAAGTCTTGGTGAAGTAGCAGACAACAATGAAAGAAAGAAGGATTTTCTCCTTGATGATACTGGGATTGCCATAACAGAAGACGATAATCTTATTGTAATAGTCGGCTGTGCACATTCAGGCATTGTGAACATCACAAAATATGCAATATCAAAATTTCCCAGAAAAAAAGTATATGTTATCGGCGGATTTCATATGAATGATCTGGCAAAGAGCGAAATTGAAAAAGTAATTATGCAGCTGGATGAAATTGGAGTATCTGATGTTTATCCAGGGCACTGCACTGGGGAAGATGCAATAGCGACTATACTTGGGCATTTTTCAGGGTCACGCTTGAGTGCTGGAAAACAAATCGATATCTAAAAAGAGGTAGAATCAGTATGAAAATAGCAGTAAGCGGAGGAAAAGGGGGGACAGGAAAATCAATGGTTGCAACATCCATTGCAGTGGAGATTGCAAAGTCCCAAAAAGTTATGCTTGTAGATGCAGATGTCGAATGCCCTAACGACCATCTTTTGATTTCAGCAAAGCTTTCAAAAGCAAAGCAGGTTTACCAGACAATACCTAAATTTCAGCTAAAAAAATGCATTAAATGTGGCAACTGCGCTACTGTATGCAAAAAAGACGCCATTGTATTCATTACAGGTAAATACCCTGCATTTGTAAAAGATTCCTGCATTGGATGCAGCGCATGCTTAAGCTCCTGCCAAAGCGGGGCTATAACTCATTCCACAAAAAAAATCGGCACTATATTCACAGGAAGTGCTTATAATGTGTTTTTAATATCAGGAGAGTTGTCACTTGGTGAGCTTGCATCAGGAGAGATAGTTGCAGATGTAAGAAAATTTTCAGACCTTGCAGATACAGAATACAAATCTGATACAATGATTATAGATTCTGCTGCTGGAGTGGGCTGCCCGGTAATTGCATCCCTTTCAGGCACAGATTATATTATTGCAGTAACTGAGCCAACTCCTTCTGCTCTTCATGATATGAAGCGTGTAGCCTATCTGGCGGAGCATTTTAAAATTCAAATGGGAATTGTGATAAACAAATTTGACTTAGAGAAAAACTTCTGTAGAAAAATTGAAAAATACGCAAAAAGGAAATCGTTTCCTGTTCTTGGAAAGATTCCCTACAGCAGGGACTTTGTTGATTTTTCAATAAAGAAAAAGCCCATGGCGGCAAGCGAGAAATACTCTTCTCTTTTTTCGGATATAATCTCAAGGCTGAACAAGAATGTCAGATAAAGAACTAAAGGAATATGTCAAGGAATTGCTTGTGAAGTATGATTACTATGAGCCGCTAAAAGAGAGGGAAGAAGCCTTGAAGCTTGCACAAGTTTCAGGAAAGAAAGTGCTTGACATGGGTACTGGAAAAGGTTGGCTCGCAATTCTTGCCGCAAAGAACTACAAATGCAAAGTCACATCCATAGATACCTCTGAAGAGAATTTAAGGATTGCTAAGGAGAATGCAAAAAAAGATAATGTTGAAGATAAAATCAAGTTTTTGCAGGTAGATGCAAGAAAAACTGATTTTAAGGGCAATTCTTTTGATATAGTAATAGCATTTAATTTGCTTCATCATATGAAAGGGGATTATCTACCTGCAATAAAAGAGATGTTTCGTATTTCAAAACATAAGGTAATTATCACGGAATTAAATAAGGCAGGAGCAGAAGTATTCGACAATTATATTTACCCTGAGGAGAAACATTCTAAAATGGCACTAGACCTTGACAATATGGCAAGAGTTCTTAGCAAGTATGGAACTGTCAGCAGGCACGACAGGAAGATTATGAGTACATTTATATGCTTAAAAAACAGAGGGGTGTGAGATGAAAATAAAATATTTTATCTGTTTACCCATGACTATGTACAGGCCCATACACTGTAACTGCAATAACAATCCCTATGCCTATAACCATCGCTATAATATGCAAAAGAGAATCTTTCAGTCCGCAATGCCTGTGTAATTGTGGCGTTAAATTTGTGGCTGCGATATAAATGAAATTGCCTGCTGCAAAAGGTATTATTAAATGTGTAAATCCATGTAGTTTTTCTGCCAGTATTAATCCACAAATTGCACCTAGTATCGCTGTTGTGGCTGATAAGAAATTGAAGATAAGGGCTTTTTTCTTTGATAATCCTGAATATAAAAGAACTCCAAAATCTGCAATTTCCTGCGGAACTTCATGAAAGATAATTGAAATAGTAGCAGTAATTCCAAGAGTTATGCTTACAGCATAGCTCCCCGCAATAACTAATCCATCTATAAAATTATGTATGCCATCTCCTATAAGATTAACAGCAGCCAGGTTATATGCATGTCCATGGCCTGCTTCACTTTCGCATTTTTTTGAATGGTGCCAATGGACAAGCTTTTCAAGAATAAACATTGCAAGAAATCCTGCCAGAATATATAACGCTATTCTCAAAGAGTGCCCTTCTTCAAAAGATTCGGGAAGAAAATCCATAAAAACGGTGCTCAATAAAACACCTACTGAGATACTAAGTAAGAAGAGTAAAATTCTATCAGGGGTTTTGTGCTTTAAGAGCAAAGGCAAAGCTGCGACTACAGACACCAAGGACACAATGACCACACTAATGATTGTATAAATGATTTCCATAAAAACAGTATAATCGTTATATTTATATACCTTAGTGATTCTCATTCTCAATAAGAAATATGTCAAAAAAAACAAGGAACACAAGGCAAAAAGAAATAATTGAAAAAGAACTATCCAAAATAGATGTTTTTTTTTCTGCTGAAAATTTATATAATCAGATTCGGTTCATTGATAAGGAGATTGGGCTGGCTACAGTATACAGATTCTTAAATGAAATGAGGAAAAAAGGCATAATATACTCTTATTTATGCGACAGAAGAATGGTCTATTCAAGGGAGAGAAAAGGCCATTGCCACTTTACCTGCGAAAAGACTGGGAAAGTAGTCCATTTTGATGTTGATTCGCTTGACTTTCTGAAAAACAAGATTCCTGGCTCAATTACAAGCTTTCAGCTGGAAGTTAAGGGAATATGTAAAGATAAGTGCAGGGAATGCTTAGCTAAAAAAAAATAGATAACTTCTCTATTTGGCTGCTTGTAGTATACCACTCCAAATGATATGTTCCTGCTTTTGAAAAAAAAAACAGATAAAATAACAATGCTTCTTATGAATGTTTCATCTTTTTTGCAAGGACAGTTCCATAAACAGAACTGTCCTTTTTTGTCCCAATAAACATAGACTCTGCTTGTTACGTTATGCGATGTGTCCACATCGCTGATTTTTGCCACTTTGGCCTGTCTTTAAAATAACTCCATCAGCCCTCATGGTTACCAGTTGTAAAAGGTTTTGTCGATTCGCCTTTCCCAGAGCGAATCGACAATAAAGCGGTTTAATCGGAGTGTAAAAAAATGAAGCAAATAAGCGAGGATGCAAAACTTTTGCCGATAGCAACCATTGACGGCAGAGAATTTCTGGTTGATATTGAGCAGCGGGAACTGCGGGATTTCAACGACCCTGAAAATATTATCAGAATGCATTCTCCTGCTGGCAGGCAGCTTATAAGCGGGATGCAAGGCACACAGTGGAACAGCATGGGCGTAAGCAAAGGGGCCGACAGAGGCATGGAGGTATGAATATGGCAAAGAAAAAACACTCTGCGGCCATACCAATAAAAGAGGGCATATTTCCCCCAGAAGATTTTACAAAGTTGCATCAGGACTATGTAATTTACATCAAAGAGGGAGTACTTATCGACTTAAAAAAATTATGACTCATGCGGCATTAAAACAATATCGGTATGACTTACAACAAAGGCGAGATGATGGAAGATGGATGTTGTAAAAAATGCAGAGATGAATAAGAAATTATTTTATATACACCGTTTATCGGCTTGATGTTGCACACACGCTGCTTAAAAGACCTTGCTAAAGTAAAATATATGGCAGTCCGCTATAATATGAGCGAACTGCCACAAAGAGCAGTTCAGCCGAAGGTAAAAAAATGGAAAAAGAAAAAAACATAAATGAAACCAGCCCACGGGCTTTGCCTATAGTTTTGTTCAGGGGCGAGCAGTATTTTGCAGACCTAAGGCTTAATGAATTCAGGCCTGTTCGGGGGTTTGATTCAATACCTTTTGACGGTGAAGAAGGCAGGATTATGTGCAGGAATACCGGCGTAATTATCTGTAAAAGCTGCGGAATGAGTGCAATTATTTCAAAGGCTTTTGAAGAGCAGCAGCTTAGGTGTATGAAGTGTTTCAATAGATTTGAATAGTTATGCGAAGTATAAAAAGCGATGATTAGTTTTTTGTGATTGATTTATGATTGAGCCTTTTTGATTCAGTACTTTCGCAAGTTGTAGGTTTTTGTTGTCGCAGCAAAGCTGCGATGTAGCTGGGTAAGCGTACCCAGCAGGAATTTTTCCCACGCAATACCGCTAATTTAAATCTTTCGGCAGGACTTTAGCGGCCAAGGCTTTGGCCAATATCCATAATGGCCTGCCAAAAGCTATAAATGCGGTATCGCGGCTGGCAAAAATTCTCGACGTGATTCTACTCCGTCTTTTCGGCAACAAGTGTCGAAAGACGGAGGTATTCAGATGAACAACAAAAATTTTATTGTGTATGGTGGTGTAGAGGTAGCACCATCGGCAGTTTTAAGGCGGCTGCATACCAGCAGAGAGTATGGCAGCATACCTGATTTAGAGGATAGCGAGCTTGCAAGTCCTGATGAACTCGAACGTCAGGCTATTAAGGCAGAGCTTGCACCTGTTTTATGTCTTCCGGCTAAAAATAGAAACAGGCATTGCTCGGCAAGTGATTATTCAGATGAGATAGGCTTTGATGCTTTCGGGACAGTAGATTTTGACAGAGGCCAGCCAGAATTTAACAAGGCCAGATACAAGGCGGACAAGCTCAGGGAGCAGATTAAGGATTTGTTGATTACGATTTACATTATCAAAGACAGGATACCAGGCAAGGCCAAATATAAGATACTCAAGCTGGTCAGAATGGGTGTCATTGAGATAGATGACATTGAGGATTGGGATACGTGGCAGCTTGCAAAGTTGTATATGAGAGCTATTGATTTGCGTAAGCAGATTGCAGAACTTCAGGAGGCAAGCAGGCAAAGAAGACAACATCAGTACCAGAAATGGCTGGATTCTTTGGGTTAATTTTTTTTCTTTTTTTGTTCATTTTGAGTCTATTTGGGGTGATGTTTATGGCATAGTTTTTTAAGAATGTATTGAAAGACAGGGATATTTTTAGGACAGGACAGAGATGAAGGTTGTGTAATGTGATGACACCGCCTTGATGATAATGGTAATGGGCGGCTGAAAAGATAAATACGGATTGATAGGTTAAGTTGTATAGGATGGAAAATGCCTTCGGCATTTAGGCGACTTCCGCTTTGCTCCAGTCACCATCCCGCCTCCACTTGTGTCGGCGGACGAGTCCGCTCGGCTTCGCCTCGCTGGGACGAGAAGAAGAGTAGAGAGGTTAAAATTTTGACAGAAATACAGAATTATGATATTGGGAAAAAGGTGTTCACAATCAGAAGAGACATGAGGATGAAAAGATATTGATTTACAAGGACTTAGGATAGAGAAGATTATACAGAATCAGGAGTAATAATATGAAATCCGACGCTGAGTGTGAATGTCAATAGTTGCCTATTTTAACAATTTCTGTTTTCCCAGTGATTCATGACATGAGTCTGCCAGCCATTTCTCAAACTCCATAGCAGCCAGAATCTCTTCTTTGTCCTCGGGTTTTGCCCTGACTAATTCACTGGAAAACTCCGCCGCTTTTTTGCGGGACTTCTGCCCGATATTTCGAATGATATTGTCTTTATATTCTGCCATAGAACACATCACCTGTATTGGAGAGTTCGAATGTCTTAATAAATATTGCGCATCTGAAAATGGTGTTACTCTTCGGTGACAACAAAATCGAAACATTTAAATAGGAGTCCATATATCACCTTTTAAAGTGAGGGCAAATGATCGGATTAAAACAAACAACCGGTACGGGCTACACACCATATTTCTATCAGGCAGGGCAATATCTGTGGAAACCTCTTAGCGCTTCGACGACACCGCAAAAGTTATATAAAGAGCAATCCGGGGGATATGATTTCACGACTGAGATGCCGGCCTTTTATCGTCCTCAGACAGTGGAGCAGATCATACAGAAAGGCTATTTGGGAGTCAGAAATGCAGAGCCTGAAACGGCAATCCTTTCGGATAAGCACAACACTCTATGGCAGGGGTTGGATGATATAATACAGCAGGTCAGACACCGTTACGAGATTTATAATGCCAACATCCGCCAGGTAGAGATGGGAAAGTGCTATATCATAACAGACCTGTTTAGGCGTGAAGCCTATCGTGGCGGAGCTCCTGCTGACAGCAAAGAGCAGTATATGACCACAAAACAATTGCAGGAGTTGTACATGCAGGAGCGTGATGAAAGGGTCAGGCTCTGGCAGGATGTTTCAAAGCTAAAGCTGTTGCTGCCGGAAAATGCAAGGCAGTTCCTGTCGGCTCACCGCAAGATGTCAATACTAGAGGATCAGAGAAGTGACTTGAATTGAAAAATGAAGTTAAGGAATTATGCAGGCAGTTAAAACCTGTCTTAGGCAAGAAAATTGATAAATTATGGTCTGCATATTTGGCAGAATCAGATGCTGATGGCAGGGCTGATATTGAGCAGGTTTTGGAGCTATTGGCAGCAAAACACTTAGGCAAAAATTACGAGCCTGACAATTCACCATTCCCGCCTCCTGACAGAAAGTTTGCGACAGGCGGCGATATCCGGTTAGGGAATATAACTTATGGTGGAAAGGAATTATATTCTTTTGCACTAAAGGTTGACCGGTTAAAAGAGCATATTTTAATAGCTGGCAGAAGCGGCTCAGGTAAGACTAACCTTGCCTTTGTATTGATGCGAGAATTGATGGACTCTGACATCAAGGTATTGGCATTAGACTGGAAAAGAAGCTACCGTAACCTTGTCAAGCTTCGAAAGGATTTGCGAGTCTATACAATAGGCAGGGACACTGCACCGTTTCGGTTCAATCCCTTAATTCCGCCTGATGGGTGTGAGCCAGACCTGTGGATTAAGCTTGTGGTCGATATTATAGCAGATGCATATCTTGGCGGAGAAGGAGTCATCAGCCTTTTAATTTCAGGGCTTGAGCATCTATATATCAAGAACGGTGTTTATGATGGCAATGTAAAACACTGGCCTACAATACAGGAACTTTTAGGATGGCTAAGAGATGTCAGGCTTAAAGGCAGGGCTGCGATGTGGCAGGCATCTGCCGAGAGAATACTTCAAGCAATGTTATACGGTGAATTCGGCAGAGTCCTCAATACTCAGGACAACAGCCATATCGTTGAAATTTTAAATCATAATGTGGTTCTGGAAATGGATGGGCTTGCCAGCAGTTCGGATAAAACCATGTTTTCCGGCGCACTTACTTTGTATTTATACCGCTACAGATTAGCAAAAGGATGCCAGAACAAACTGACAAATATGATTTTATTGGAAGAGGCACATAACCTGCTTCACAAAAAGGCTTCTGAAACAAAAGAATCTGTCCTGGAAACAAGTATCAGAATGATTCGGGAATATGGATTAGGCTATGTGTTCATCGACCAGAGCGCATCCTTACTGAGCAAGGTGGCTTTTGCAAACTCATATGCAATGATTGCATTGAACCAGAAATTACATTCTGATATTCAGGCTATATCTGGTGCGATGAATCTTTCTGAAGAGCAAAGCGATGCCATGAACACCTTGCCGATTGGCACTGCCGCTGTTTGTCTGGCAGATCAGTTCCCATATCCATTTCTTGTGAAAGTTCCTCTTTGTCCGGTCAAGGAAGGTTTTGTTACAGACTTAATGGTAAAAGAAAGATATGCCTGCTATCACGGAAATTCCAGAATAGATAAGGCTTCATTATCAGAACAGACAGCAGTTTCGGCGATTCCACCCGCCGATAAGAATAAAATAATCAATATAACAAACACAACAGAAAATGACTCCCACCCACCATCCCCCATAGAGACAGATAAAGAAAAAAAATTATCTGTCGATTCTAATACCAATCCACCCGGTAATAGTTTATCGGTTGAAGCTATAAACTTTTTAAATGATATAATTACCCAGCCGTTATCAACAACAGTTTCAAGATATCATCGCCTTCACTTTTCCCGCCGCCGCGGCGATGCTGTCAGGCGTTATCTGATTGATAGTAGCTATATTGAGCCGGTTACTATTCCAACCCGTACCGGCCAGGTTGTATTATGCCAGCTTACTAATAACGGCAGAGACATATGCAACTTATTGGGATTGAAGCCCGCTCTTTTCCCGCGAGAAAGCCTTGAGCATAGGTATTGGGTATGGCAAACAGCAGATTATTATAAAAGGCAGGGATATGAAATTATTTTTGAATATGCAGTCAAGGGCAATGGCAAGATTGACATTCTGGCCAAAAGACCTGGCGTGCGGATTGCCGTGGAAGTAGAGACTGGAAAATCTGCACCTTTAGACAATTTAAAAAACGCAAATAAAGCCTCAATAGATAAATTTGTATTTGTGGCTACATCTCCATCTGCGGTGTCAATATGCAAAAACATTATTGAACAGACTAAGGACAGTATTCCATATCCAGTTGAGTTATTAAGCTGGCTGGATATATCATAATGAGCTCACTTTCGCTTTTTGATAGAGTCAAAGTTTCTGCTGACGGTAAATAATCGTTTTTCCGTCTGCCGAAAGGAGTTAAGAAGGCTAATATTGGAATCTTGGAATTCCTTTGCGACCTTGATGCAGGTTCTAAACTGTCTTATGCGGCGGACAGCGGCAAAATTCTGGGCAAGCTGCAACAGGCATTGTATCTTTTTCTCCTGCTCCTGTGCGGCCATATCAAGCTTATTAAGGCGATTCTTTACAGACGAAAGCTTATTAATATTATTTGCCAGGGCAGGTGTTGCTGTATGTTTTTCTGCGGATAGCGAACTTTGCCTTGCATGATGCACCAGATGTTTTTTGTAGAGGAGAAGTGTAATATTCTGAAGATGTACTCTTTGCTCGGAAAGTATTGCTTTAGGCGGCAATAAAAGCTTCATTCGTCTTAAAATGTTTTCTGCCAGTTCAGGGGCGTTGCGAAGCGACCTTGATTCTTTATACAGGTAATTCAGGCATTTTTTTGTATAATGGAAAATGAGGCGATCCTGTCTGTAGCGATCATTTTCGTCAGACAGGAAATTGCTTTGCGATAGCCAATATCTCGATTGCCTTAGCCAAATAAAAAATGCAGCAATAGCGATAGCTGCAAAACCCATGGTTAAACAAAGCCCAGATATCATATAAGGCGATTTTTAGATGATATGTTTTTAAATTTTACTGGAATTTAGTGCCTTAATAAAGGCATCTTGGGATAAATTAAACTGTTTATTTAGTTGAAAATGTATTTTTGGGATAACTCTGGAGTTTTCTTTTTTTCTTTTTCATTCTCGCCGCTCGCCAGCCTCTTTCTAATTTCTTCGAACCAGACAGGCTGTAGTAAATCATATTCATTTGAAGGCTGCCGAGGCTCAATTCTTCTTTGATACAGTTTATTAGCCTGGTAAGATTCTGCAATTCTATCCAGGCTCTCATTGTCAGCGTGAGCATGTTGTACACTTGACGGAGAATTAGATGAGCGATATTTTTGTTTCTGATAAAGAGATGTTTCATCTTGGCCGGGACTATTTTTATAGGCAACCATTTTGATTACTTATCAGTGATAAATAGAAATGCAAAGTTATTTATAAATGTTTCTCTTTCCAAATTTCTCGTATGGGAAGAATAAAAATGAGTCAGTTATGCGTGAGAGCTGTTTCTCTGATAAAACGAGAATGCCCACGCAACTGGACAAAAACCCCTGTTGCTCGCCGGGAGCATCATACCTTTTTGTCCAGAAAATGGGCAAAATTTATATAGTCAAAGCCATTTCCAATAGTTGAAAATGGCTTTACAAATAAACAATCCCAAGGGCGAATTAGTTTTCGATCCTTATAAACAAAAAGAACGGTATCAAAGGTCTGAAAATATTCTCGAGGGTATATCGGATGAAGATAGAAAGATAATTCTGCGAATGCTTAACGATTTTGAGCTTGGAAGAAATGTGAATAGCACAAAAGGCGAGAGAAGTTATACAAGATTAAACACTTTAAAATCAAGATTGAAAAAAATATCAGAGCTTTTAAACAGCCATTATGGGAAAAAATTAACAACAGTAACAGAGACCGAGCTTATGCTGCTTTTTAAAAGAATGAAAGATGGTCAGATAAGAAAAACAGATGGCAAGCCATACAAGGCCGTGGCTGATTATATAAAAATATACAAAGCATTCTGGCACTGGCATATGAAAGTGATGAAAAAAGAGGATAAGAGGCTTTCTGATATTACAGAAGATTTGACAACAAAAAGGGAAAAGCCAAAATTCAACTATTTTACATTTGAGCAAATGAAATCTATGACTGAACAGGCAAAATATGAATATAAGGTATTAATGTGGTTTTTATTTGATTCCGGTATAAGAGCTCCGACTGAGTTTATGAACGTTAAAGTCAAGGATTTGCAGGAAGATGGAAACACAGGAAACTATCAACTCAATATCAGGGATGAAACAAGCAAGACATTCGGCAGAAAAATTAAGCTGCTTCTTTGCTCTGATATGTTAAGAAGGTATGTCAAGGAAAAGGCTCTTAGTAATGAGGATTTCGTATTCACGACCAATCCTGCGACAGTAAATAAATATCTCAAGAGGATAGGAAATCGTATATTGGGATTAAACGACCTCACGTTGTACGATTTTAGACATAGCTCGGCTTGCTACTGGCTGCCAAGGTATAAAAGCGAATCTGCTTTAAAATGGAGATTTGGCTGGAAACAGACGGAAATGATTCATTACTATACTGAATTTCTTGGGATGAAAGATACGATAACGCAGGAAGACTTGGTTGATGCAGAGGAGCAGAAAGAACTGGAAAAAGAGCTGTCAAAACAAAAACAATTAAATCGGTTGACAGAAGAAAGAATGAAAATCCAGGAAAACAAGTTAATGGAAGTCAGCGAAAAATTCAATAAGATAAATATGTTTATGAATCTTCTTGCGAAAAATGATCCAGAGGTAATAGAGTTCTTGTCAAAGAAAGCAAAGAAACATGGCGTTCATTTAGATTGAGCCATAAAAACTACTACCTTAAAAGTAGTAACATTTATATTTAAAGAATGATTTCCCATAGCTGAAAATGGCTTTGGAAAAAAGTGGGAAAAATTGGCCGAAGTAATTCCGAAAGAATGGGGAGAGGAACATTGGATTGTTAATAGGAATTATGCCGGTAAAAAGATGGTGCTGTTTCCAGGGCGGCAATGTAGCCTGCATGTGCATAAAATCAAGGATGAAACTTTCTATGTTACAAAAGGCACAGTCTTAATGGAGATTGACGGAGAGAGAAGAATCATGTCGCCGGGGGACGACCAATTAATTCTACAGGGGCAGTTGCATCGCTTCACAGGCATCGGGCATGGCAATGCGGAAATAATTGAATTTTCAACGCATCACTATGACACAGAAGATACGGATAATTTCAGAGTTGAGAAAAGCAGGGTACTGCAAAGAGAGACGGCTTACAGACCTGATATTTATGTAACCGGCAACCGGGGTTATCTTGGAAGAGCGATGGATGCTGTATTTCTGCAGCATGGTTTGAAAACCTTCGGTTCAGATGTGGAATTTCTTGACCTGACTGACAGGGTCAAAGTATTGGAAGAACTACATACCGTTAAGCCGCAAGCGATTGTCCATACAGCTGCGATGTCAGATTGGGCTGCTTGTGAAAAAAATCCTCAGCAGACTCATAAGATGAATATTGAGGCAACAAGAACTTTGGCGGAATACTGCAAAGAGACAGGAATTCCGTTTATCCATGTCTCAACAGATTTTATTTTCGCAGGTAATACCGGCAACTATAATGAACAAAGTCCGGTTGGGCCGATCAATGTCTATGGCAGGACAAAGGCTGTTGCAGAGGATATGATTCTGGATACTTTGGAAGATGCTCTCATCTTGAGGGCAGGCACCTTCTATGGTACAAGCTATGTGATAGACAGGCCTGTTTTTGTTCATAAGGTAATAAGAAAACTATCTTCAGGAGAATCCTATGCTGTTGCCGTTGATGAAATATCAAATCCAACCATGATACAGGATTTAGGCAAAGTCACGGCGGAGCTTTTAAAAAGAAATAAGACTGGAGTATGGAATGTGGGAGGAGCAGACATGATAAACCGGTATGAATTAGCGATTAAAACTGCAGAAACATTCGGGCTTGATGCAGGACTAATTAAAAAGAGCACCATGGCGGAACTTGGAACTTTTGAAAAAAGGCCGCGAAATGTTTCCTTAAGCATGGGAAAACTGAATCGGGAAGGAATCTATACAACAGGAGTTGCTGATGGCCTGCAAAGAATGAAAAGGATGTATGATGAAGTGCAGCCTAAACTATGAAAGCGTTTATTTTTGATTTGGACGGTGTACTTGTAGATGATGAAGCTGCCAAATTTAAGGCTATAAGTGCAACATTTAAGGATTTATTCAATGTTGAACTTCCCCAGGATGACAAGATCTGGATTGGAAGAGATGAGCATACAAATATGCAGTATTTTATGGATATGTTTGGTATCAAGGAAGATGTTGATAGAGTTGTAAGGATAAAAAGGGATAATATGAACAAATCCATCAGTAACAAGGAATTTCCTTTAATCATTTCAAGCCTGGAATTCATGAAGCAAAAGAAAAAAGAAGGATACAAGATTGCCGTCGCTTCAAACTCAATAAGAGAATATGTTGAGGCAATATTAGCATCTTATAAAATAAAGCGATTCATAGATGTAGTAGTAACAAAAGACGAAGTCAGCCATCCAAAACCGCATCCAGAAGCCTATTTAATTACAGCAAAGAAGCTTGGGCTGGAGCCTGAAGACTGTGTTGCTATTGAAGACAGTCCAACTGGAATAAAAGCGGCAAAAGCTGCTGGAATGGAGTGCATTGCGATTACTACAACCCATACCAAAAAAGAGCTAATGAAAGCCATGCCAGATAATATATTCGAGAGACTGACAATATGAATTTTATGCTATCCGGCCCTTCCTGTTCTGGAAAAGACGCTTTGATTAGTTATGCATTGCAGGAATTTAAAAGCATTACTTTGCCGGTATTGTCAACATCAAGACCAAGAAGACCGCACGAGACAGATGGCAAAGATTATTTTTTTGTAAGCATGGAAGTCTTCCAGCATTCTGACAGTATGGTTTATTATTGGCAGAGCCACGGTTTTTTTTATGGCTATGAAAAAGAAAAGACCGCCATGAAAGGAAATGTTATTCTTTATTATGACATGCCCTCTTTAGACACTGCTATTCATCGCCCGTCCCAATCGGTGATAATGATTATTGATGTAGCTCCGGGAATATTGGAGGCAAGAATCAGACAATACAGAAACACAGAAGAAGTTGCAAAAAGACTGGAAGACGCTCAAAGATGGCGGCAAGGAATGGATGCATACAAGAAGAAAGCCGACCACGTAATAGAGAATAATGACAGGTTAATTGATGCACAGAAGAGATTTGTGCAGATACTGAGGACGTATTTATGATAAACATTTCAAGGCTGCTTAAGGAAAATGGAATAGTATATCCTGGCGACCCGTCATTTAAGATTGTTGAGCAACAAATTGCCGGGTATGAAGGCACAAAGCTGAGAAGCGCCTACCAGATTTTCCTCACTAAAAATCATCATGGAACGCATATAGACTTTCCTGCCCATAAAATCCCAAGTGGAAAGACATCTGACTTTTTCCCTCTTGACTACTTTATCAATATGGCGGTGCTTTTGGATAAGCGTGATAATAAACCACTCAATTATTCAACAGTTACTGAAAAAGTTGGCGCAGTGATTATTTATACCGGAGATAATATGGGCTACCTTACCAAAGAAGAGACAAATAATTTAAAGAATTTCAAGACATTGCGAATGGTTGGAACAGATTCTTTAACAATTGATAAAAGGGGGGCAAACGGAGCATCTCACCGCATTTTGCTTGAAAAGGATATTCTAATTTTAGAAGGATTATGCAATCTTGAAAAAGTGCTGGAAACATACGGCACAGGCCAATTTATGCTTTATGCTGCTCCGGTAGCAATCCAGAATACTGATGGGGCGCCAGTTAGAGCATTTGTTGGTGAGGCTAAGTGAAAAACGACATATCTGTGGAAAAAGCAATCAGGTATGCAATGAGCCAGAATGTGACTATGTTAGGAATAGGGCCAATGTCCCTGAATATTATAAAAGCGTCAACCGAACTTGCACATGAACTTGATTTTCCATTAATGTTCATAGCTTCCAGGAATCAGGTAGATAAAGACAGGTTTGGCTCCGGCTATGCTAATAATTGGAATCAAGAGCGTTTCGTTGATGATATTATGCGTGTTGTTCACAACACGGGCTATACCGGTCTTACTTATATATGCAGAGACCATGGCGGGCAATGGCAAAGGGATACCGAGAAAGCAAGAAGATTACCATATGATGAGGCGACAAGAAATGCTTATGAATCATTTACAGCAGATATCCATGCCGGCTTTGATCTATTGCACATTGACCCGACCAAAGACCCGCATAATTGCAGTGTTTCCCTGGCTGAAGTTATCGACAGGGTTGTGGCGACATTGGAGTACACTGAACATCATAAGCCGGAAAGCATGAGGCTAGCTTATGAGATAGGGACAGAAGAAAATTCCGGCGGAGCTATATTGTTAGGAGATTTTGAACATTTTATACAGAGCCTGTATAAAAAAATAGAATTGTTAAATTTGCCAAAACCATGCTTTATAGTGGGACAGACAGGCACATTAGTCAAAATGACAAGGAACGCGGGAAGATTCGATGATAGCAAGACAGGGGAGCTATCTGGCATAGCAAGAAAATACGGCATAGGATTTAAGGAGCACAATGCCGATTATTTGCCGCTCAATGAATTATTGATGCATCCCATTGCTGGAATAACTGCTGCAAATGTTGCACCTGAGTTTGGCGTAGAGGAAACAAGGGCATTGCTTAAGCTCGGCAGGCAAGTTGACAGTTCAGAATTTAGCGAGCTGCTGGAAAGGCATGTGTTGACAGGCGATAAATGGATTAAATGGCTGGATAGAGAGCATGCAGGAATTGATGTAAGAGCGGTAATAGCAGAACCAAAATTGAGAAGAGAGATTGCAGAAATAGCAGGGCATTATTATTTCAACGACCCTGAGATAAAAGATGCAAAGCAGGCTTTGTATGCATTTGCCAAAAGACATGGGGTGGAAGATCCTGAAAAGCAGATTAGAAATGATATAAAAAAAGCTATTGTTAAGTATATTAATGCTTTTAATTTATCGGGATTCACAGCCAAGTTAAGGCAAAACGTTAAATTGACATCTGACCGACAGAACAGGTAAGGTAATGTGCGATGTGGGGTGAAAAGATTGAAAGTCCTTCATCTGGAAGATTATGACCCGGAAAAAGGGGAAGATTATGCAAAAGAGTTGTATGCATTACTATATAGAGAAAAAATAGAATATACAAATATTGAGACACTCGTATTGTTTAAGAGCTTGAGAAATCTGCAGGAATTTGATTTTATCGTATTGGATGGTCAGTTCCCTGAGATTTCAGGGAACAAGCCAGATGTTGCCAGCTTTTCTAAAGCACTGGAGTCTTTGCAGAGCAATAGATATCCTAAAGAGAAAATAATTGTCTGGTCAAATAGTACAAGAGTACATGCAATCTGTAAGGAAAAAGGGCTATGTTATTTTAGCAAGAAGCAGATGAAAGAGCAGGATTATATAGAGAAGAAGGTGGATGTTAGTGTGATTGCAACAAAAGCAGCAACTGAAGATATTGCTCTGCGGCTCTGCCGGGGAAAATAGAAAATACCAAGGTGAACTTTATGAAAAAAACACAGGAAAAATATAAAATGGAAGAGTTGAAGAAATTCCCCAGCAAGGCAAGGTCGTTAAAAGTAGGACTGATGATAGCTAACGAACTGCACAATATCCATTCAGTCCTGAAAAAATGTGAAGAATTACAGAATTCAAAAAACAGATTGAAATAACCTCATTGTCTTTTATTATATCAATTTCTCCTCCGATTGATTATGATAAAAAGAATAAGTGCCGATACGACAATTCCGAACAGCATGTATACTATAGTGGGCCTGTGTATCAAATAATACACTATTTCCAAAATCAAAGGTATCGAAAATGCAAAGCTCATTACAAGTGCAAAGCATCTTGGCTTTGATGAATCCCCATTGTAAAAAAGCTGCACTACCGAAATACAAAGCTCTATCATTGAAAAGCTGCCTATGAGTGACCATTTTATGACACGACCGATGTCTTCCATGCCTTCGCTGCATGATATTGTCATGCCAATGAAAGAGGATATCAAAATACATATTACATATACATACATATCTGCTTTCATATAGTTCCTTACTTTGACGGGGTCATCGTCTTGAATTCCATCTGGCATTTTAGGTGTATAAATTATATTTTTTGAGCAAAGAGGCGTAATAAGCAATCTTTTCTTCTGTGCTGTTAAAGCACATGCAGCGATTGTCTTGATCTGTATCATCTATATATGAAGCAGCCGGGCTGTTTTCAAACTCGGCTTCACATGGTCTTTGGCATATCCCTTTTTTTGACATCGGGAAATTTAGCTGCCTTATATCTTTGGAGCTTGTACTGTTCTTTGGAACAAGATGAACGGCAATATAATAATTATGGCAATATTTATTGCATCCATCATTTTCCGGATGCCTGACACAAAAAGCTGCTATATCCTCTTCAATGCAACTGTAAAAATAGCCGGAATTTATTTTATTTTCATATTTGGCTGCAGCGGTTTCATCAAACGAAGGCAGGCCCGAGGCAAATCCGGTTAGCCTGGAAATTGACGAATCGTTCTTTTCATAGGCAATATTATTCCTGCATGCTGCTGCAAAAAGGCAAATGAAAAGAATCAGAGTTATTTGCATCAATCTCATGTTATTTTTGCCCAATTTCAGAGTATTTATATTTTTCGCACTGGCAAGCTACTTGATGCTTAATGCAATGGTGGAGACAATGTATATTCTTTCTTCGTAATGTTATAAGAAGCATCGTTTTGACAATAAGCCTTGCATAAAATAGAGTAGATAGGATATAATGTAATTGTTTGGTTGCAGGTGTTGCTGTTGTTTCAAAACAATATCCAAGAAATATAGTTGGCACGGATTTATGTGTATGAAATTTATAGACCGAAATTTTATTGCGGTGCCATCCTCAGACCTTTTGTCAGAAATAGAACAAAGGTTACATCGATTTTCTTTTGTTCCTAATAAACAAATTATTTATGGTGGAGATTTGGGTGGTGACATTGCAATATGTCTTATGGATAAAGTCTTTGGTTGTGAATGTTATACGATTTATGCAACAATACTTCCATGTTACCCCCACCAGTTAAAAGAACACATTTTCAAAAAAATATACGGCAGAAAGAATGTGAAAATATTAAACTGCGGTGAACAATGTGTTATAAATACCGAAAGCAATATTGTTATATCTGGTGCTTGTTCGGCAATTATTGAGCAAATTCGTAATAATGAACATGGATTTAATCTTGAGATTTGCGGTTGCTTTCATTTGCCAAATGCTCTAAGCTGTTTTTTGCAGTGGAATGTAGATAGGTATGGGGAGAATGAAAAATATAGGATTAATAACTGGTGGTCGTATAGGAATTTTGGGAATGGCATTCAAAAGATATGTCTTTATCTATTTGAAGGGTTAAATCCTCGTATATGTGAATTGCTTGCATTGAAAACTATTGCATCAGATGATAGTTTTCAATGGTGGCGAATTCATGTTTGTGAAAACAAGGAGTATATAGATAAATGTATGTACGATCTAAGAGAATTGTGGAAAAAAGAAGGCCAGACAAAAATAATAAACAATATTCTTAAGCTTGAAAGGGGTAATAATGGGTGGAGGCTCTAGTTGGTCTGCTCGTATTAGGGAGAATGTAGCACATATAGCTCAAGGTAAGATGACAGCTTCCTATGCAAGAATATTGCCGGGAAATATAGTTTCCTATGAATTCCCCGAATTAGGTTTTGATGTACACATACACTTTTTGGACAGTCGCTTGAATGAAATTGTTGCAGCACATTTGAAGTCTAGGATTGAAATGGAAGGGCGGTATAAAATAGATAACTATGAAGCTTCTATGATAGATTACCACAATAAATATTTGCTTGATTAATCTCCACACTGGTAATTTTCAGCTTGATAGGCTTGCCCTCTGTTAGTTTAAAAAAGAGAATTTCACTTTTCCTGCACTCAATAATGTAGCTATATGGGACACAAACCTTAGGGGGTTCCAGATATTTGAAAAAAATAAATTGCGGATTATAATCTGGGGAAGAAAATTCAGCTTCGACAAAACTGTAGATTTCATTATTTATTTTTATGTTCTCTCCCCTTATTAGTTTCTCAAGTTTTTCGAGTAATTTGTCAGCATTCATTTTTTTCACCAATATTGGCCATCAGATGATGGTTGATTGGCCAGGAGAAGGCAGAAATGATTTTGCATTTTTCTGTGTTTTATGATGCGAATAAAATGCCAGTTTATCATCGCTTGTGATTTTTTATTTGGCATACAGGAATTTATGAATATGTGCTATATAAAAGTATCGCGGGCGAACGATATAGAATTTACCAGAAAAGGTGAATTTGACAGGCTGTTGAAGTTATGCAATGAAATTATAGCAAAGATTAAGTACATAGTTTGATGGGGATTTTGCATAGTTCATAATCCTTAAGCATGGATGTATAGTAATGTTTTTGCCGGGTATGAACATGACAATTTACAGTTCTTTTCTCATCTCCTTGAATAAATCCTCATCTCCCCTTTTGGGCTTGATTCTCCATGAGGCTATGGCAATCTCGTCCTGGGTATAGCCGGCTTGCCTGCAAGTCAAGATAACATTATCAATAGCCATATTATGCCTATCATATGCAGCGTGAATATAATTCATAAGCCCTGTAATGCGTTCAGGATGCACGAGATGATTAATTGGGGGTTCTATTCCTTCAATCCTTTCTTCTTCCAGTATCTCTCTTGTAATGATTTCCAATTCTTTTCTTGTTATGCCAAATTCATTATGCAGGGAATCGATGACAAAGGCCGCAGTACCCTGGTCAATAAGTTCTTTTGCTCTCTTTTCTATCTGCCCTATTTTTTCTTCAGGTATTTTTACTTTGTGCCTGAATAAGAAGTGCTGTATTTTCCTGTACCATTCAAGATGCCCTAAGTCTTCCCAAAATAAGCTATAGCCTTCAGCAAGCAGATAGTAGCATGACATGGCTATAACCACAATATATATGGTTGAAATGAAGCCCAGGAATGCCAGATTCAGGATTGGTGTGAATAAAAAATCTCCAGATAGGAGAAGAATCTGTTTACAGGCCATTATAAAAAAGCTTTTAATGAACATGAAAGTTACACCAAGGACAGATGCAACAGTCAAGCCATAGGGTATAATCTCAGCCCATTTCTTTTTTGAAATAAATAAAGGCATGAAAACTATTGCAACCACGATAAGAATTAACCAACTGACAAGAGCACTGCCAGCAGAGGCACTCAAGAGAGACATTGCAACCCCGGAGACTCTCTTGTCTGTAATAGAGGAAATGCTTATTACAGGAGTAAGAATAAAAGATATAAAACCAGCTATTGTAAAGAAAAATGCTGCGTTCACCAGAAAATGATGCTCTCTCTCGATGAACTTTCCTTTATTTTCCTCGTTTTCCCTTCTAATGAAAAAATGCCTCCATAGCAAGAATGACAGCAGCATCATTGAAGCCATGCATCCAAATTGCAATATATAAGGAAGACGGCTGCCTGAAACTTCCCATATTGTTAAAAGATGCTCAGGTATGGCCTCCAAATAAAGATTTTTTATTCCGCCTATGAAATACGCAAGATATGAATAGCTTTCAACAATGAATATCAATATCGGGAAGAAACTGAATGCAATCAGCCTGTTTTTCCTGTGCCTGAATAAGTCAAGAAATTCTTTGATAGCCTCTTCTGGATTCTCATCTGCTTTCTTTAATGCCTTTTTACTCAATGCGCCAAGCGATAAGAAAAATAAAAGGATCAGGAAAGGCGAATCTACCCCGACAGAGAACCAATCGAACAAAAATGTGAAGAATACAACAAAAAAGCCGGTGGTGAGGAGGAGGACATATACTGCTTTCTCTGCTTTTGTGTCTTTAATGTATTTTCTCTTGCCTACTACTTCTGCATATGAATCGGCATTGATTTCAAAGGACATCCATGCGATAAGTATTGCGATAAATAGGAATATTATGCCTGTTGAAAACAAGGTATTCTCAAGAAATTGTGAATTTTTCAGGATAAGAAGCGCAAGGTCTCCAAAAGTCTGGTCAGCAGTATAAGTTGTTGACGAGAAATAAACTATGTTTTTTACTGAAAGAAGCGCATATCCTGCGGTGAGGAAGAAATTGAAAAATCTGGCTTTTTTCTCATGGCCGAATAATAATTTTGCAGGATTGATAACTATAAGAAAGCTAAGGATAGCAACTGACGACATATATTTTTTGATGAAGTCCAGTGTCGGGGACAGCTTGCCTAATGCATCAGATAATTCATAACTTATCAAAAGCAGTGATATTATTGTCAGGAAAGTATAACCAATCCAGCCCAATTTTTTCTTCTTGAGTTTATTGAACCCCCATATAAAGGCAAGTATGCCTAAAAGCGGTGCAACTGCTCCTATAATGGCAATAAGCATGTCGGGTTCATCATGCTGGGCGGAGACTTTTTTCGCAATAATCTCTGTCTTGATTTGGTTTGTGCAGTTTTCCGCAGCTATTGAGGCTATCTCCAGATTAAGCTGCTCAGGGTCAATGATATTCGCAAAGTCAAATGAAATTATGGGGTCTTCCTTTTCAACCTTGAATTTCTGGCTTACTTTTAGCCGTCCGGATTTTATCGCCAGCTCATTTATTTTTTCTATAAGGCATTTTGGGATTTCCATCCTTACCTTTACGCCTGATTCCGACAGGCTGGATTCATTTGCTCTTACATCAAATTTGATGATTGTCTTGTTGTCTTCTATTGTTATCTTGTCGCTGAGATTGATTAAGGTTATTACTGCCTCTTCTTTTATGTCTGGAATGGCATCCACTTGTGTTACTAAAATCTTATTGTATTCCGCATTCTTTGATATTAGAAAATTAAGCTCTATTGTCTGGCCAGGTTTCATCACACCTATACTGTATTCTATCCTGTCAACTGCTTTTTCATCATAAGGCCCAAGATAGATTATGCCCCATCTTTTATCGTGCCAGACCTTCACTTCTTTCATCGTGATATTGGCTGCGTTTGTGATAGACTCACTTACCGATACATAGGATGGATATCTTTCATAGGTTGCAGTGTAATTTATGTTTCCGCTCGCGTATGTGTAGTTATATGACCATATTGTCGGCAAGGTCTCATTAAGCTCAAGCATTGCCTTTATCTGTTCGGTCTTCCCGGCAACAACCGTGGCAGCAGCTAAATATGTCTTGTATTTTTCCTTCTCAAGCCTTATCTCATATTGGCCAGGTTCAAGTTCGTTTATTGTTGTTGGAGTGTTTCCTTGGTATTCCTGGTTAATGTAAGCCATAGCTCCTTTGGGGGTTGACCTAATTTCCAATGAACCGGTTAGAGGAAGCGTGATGTTTATTGTCTCATTGATTGTTATGTTTACTGTCTGGTTTATTGTCGCATTTATTTTGCAGTTGATATAGAATTTGTCTGACCAGTCTGAACGTGTGTATGCGCCATTGATAGATTGCACTTGGAAGAAAAAAGAATTGATTTCGTTTAAACACGGATTTCTAAGAATTTTAAAGGGAGTTGTTTCTATGTTATTCATAACACCGGAAATATACTTATTTGCATTGTCATCATTTCCGGCTCTGATGTTGTAAGATGGATAAACACCAGCTTGCTGTGCCCATGTAAATTTTAAATAAGTGTCGTCTATTTTTTCATATGAAAGATTTTCAGGGACAGAAGGTGGGCTTGAAATTGATGGGAACCCCGAAATAGTTTGGGCGTGAGATATCCAATCCTTATCTCTTCCGGTAGAAAAGAGTTTCAATTCGTTATCGTTGAAGAAAAGCAGTTCCCCGTCTTTTAAAGGAATTGCATTGTCAATGTTGTCAGTTGCGAATTCTCCGTTAATGTTTTTGTAGAAGAGTATTTTGGGATTTGCAAATTCATTCCCGCTGATTACGAAATCAATTGCTCCGTCACCATTATAATCTGCCGAGGATATTGATGGGTTCAGAAGCTGATGGTCTTCCAATATTTTGGTTCCATAAAGAGAATCGCTGTTATAAAGATATGTAACCTGCTGCCAATTTTTATTTTGGCCTGAGATGATGAAATCAAGTTTTCCCCTGTTGCTAAAGTCGCTTACCTCTATGTCGCAGGCAAACTCATAGGCAGACACTTCTTCGAGTATCTGGTATTTTTTTAATATTCCTTTATCGTTTTTATATACCGTACTTACTCCCTTTTTGTTTGTATCCCGCCCGCACACCACAACATCCTTCCATCCATCTCTGTCCATATCAAAGCATTCCACATCTCCGTTATCAATTCCATCAAAAGAATAAGCCTTGCTGATTGCTCCATTTTCATTCTTATAGACTTCAAAGAGTTTTGCTCCCTGGTTATCTATTCCTATCACAATAGGTTCTGCAAACCCGTTATTGTCCAAGTCGCACCATGTGGATGCAGAATTTTTTATGCTTGCAATTTCGGTATTAACTCTGTTGCCTGATGCATCGTATAAATCAGAGCTTGCAATCTCATTGCCATCAGCATCTTTATAGAAGCCTGTTGTAAAATAATATGCTTTGCCCTGATTTTTATAATCTATTATATTAACCGAGCCTTTTTGCTTGCCTTGGACTGGCAGTTCAGTTTTGTCTTTGTAGATGTGCTCTTTGTTATCTGAGCCAAGCCCCTGATATAATAACCCTATACCAGAAGAGTAGTCTGCGGAGGCAAAAATTACCGCAGGATAGGAATTGTCTACAACAGCAAATCCTGTAAAGGAAGGGTTTGACATAAATAAGGACGCTAAAACAATGACAGTAATTATTCCTGATGCCAAATAATTCAGTGTCTTTCTTGTCTTAATAGAATCTAATTCCTCTATGACATAATCCTCGTCAAATCCATAATTGATCAGATTCTGTTTTATTGCATCGCGGGAATATCCTTTTTTTAGAAGCTGAGAGATATACTTCCGAATAGTGGAACTTCCTCTTTTTTTCATTTTATAGTATGGTTTTCCCTATATAGATATATAAATGTTTGCGTCCAGAGACTATTCAACAGAATGCGTTAAAGCAGGGAAATCAGCCGGAATGTTTGTAATTGCTATTGTAACAACTCATGTCTATAATGAATTGAACGATGCAGAAATAACTACAAAGTGGCCGAAGAACATCACTTTAAATTTAAAGAACACGAAGATGCAAAAATGGAATTTATGATGCTTTATATAATTTTAATCTAATTTTAATCAATAAATATATAAACACTTAATCAATCTTTTTACTACAATAGAGTAATAATATTTAAAAAAACATTTAATAGCATAAAAATTTTATCGGAGGGAGTAAATATGGATCAGCAAGGCCAACAAGTACTTCAAGCAATGTTTGAGGCACATGCCAGATTAAGGCAGATAGACCCGAACAGCCCCGTTTTGGAAGGGATATTAATTAGAGAATCAGACGAAACCATGAAAGGAGAACTTCAGGTACAAAAAATTTTGGCAATGGGCTATAATGGAGAACATACAATCGGAGGAATCGTAAGGTATTACACACAGAAATTAAATGAAGCAAGCCAGAATGATTTAGGAATTTAATATGACACTGATTTTAGCAGGAAAAGCAAATGATGGTTCACTTTTAGTAGCAAGTGACCGCAAGTCCATTCATTCAAAAACTTTGCAAGCAATGGAATATTTTCCTAAGATTTTACCTTTAGGATTTTTGCCGCAGGCAGTCGTGGGAAATTCAGGGCGTAAGGCATTTGGTGTTGAGTTTTGGGATATCCTCCAAGATGTGGCTAAAAAATATACAGGTAATGATACTGATAATTTGATTCTAAGTATGCATTATGCTTTACAGCATCTGGAAGAGCAGCCTGAATTTATTCAACATTTAGAAGAAGTAATGTCAAAAGTTTTAGCATCAGAAGGTAGTGATAAAGAAATTTATACCTTGACAACTTTATTTTCAGCAAGCAGAGATGGTCCCGAAACAACAACTGTACTTGTTAGCAAAGATGTACCCCATGTTAAATGCGTGGGACATAATGATTTTTCTTTTCCATTTACAAGTCTCGGAAGAAATGATTATGCAAACGAATTATTGTTTGAATTTGGGCTGAAGAGTAATAGGAATCTTTCTCCAATAGAGTTGGAAGAACTTTTTTCTTACATAATATCAGAAGCCCAAAAAGTCGAGTCTTTTGTGGGGGATGGTATAGATACTTGCCATGCTTACCCAGACCAAAAACAATCTGCATTAAAAATAGACATAGACCTTGAAAGCAGAGTGGAACAAGGCAAAGCCTTGTTCGAAGCTGTTCGAGAGGCCTTGTTAGCAACAAATATGCAAACAATAAGGCAGGCTGTTAGTGGACTCGATGATTTAGATGTCTTAAGAAGATTTGGAGAAAGGCAAGTGTCTCCTTCAAATTATGCCATTTTTATAGATGCTTATATAAGTTTAATTCCTGAAGAAGGAAAAGATCACAGACTATATGTGAAACCTCTGGTTTTAGAACCTTGGGCTAACGATGCTACTCAATTGAGAACTACGGTAAATGCCTTGCAAAGTAAGGTGCAAACTTCCTATGCTGCTATGTGGATTGGAAGAGCCTTGCTCTGCTTAGGAGATTTGACAAATGATCTAAGTCAATATAACTTAGCAATTACATATCTTGAAGGAACCTCAGAAATAGATAAATCAGGAATAGCTTTAAGCTGGCTTGGCAAGGCTTATGCAAAGATAGGCAAGACGCAACAAGCAGAAACTTTATTTAGAAGCACATTAGCACAATATGCTAATAAGCAGCTGAAGTATCCTGAGCGGTTGGCAGTTCTAAGAAGCTTGAAGGGACTAGCGCATCTGGGATATGAGCAATATAAGCCGCAATTTGTGCAATATGCAACCACGCTGATGGAAAATGGATACATTACGAAAGAAAAAGTGAGAAGGATTTAAAATGTTATGTCTTGAGAATATATTATTAGTTAGACATGATGGATTAGAGGGCTCTCTTTCTCCAATTATTGACCCTAGGAAAAAGCCGGAATATGACCCATCAAGATTCAGTTCAGTACCCAGCAAATCAAATGATGAAGCATTTGACGATTTAGCTGGAGATGGCGGTGCTGGCAGACCTCCTCAAGGAGGGGCGGGTTTTCCGATGGATGATTATGAGAAGGAAAAAGCGGATATTAGAAGATATTTCTCAAGAGGTGCAATTAGTTTCGCTTTGAAGACTCAGCAGGATGAATTGCATGCGGCGATGGGAGTTAGGCTGCTTAATTCGCTGGGGAAACTTTTGGATAATTATGAGATACATATTCCTGCAGATTACAGGTTAGAGCTATTAAAAAGAGCTGGAAGATTCTGCGAAGAAGCGAATATATTTGAGAGATTAGCACAAGGAAAGATTCAGATGTTTAAATATCGTGAACAGTTGGAAGGAGGATTTATATTTAGAGCGACACCCAGTGAGCCAGAGAAAGTTTTCAGTCGCGGATTCAGTAGAGAGGACCTTGAAAATGTGATATATCCAACAACTAGGCACCATATCTATAAATTCAAAAGACGTAGTGGAGATTCTTACATCAGCGCATCAACTAGTGCTGAAATACTTGAGAAATTACATTTTGCGTCAAGAGAAGAAGACGGGTTCGGACGGACTCCAGAATCAAATGAGGTGGAGCCGCACTATCTTTTTATTATCAATCCAAGAGCACTTACTGGTATAGATATTGTTGAATCGCAGGAAACGTACGAGATACCTCCACCTGAAGGTAAAGAGTCAAGACCATTTAGGCAGAAGGAAGTAGTTACTGCCAATTATATTGATCCCAGAGATATTATGGGGGTCTATAAGGTTAAGACGTCTTGGATTACGGCTGAAAATGGAAAAAAGAAAGTTAAAGTTGGACTCGTGGAATACATGCAAAACGAAAAATATATATTCAGTGGGTGGGAGATGAATAGCGGTGTGCTACAATGACGGAACAAATACCAAAAGGTGAGCTTAACCTTGTACATCTTGAAGAAAGAGATGATCGATTCTTTAAGTGCGAGTTTTGCGAAAAGGCACATGAAAGGTATAATGACCAGAAGATTCCAATATGTAACGAGCACAAGGACACGATGATGGTTCTTAAGTGTCCAATTTGCAACGAGGATCTTTCTGTGCAGTGGTCAGCAGGGGAAGTGGTTTATTGGTGTCTAAAACACCACGAATTTTTTGCTAATGACTTAAGAAAAGACTCAAAGTTCGACAAGGATGACAATATAAAGGCATACTGGAAAAAGGAATTAGTTCAAAAAAGGCTTGCCAAAGCTAAAACAGATGCAGATTCAAAATATGGAAAGCCTATGCCGCCTACTCACAAAGCTGAAAAAGATGATTATTTGAAAGCAAAAGAGATTTGGTTAAATGAATTGATAGAAGCAAAAAGTAAGAAGTTGACTTAATCAAAGGAAAGGCTACATTTCGGAGATACTATTTTTAAACGCAATCTTTATATACCTCGTTTTTGTAAAAGTAAAGAGGAGACAGGCTTGTTCCAAAACAAAAAATGTATTCATTCCCAATCCCAATTACATTTCCAGTCATTGGGAACTTCCAATATGCCAACTGTAACAAAAGAATTATAAAAACCAAGATAATAAATCAAGAATATGGAACCTCCAAACCAAAAAAAATATAGCAACTTAGACAAACTAACTTTAATTACGAAAGGTAAAAAGATAAATGTTAATTTAGAATTCGGTAAAAATGGTACTATTATAAAATTTGCAAAAAAAGAATTAACCCTAACTAAAAATGATACCTATCAAGGGCTACCTATCCAATATCACGATTGGTTCTATAAGAAAGTTGAGGACATGGTTGAAGGGAAAATTATCGGATGTATAAATTGTAAATTCTTTAAGGTTCTTGGTTTTCTTTATGAGCAATCACATGGATGGGGAGGAGTATGTACTTTTCTTGGTGATAATCAGAACAAAAGAGTTACTTATGAGCCAGAGGAACCTAAAGAAGCATTTTTTAGGAAGATTAAAAAAAATTATGAAATTAAAATAACTGGGATTCTGGATTATTGTACCGAATACAAAAATGAAGAATAGCCTATGTCTGTAATATGTCAAAAAATAAAGTTCTCGGTGGTTTATTCGGCGTATGTGTAGGCGATGCTTTAGGTCTTCCAGTAGAATTTGTTTCCAGAAAAGCACTTGAAAAAAATCCTGTGACCGGCATGACGGGCGGAGGTACATTCAATATGCCGCCTGGAACATGGTCGGATGATAGTTCTTTAACTTTTTGTTTGGCTGAAAGTCTGTGCAATAGATTCGACCTAAAGAATATCGCGGATAAGTTTTGGAAATGGTACAATAATGGCTATTGGACTCCATTTGGCAAGGCATTTGATGTTGGCAACACAACTGCTGCTGGCATTTTAAGGCTTGCAACGCATAGCCCAGAGTATTCGGGGCTTACGGATGAATCAAGCAACGGAAACGGTTCTCTTATGAGAACTCTTCCTTTGGCATTTTATTTAAAAGAAAAAAATGATTTCTTTGAGACAGTTCATCAAGTATCAGCCATAACCCACGCTCATCCAATAAGTCTTATTTCTTGCGGGGTTTATACGCAAGTGGCAATAAATTTGTTGAAGGGGAAAAATATAAGAGAAGCATACGAATCAATGAAAGGCCCTATGCTGAGATATTACAGTGAGAGGTATCCTGAGTTTATAAGTAAGTTTAATCGGGTTCTAAATAAGGATATTGGAGCATTCCAAAAAGATGAAATACATTCAGCAGGCTTCGCAATTGATACTCTGGAGTCAAGCCTTTGGTGTTGTCTGAATCATCAGACATATAAAGACACAGTGCTTGCGGCAGTGAATTTAGGGGCAGATTCAGACACAACAGCAGCAGTGGCAGGCGGATTGGCAGGCATTCATTATGGCTTTGAAAACATCCCCACTGAATGGGTGGATAATATAGCAAGAAAAAAAGACATCATTGATTTAGCTGAGAGACTTGCGAAATCACTCGGATGATAATCTATGTCTGCACTAAGTAATTGATAGGACAAGTGTTTTTATCTGATTTCGAATTTTTCTCATTGCTCTTGGGCTCATAAATTCAGGATCATCTACTTTCCAGAATGTTACCTTATCAGATTTTAATAAATAGTCAGGACAATATTTTTTCTCGCACAAGACATAAATTTTATCAGCCTTGTCAACGTATCTCTTTTTGATGAGCTTAACAAATTGGTCGCTCATATCAATGCCTTCTTCTAACATCAAATCGCAAAAGACTTTTGACATTTCCGGATATTTTTTTGGACTATCCGGGTCGGTTCCTGCACTGAATGCATCATTTGATTTTGTAAAATGATCATAATATGCTTGCGCCATCTGGCTTCTTCCAACATTGCCCCAGCAAACAAATAGAATTTTTGTCATGTTAGATTATAAAACAATTTCAAATATAAATCTTTCCTATCGCAGGTATGGTATTTTTTTTGGAAATGCATTAAGGGTTATCTATATTCTGGGCTCCTTTTCCATTTGCAATAGTGGCATATCTAACTGTTCTGCCTAATAATAGTTCTTCCCTATATTAGGCAAGTACTATAACTACGATGTATTATATAAGTTTTTAGATACTATCTGTTTTTTTTATTAAATCAATCTATCGCGGGAAGTTGTCTTGTAAAGATTATGTTTTCATTGCATTCACTACCGATGGGGGCGATATCATATAAATCTTTTTTGCAGGCAAATGCCACATCGTTACTAAATCCTAATTTACTGAGTCTTTGGGCGCGATAGGTATCGAATATACATTGTCTATATCCTTTCTCGTTGACAATATCAATAGCTTTGCTTACGCTTTTTTCTATCTTAACATTGTGTTTTTTTAAAATATTGCCAGAGATGCCGACAAATGCTAAATCCTCATGCGCAGGCTTTCCTAATGTTCCGGCCAGCATAAAACAAATATCATAGTGGTTTTCAAAAGCCATTTTATATGCAAACTCAGTTGCAGCAGTTACATTGAGAATGGAGCCAATCAGGATTGCAGGAGAGGAGTTAGCTGCAAGCAAGGCCTTGGGAAAGTTGGTGGAAGTAAAAATGATTCGCTTGCGATTTATCTTTTGCTTGTTTAACTCTAAGGGTGAGTTCCCAAAATCAAATCCTTTTATTTTTACGCATTTTCTTTCGCCCATGAGCAAAGCTACCTTCTCTTTTGCTAATATTCTGGCTTCTTTTACAGAAGGTACAGTCATGACCCATTCCGCGCCACAATTTAATGCCCTTGTAATAACTGTACTTGCTCTTAGGATGTCAACGACTATCGCAATCTCATTTTTGGTTGTCTTGATGCCATGCTCGGCCCATTTTAATTGAATTTGCATTAAATTGCCCATCTTATATTTTTATAAGTCAAGATTTATTTAAGGTTTATTCTTTTCGTTTTTATTTTGATAGTGCGAAAAATTTATATAGTGTCTTATTGAAATATTGTGTAATGGCAAAAGGCAAAAAGCTAATCCGGAATATATCTGCTTTTCCTGCGATATTGATTACCTCTATTATATTTCCTTCATTGTTATTTTTAGGGGTTTATGTGAAAGGATTAAGGGAACGCCTCAGTATTTCAGTTTCGCATCCTGTTTCTTTTTGGCTTATCTTGTTTTTTTGTATTTTTGTAATTATGCTCGGATTGTTTTATCTGCAATCAAGATTTTATAATAATAAATGGGTTGCATTGGCACTGTGCGCTTTGGCTTTGCCTTTGTTTCGCTTTGCTCTTGCTGTTATAGATTGGCTTAGGTTTGGGATATATAATCCTTTTACAGAGTTAATAAGTGCTTACCCTACTGAATTATACTTGATGCTTGTAATTGCATTTCTAAATATAACAGGTTACTATGCATTCTCATTTATTCTTAAAGATTAAGATGAAAAAGAAATCCCAGGCGGCTATGGAATTTTTGATGACTTATGGCTGGGCTATAATGGTTGTGCTTGTTGCTATTTCTGCTCTTGCCTATTTCGGCGTTCTTGATTCTAAAATTGCATGGAAGTTTCTGCCCAAATTATGCCAGCTACCGGCTGAGATGTATTGCAGTGATTTTGAGATATATTACGATGAAAGCACTTTGCCTCCTTCGAATACATTAAAAATATATGTCAAAAATAACAGGGGAATTAAAATCAATATCGATAGAGTGCAGATAGCAAATATTGATGATCCTTCTATTGACATTGATTTAGCTAATGGAGAAGACAGACTATTGGAAGTAACCGAAATCACTCCCTTGAATGGAAATACTGAAGGTATTCTTCCGGGCAATGCTTATAAATTGGATTTTACCATTACTTACAAAAATACAGAAACTGGTTTAGAACATACAGCCAAAGCAACACTAAGAGGGCAACAAGTCTTGGAAACTTCCTAAATTATTATTGTATTGCTTCTCTGCTTTCAACAAATTTCCTTCTTGTTAATCCAGCACATGCTCCTAACACAAACAAAGTTAATGTTGCCGGCTCTGGTACGCTATAATCCATCCGGTCTTGAAATCCTAACTTATCGTAGGTATAGAAACCTCCCGGTACGGTGGTTATGCATAAATCCTGCGTATATGCGATTCCTGAGATTATTTGAGAGAGATTAGTTGTGAATGAGCCATCTGTGCTGATGGAACCGTCAGGATTCACTCTGTCAAAATATTTTACTACCTGTAGCATGTCTAATGTGTCCGAAGGAAGATTAAGATATTCTATCCCATTTGGATTTCCTGCCCTGATGATATTTAAATTTCCATCATCATTTAATGTTCCAATTCCATTTGTTGTTGCAACAATCAGCCTTTGATGCTCATTATCCCATTCAACATCTGTAACATCACTTGAGCTATACACGCCCTTTCCGCCTTTAAAATTACCTAAGGCATCAAAAAAATAGATGCTCCCAATACCAGAAATAGCATACTTGGCTCCAAATCCATAAAGTGTTGAAGGGACTTCTGTTATTCCTGTTGCACCGGTGAATCCAAAGTCGATAGTTCCTAACACAGAACTCATGTCAGAATTGTAAATCTGAGCCGCTCCGCAATCCCATAGGAAAATTGCTTTTGAGCCATTGTCTATTCCTTCTGCTCCGGTAAGGTTACCCCATATAGGCTGAGGATTTACGATAGTTGCCTTCTTGGTATAGCTTGATTGCAGGTAAGTGAAAGGGTCAATGGTTGCTTTAGCGTCTTTAGGAGATAATGCTATTGCAGCAAGAATTCCCAATGTTAAAGTAACATACTTTACCTTGTTGAGCATCCCACTGAAAAATCCACTTTGAACATCCTGAACTTTTTCATCAATTGACATTTCTTCCATCTCCTTTTCTTTTTTTATGTCTAATGTTTTTTAAGCTTTTCCATATAGTTATTGAAAGGGCTTTATATATTTTTCTGTTTTTTACCACTTGTAAGTTGGAACCTAATCCAGTTTATATGAACAATTTTTCTAAAGCATTCTTGATATCTGGCATCATGACATCGGCATAAACCTGTGTTGTCGAAATCCTTGAATGGCCTAACTGCTTTTGAACAAGCCTCATGTTCCAGTTGCTTGCCTTCAAAAGAAAACACGCATAGCTGTGTCTAAGACAATGGATGGAATATCTTGCGGGCAGTTCTGCATCTTCTGCACATCTCTTGAATGCTTTTTGTATTGCCCTTGTTGTCATATGCTTTCCTGTGTTGCTCGACATAATTAATGGCTGCTCTTTTTCTATTGATTCATCTATGGAGTTTTTCCAGTTCAGGTATTCCTTACAATGCTTTTTGAAAACTGTATTGAAAAACACAATTCTTCTTTTATTTCCTTTTCCTTTTCTCACGAGGAGTGAAGGAACAACATTTTCCAAAAATAAATCTCCGCAGCTCAAGGCAGCGATTTCCATAACTCTCAGTCCTGTAGCCAAAGCAAGATGGACTATAAAATAGTCTCTGATGGCTGGCTTTCCGGTCTTTACTTGTGTCTTAACCTTTGAAGTTTCTAATAGCTTCTCAGCTTCTTTTTCCGACAGGCACTTGTCAGGCTCAGGCACCCAGTTGTTGAAATTCATTCTTTTTCAGGCATTTTGCTTTCTTTCATATTTGGCGTGAAATGTGAATGTTTTTGATAAGGATTTAATGGCTTAAATACTTTGTGGAAAAGGAGATATGCTATAAGAATACCGGTTGATTACAGAATTAAACTTCTTAGGGAAAAGGCGATATTTGGCAGAGACGAAGCGAGAAAAAGTTGAAAAAATTTATTATATCAACGATTTTTTTGGGAATATTTTTGAAATGGCAATAAAAAAAGGTTCACATTTCACGCCTTATATGAACCTTTTGCGACTATTATAACAATTCTGCCTGTGAATTTCAAATGGTTTTTAAATGCCAAATAGCCATGAGGCATGGAAAACTAACTTGAAATTATTGCACTTAAACATTACAATGCATCAACTTTACTTGTGAGAACGCAACTTGGAGAGGGCATAACAACTGATGATATTCTGCTTGGCTTTTCTCCTCTTCCTCATCAGAGCATTAAACACAGGCAATAAATCAGGAGGCAAATGTGAATGCTAATCGTGCTGAAGAATTAGTTAGGCTGTCGATGCGATATTTGTTTTTTATAGTACCTCTGTTTACCATTTCTACGGTTGTTTTAGCTGGCCCAGCGGGAATGGTGTGGGTGAGCATCAACGACACTGGAATTGGTGGCGGCCACGAGGGCTTTAATGGGCAAATAAGCAAATATGAGACAACAAACGCTCAGTATTGTGAGTTTCTAAACGCCGCCAAAACTTCTAATCAGATAACGATTTACAATAATGTTGTTTATGCAATGAGCGATACCAGTCATTCCCAGCCCTATTATGATCTTGTGGGTGCAGGCTATACTTACAATGGAGCCACCAACGGCGGAGCAGCAAGGATTAATTACAACGACAGTTCATTCACTGTTGACAGTGGCTTTGAAAACCACCCCGTTACCTATGTAAGTTGGTATGGAGCGACGGCGTTCTGCAATTATTATGGTTACCGATTGCCAACCGAGTGGGAATGGCAGGCTGTGGCTGACTATGATGGCAGTTATACTTATGGCTGCGGTAATACTATAAATAACAGTATTGCAAACTATGCTGGCTCAACCCATACAAATGGTACAACCGTTGTTGGTGCCTTTGGTTCGTATGGTTATGGACTTTGTGATATGGCGGGGAATGTCTGGGAGTGGACATCGTCGATATACAGTGGCAGCTCTCGTGTTTTCCGTAGCGGTGGTTGGTTCAGCTACAACTATCACTGTTCGGTTTCGTGCCGGAACTACGACAGTCCGGTTAGCACATATGACACAGTGGGATTTCGGGTTGTCAATGAAAGTCAAAATGGCCCAGATAACTATTTTTATCCTGACATACAATGGGTACATATAAACGATCCAGGAGTTTCAGGCCATGAGGGTTTTAACGGTTATATGAGCAAATACGAGACGACCAATGCCCAGTATTGCCAATTCCTCAACGCTGCCAAAGCTTCTGGTGATATAATTGTTAACGGTAACACGGTTTATGGTGCAAACGGTTTTAATGGTGGGGCAGATTATATTGGTATGTTGTATTATAACCTTGCAGGTACTGGGGGGGTACCATACGATGGAGCGACTAATGGTGGAGCAGCAAGAATAAATTACACCGGCAACTCATTTACTGTTGACAGTGGCTTTGAAAATCATCCAGTTACCTTTGTCAGTTGGTACGGAGCAACAGCTTTCTGTAACTATTATGGCTATAGATTACCAACTGATTGGGAATGGCAGGCTGTGGCGGATTATACCGATAATCGCCCTTATGCTTGCGGTACAAGTATAAACAATAATAAAGCCAACTATCTTGGTTCGACTCATCCCAATGGTACAACTGTGGTTGGTGCTTTCGGGGCTTATGGCTATGGACTTTGCGATATGGCAGGGAATGTCTGGGAATGGACGAGTAATTGTTATTCTTTGGATTGCAGTTATGGCACTCGTATTCATCGTGGCGGTGCTTGGAACCTCGATAGTAGCTACTGCAATGTTTCGCATCGTACCAATGGCTATCCAGACGGCATGGGCCACAATGGCCTTGGCTTTCGTGTTGTTACGGATACGGTGATGGGACCTTTGGATTCTCTGCCAAGTCCAACTTGTCAAGTAGGCAATCAAGAAGACCGTAGCGGCAACAGTGCTGACCCTGTAAATACAGCAACTGGTAATTTTATTCATGAAGAAACTGACCTTACTATTCAAACTCGTACAAGTTCACTTGAATTTAGACGGTTCTATAATAGTAAAGATACAAGAACAACTTCGCTTGGACAAGGATGGACTCATTCCTATTATATTATGCTTGCCAAGGATGCGAATGCGACAACTGTTAACGTTTGTTGGGGTGATGGCAGGACTGACTATTGGATGTATGATGCTAATACAATTTCTTACCGACCTGCTCATGCTGGACTTTATGACAAATTGATTAAGAATGTTGATGGTAGTTGGAAGATTATTAAAAAAAATCTTGATGCGTATAACTTTGACAGTTTAGGAAGGCTCTCGACAATTATTGATAAGAATGGTAATGCTACGTCACTTGCTTATAATGATTCTGACCCCAACTGCGTAACAAGCATTACCGACCCTGCGAACAGAGCTATTACGCTGCAATATCAAAGTGGCAGACTGGCGGGTATTTCTGATTTTGCTTCAAGAAGTGTCGGCTATGCGTACACAGGCGGGCGACTTACACAAGTTACAGATGTCAACGGCCAGCCTATCTCCTATGCCTATGATCCTAACGGCTATCTGAAAACCATTACTAACCAAATCGGCATTGTTGATGTAAATAATGTCTATGATTCTCAGGGCAGAGTAATGCAGCAGAGAGATGGCAGAAATTATCTTAGTACCTTTGCTTATGGTACACCAGGGCCTGGACAGACCACGATTACAGACGCAAATGGTGGAAGCACTGTTCATACTCATTTCGGAGGGTATAGACTTCTCTCTTCGGTGAAAGATGCTCATGGATATGAGATTAAGTATACTTATGATGCCAATGCAAACAGAACATCTATTGTTGACCGCAATGGACGTATTACTGAATTTAAGTATGATGCAAGAGGCAATGTAATTTCTACCTTAGACCCTAACGATCCGAACAATCTTAACAGCACTGGCGGTATAACTACTGTTGAATACAAAGATGCAAACTTTCCTGACCTGCCGACCAAGAAAATAGATGCTCTTGGAAATACCACTATTTGGAAATATGATACTCTTGGCAACGTCAAAGAACAGATTGACCCCAATGGTAACCACAGGTATTGGACTTATAACGGTTTTGGTCAAAAACAGACTGAGATTGATGAGGCAAATAATATAACCATTTACACATATGATACTGATGGCAAACTAACACAAAAAACAGACCCTAATGGGAATAATACCTGGTTTGAATATGATAGTTTATGGCGGCTGACCGATGTAACGGATGGTCGAGGTAGTTCGGCAGGAGACTCAAGCCACACTGTTCATACCGCCTATGATAAAGCTGACAGAGTTTTGTCCATCACCGGTCCCATTACCAATCAAAGCTATGAATATGATAAGGTTGGGCATAGAACTAAAACAACCAATGGTCGGGGCTATAAGACAGTAAACTACTATGACAACAATGGCAATCTTACCAAGATTGAAAAAGATGCACCAAACAATCAGAAGCAGACTATCCAATTCACCTATGATACTCTCAACCGCAAAACGAGCATGACTGACCCGCAAGGCTATGTAACCAGCTATGCCTATGATGCAGTCGGACATCTGCTTAAAGAAACAAATTCAGAAAGCAATCAGACAAAATATACCTACGATGCTCAGGGTAATACCTTGTCTGTTACCGATGGTAATGGCGTAAAAACTACCTTCAAATACGACTGGCTGAATAGAAGGATTGAACAATATGACTTGCTTGGTAATCACTGGTACTGGCAGTATGACAAGCTCAGCAGAGTAACCAAATATACTGATGCACGAGGAGCTAAAACAAAATACGGATATGATGTTCTCGGCAGATTAATTTCTGTTACTGACGACTGTAATCAGATTACAAACTACAAATATGATAAAGTTGGAAATCTTACTGATGTTAATGATGCTGGCGGAATAATCTCAGCAAAGAAGTTCTATGATAAGTCAAGCAGACTCATTCGTCAGGAAGACGCTAACGGCAATGCTTATGAATACCGTTATGATGGAGCAGGGAATTTAATCTCAAGAAAAGACCCTCAAGACCGGACAACAACGTATATTTATGATAATCAGAACCGTTTAATAGAAACCCATTATCCTGATTCTAATCAGGTTGTAAATAGTTATGACAACAATGGCAATCTGACAAGTTCAATTGGGACAGCAGGAATGACAACATTTGTTTATGATGAACTTGACAGGCTGACGAGCAGCACTGATTGTTTTGGCAAACAGGTTTTGTATGGCTATGATATAACTGGAAACAGAAATTCAGTTACTTATCCTGCTGATGCAAATAATCCGGCAAGGACAGTAACTTATCAATATGATACTGCAAATCGGCTCAAGAAGATAACCGACTGGTTAAGCCATAATTGGACTTATACTGTCGATGGAGCAGGACGGGTAAAACAGCTTACTAATCCCAATGGCGTTAAGGAAAATAGAACTTATGACAATGCCGGGCGGCTTTCTGGTCTTACATATAAGAAATCTGATGATGCAAGTTTGATTAGCTATTCTTACACCCGTGACGGACAGGGAAATCCTACAAAGATTACTGAGACTGGAACACTCTCGCCTAATCCTCAGTTGCCAGTAAAAGTTTCTTATAACTATGATGCGGATAATCGGCTTACTGATTCAACACATCCTGCGTCGTATGGTTATGATAATAGCGGTAATCTGACAAGTCGAACTGTTAATGGTGTTACAGCAAATTTTAGTTATGATTTTGAGAATAGAATGATTTCTCATAGTACCGGCAGTTTGAATGTTCAGCATGTTTATGATTCTCTTGGAAACAGAATAGCTCGAATTCAAAATGGAGTAACGACGAGATATGTTCTCGATTATGGCAGGGATATGAGCCATGTGCTTTGCGAAACTGATGGTGCTGGCAGAATTACTGCATATTATATCCATGGTACTCAGATTGTCGGAAGGATTGGAACTGATGGTTCTGTAAGGTATTACCATTCCGACCATATTGGCAACATTGTTGCGCTTTCAGATAATTTGCAGACCATCACTGACAAGTATGCTTACACGCCGTTTGGTGTTCCGGCTGGAAAACAAGGTTTAACAGCTAATCCGTTTATGTTTGTTGGCGGGCTTGGTGTGATGGCTGAGAATGATGGATTATATTTCATGCGAGCAAGATTTTATGAGGCGGATACGGGGAGGTTTTGGGGGAAAGATGCAGTTGAAGCGAAGCTTGGCGATCCCGCAAATGGGCACAAATTTGTATATGTAAATAATAACCCATTATTAAATACAGATCCTAAGGGAGAATTCATTCAAGCGGTAGTAGCCGTTGCAGTTGTTTACGATGTCATAGCAAGTATTTACAATAGTTATAATGCAATTACAGAAGGAAACAGAGATTCTTTGAGGCGAACCGAAATAAATGGGGTGTTTACCATTCTGTCGCAAACAGTTACGCCATTACCACTTGTTGGCGGAATTACAAATGCGATAATTGATGAATCATTTGGAATTGCCCCACCAGAATATAACCCTAAAAAGTTTTTACCTAACAGCAATTTCTTTTCATATGCGGCTACGCGTAATTTAATTCACAGAAGGCAGACGCAAGCAATGTATGAATGGGAATACAATGCTCCCAAATTTGATTCAGGAGAAATAATGTATTATATAAAACTTCAATAAGTAAAGATTTATTCCGAAGATATTCTGTTATCGAATACTGACCGAAAAATTTATAAAAAATCCTCAAATAATAGTATTAATGACAAAAAAAATAGGAGTGGCTTATTGGTTAATCGTGTTATCTGTGGTTTTATTTATTTTGTTTGCCCTATCTGCATTTGTCAGCGATTACGAAGGAGTGCCAAATAAGGACACATATTATTTTATGAATATAGGCGTATCTAGTATTATAGCAGCAATAATAGTATTTGGCTCCGCTATTACATGTGCAAGGTGGGCACAAAAAATAAATAATAATTTGAATATTGCTTATGCAATAGGTTTTTTGACAAATGTGATAGGATTATTAGGTTATTGGATTTACTATAAAAATAAAACAAAAAAATATGCATGACAAAGTTTTTCTAAATTTAAGTGTAATTTTCTGAGTCAGATTTTAGCTTAAAAAAGATGAAGGGCTAAATATATGAATAAAATGTTTTTCATAGCGATTAGTTTAATTACATCCGCTCTCTTTGCATCCACCTACGAATACGACACCCTCAACCGCCTCACCAAAGTTACCTATGATGGCGGATTCCAGATTGTCTATTCGTATGATGAAGTTGGCAATCGGACTGAACGGATAGCCACGATAGCACCAGACGTATTCGCTGACGGAATCGTCAACCTGCAAGACTTTGCGGCACTTGGCGATTATTGGATGGAAAACAATTGCGGCATTCCTGACTGGTGCAACAGAGCAGATATAGATGAAAGCAGTTCCGTTGGATTTACAGATTTGGGCAACATCGCCGAGTTCTGGCTTGCACAATCAACCGTTCAGCTTACCACATCTGTGGTTGGTGGCCACGGTAGTCTTTTGCCGGCTTCGGGTGGCTATGCCTATGGTACTACAGCAAGCCTTATAGCAATACCTGACGATGGTTATTTTGTGAAGTTATGGACAGGAACTAATAACGACTCATCTGAGAATACAAACAACACAGTAATGATGAACGCAAATAAGAGTGTAACAGTTGAGTTTGAATATAATACATTTCTTAATGGTGGTTTTGAAATGGGTGATTTAACATATTGGAATGTCACTAGTTCTTATTGGGGATGTGCATATAGCGAAGCTATTGTTAATGAAAATCCTCTTACTGAAGGTAGTTGTGCTGCTTATATATCTGCTTATGGATGCGAAGAAATGATTCCCGGTGAAAGTCCGGAAGAGCCACAAATGATATTGCAAGTACCAGCAGAAATAAGATTGCAAAGGACCGTTGTTATTGAGAATAGTGGAACGTATAGAGTGTCTTTTGATTATTTAGGGCCATTATCAGGGTGTTACACTTATTCAGCATATATGGTAGCCAATGGCAATATTGTCTCTTTGTCTCTTGACGGAGAAATACATTCTGTGCAATTAGACATTAATGCCACAGAACCTTTTAATTTAGAGTTTTATTTACAAGCAAGTGGCCTCTGTGAATTACAGATGACTCTTGATAATGTTCGAGTATTTAAGGTTCAATAACAGACGACTTGACTGTATAATAACTTTTGATTCAAACAGAAGGAGCTATGAAGAAGAAATTTATAGCATTATATTCATTAATTGTGATTTTTGCGATTCCTGCCGCAGCATCCCTGTTCTTGGTATTTTTCCCTTTGTCGCCTTCAGCTAAGTCGAAGATTTTTGAGTCTTTAAAAATTATTGATTTAAAAAATTTGCCGAAAGGCCAATTCCAGAAAGTAAGCATAAAAGATGGTAATTATATCATTTTTGAAGTTCCTGCGGACAAGATGGCAGAATTTGAAATCGATTTTCGCAAATGCGTCCAAAATGCAACACCGCTAAAAGGAATACTTTGTTGCCTATCTCCGGAATTAAAAATAAAGACGGAAAAGGGGAAATATTCTGCACATATTTGTTACGATGATAATGTTGCTATTTACGGCAACGATATTTTTGAACGCGGCTTTGTCTCAAGAGAGCTTAGAAAAGTTTTTTATGATGCCGGATTAAAATATACTTCCGAAGACCTAAAACCTCTCAAAGAAAAAGACGTAAATGAACCTTTGTAAAAACAGTGGTTTTAATGCTCACTTTAATTGCTTTCCTTTTCTGCGGCTGTAATTTAATTATCCCATCATCCACAAATCACTGACAAAGCATCATAGCCTGTTTTTATCAGCTATAATAGTCGGTATCAATTGAAAGGATACTATTATGGCTGGTCAGCATGGAAACGAGTTCTCCAAATACAGAAAATCAAAGACAAGATCGATTGATGGTTCTGTTCCGGGAATTTCTTATAACCGGTTCAGAAGCAATCTAACGCCTTCTTTAAGATCAGGCAATGGAAAGCCGGCGGGATATCAGCATGATTTGTATATGCACAATAATCCAAAAGAATACAGGCCTAATATAAATGCGCCATCTGTTAATTGGGATGAATATGAGAGATATGAGCCTTCAGATGTGCATCGTATTCCAATACATGACAATCCACAGCCTTTACATGGCTTTAGTCATAATAGTATCGCCGACACATTTTTAGATATGGTTCCAGAAAATGAGCACAATGCAGGTGCAGATATATATGCGCCAAAACCAACCCCTGAAGATATTGCCCGCAGATTTCTTGATTTGACTGATGCCCTAAATTGTTTGCAAGAAACATTACCCAAAGAACATCCTGATGTTTTGAGTTTAAGGGATGCTATCAGTGAAATTATAAATGATCCTGCATTAATATCCAAACTTGAAACTCTAGCAGGTAATGACAGGCCGTCAAAACTTGGCTCAGGCAATCCTTATGTAATTGATGTATTTGAACAAATGGCAGGAAAATATGACCAGCAGGTGGAATTGTTTGAGAATTCAGCGAGTCAATTATCTCCAGTTTCTATGTTTGAGCCGGAAACAGTACCTGATGCATTTGCTTTTGAACATTTAGGTGAACATCAGACACTTGACGACATTGTGGCGAATGAAGATGTGAGACAGGCATCTGTGCCAGATTTTATGGAAGCTGCTACGATAAATGCAATGCAGCAGACTGATGAAGCAGCGATAGCAGAAGAGATTAATCAAGCTATAGACCAGATAATAGAACCGCCTTTGCCGCAAGAGCCAGATCCTTTTTCAATGCAGGAAGACCCTTACCTGATTGCTCAGAAAATGTTTGACCAACAGATGCAGCTTATGAACAATCAGTTTATGATGCCTGGGCAGTAGAAACATTTATAAATTCATTTCACTTTCCATCGTTAATTTCACCCACATTGGGTAGTAAAACCATTATAAAAAAGCCGGGAGCAAAATCCACACGAATAAGGTCATATCTGAAAAGATAAAGAGCCTGCGTGAAGTGATTCCCCGACGATAAAAGTGTATTGGCTGAAAATACAGCCGTAATTTCTGTAGAGATATTTTTATTCTAAAATTTATGCTCAAAAATGAGCGGAAAGGAGAATTCTGATATGTTTTGAAAAATTAATGTAAAAGAAAAATTTGTGTAAAGGCACATCTGCAAGCACAGCAGGTGTGCCTTTTTCGTTAAGGTAAATCTGACTAAAAGAAAGGTAAGGTGTAATTATGCAAGAAACAATTTGTGCAAAAGTAAATCCGAGATTGCTAACCAAGGCAGACAGGCTTTTTACGGGCACTGCTGAAGGCAGAGTTATTGAGATTCTGCAAAACGCAAGAAGGGCGAAAGCAACAGAGGTTAGAATCTCAAACAAGGATGGATTTGTGACTGTTGAAGACAATGGTACTGGCGTTGAAGATTTCCAGAAACTGCTGGATTTAGGCGGTAGCGGGTGGGATGAAAAATTGGAAGCAGGTGAAGACCCTGCAGGTGTTGGGCTTTTCAGTATGGCTCCAAAAGAGGTAACGATTGCATCGGGCGACAGGCAGATTGTTATCGACAAGGATGGCTGGATAGGTATGCCTGTACAGGTAACAAAAATCCCAAATGAGATAAAGGGAACAACCCTGAAATTCAGGGATGAAAAACCGTGGGATATGGGGCTTGTTGAGAAACACGCGGTATTTGCAGGGATAAGGGTAATTGTTGATGGCAAATACTGCCACCAGAGACAATTTTGCAGCAATAAAGCAGTGCATTACAGTAATCCCGGCTGTAAGGTTGAAGTGGTAAATGACATATCCAAATATCACAAAGATTGGTCTCTCAATTTGTATCACGACAAGGTGCTTGTGAATTTTCATGGCCAGGTGGTTCAGGTTGAACATTGGTATAGTAATCATTGCTCCAGCCTGACAATACTTGTCGATATCGCGGATGAGACTGACATTAGATTGATGCTGCCGGCAAGAACAAGACTGGTTGAGAATAAAGCATTCGAGCAACTTAAAGCTGCTATCGAACTGGAGTATTACAAATATTTTCAGAGGCAGAAAACCCACACGCTGTATTACAAAGAATATCTGCGTGCAAAAGAGCTTGGTGTTGAATTGCCGGAGGCTGAACCTAAGTTCAGAGTTGGTCTTATCAACAAAGAGTATAATGAATCTGTGGAGATAGCAGCTCCAAAGAACTTCAAACTCAAAAATGGCTACCTTTGCTTTAATGATGATTTGAAGGATGAACAGGCTGAAACAAACGCACATCTGTTGGCAGCATTGGGGAAATTTAAGGATAAGCTTTTTGTGCCGGTAACTATTGATAGCGGCTATGTTGGTTATAGTTGGGCTACACTGCCGATGGTAACAAAGGTTGAAGTTGTAAAAGGCGAAGAGAAGCTTCGGCATGGCATCTGCTGCAATGAAATAGCTTGCTTTGATAAGCTGTCAATAACAGTTCATACATCAGACGGCAAGACATTCAGTTCCGACGTTGTCATGGCTGTTGTGGCAGTGCCGCCAAAAGGCAGCTATCAATGGGCTGATGAGACTGTCTGTGTGACAAAGGAAGCAAGGAATAATTTGTCTTCTGAGGATATATGGTTTCACATGGGCGGATATAGTGATGAAGGCGACAGCTTTGATACCCAGCTTTACGAATTTGAGAAAGAGCTTCAGTGCTTCTGGGATGCATTGATAGGGCCGTATGAAAGTTTTCGCAGCGAAATAGTTTCTGCGATTAGAAATAATCACGAACTGTACGACAAATGGCAGAAAGTGACAATATTTGAAGACGGCAACCTTGAGATTGTTTTCAAGGATGGCAAAAGGCAGAAGGTGAATTTACCTGCCGAATCTGCTTAGAATCAATTCTAACTAATCGTCAAAGCACATCTCTTTTTGTGAGAGATGTGCTTTTTTTGTAACCACATCTTATCAATTGAAAGGAAAGGTGAAATTATGGCTTGGAGACCAAATGAGCAGTTTATTGAAGGAATCCTGGATAATACTATTCAGGGCAAAGTTACCGGCTGGATGAGATTTGCCGGCGTTAAGGAAAATATTGTTTTTGATCTGGAAGGCGACTTCCACAGGGACATCCGTGGAGCAAAAGTAAGGCTTTGCGGAGATGGCGAATTTGCAAACGCAGAAGAATCGGCCAGATATATGGAAGATTTTTCAAAATTACAGAAGGGTAATGTTGGAGACATGACGGCTGGTAGAGAACCGGTTGATTATGTTAATTACCCATATTTTGAATGGTATTCAGATGATAATGGCAGAGTTGTAATTGAGCTTGAACCCGAGCAGGTCGAGATATTGACACCGCCGATACCTGCCTGTGAATCCGATCCTCTCAATAGGAAAAAACAAGCTGAGAATATGGCGAATTTTTTGTGCGGTATCGCAGCAGCCTGCAACATTCCAGAAACTCATGCCGTATCAACGGCAGATACAAATGCAGTTGAGCGGGCAAAGAAGGTTTTAGCCAATGACAAAATCAGGGGCATGAAACTTTTACCCAAAGAAATCCGCGAAATACTTCCACCACTGTATTCACAGGATGGGAAAAAAGGCAAGGCAGTTGTTTATGCGAAATTCTTCACGCCAAGCTCAAACTGGACATGGATGGTTTTGGAAGGCGAACCGGTACTGGATGAAGCACAAAAAGAGATTGATTACAAATTTTTCGGCTTGGTGTATGGCCATGAACGCGAATTTGGATACTTCCTTTTAAGTGAACTTGAAGAAGTTCGCGGACCGATGGGACTTCCTATTGAGCGTGATTTGCACTTTAAACCAAAGACATTGGCAGAACTAGCACCTGATATGTTTGGGGAGGAATAAAGATGTGCTGCAAATGCTATAAAATATCTCCTCCACCTAAAGAAAAAGGCAATTTCAGGGTTATTTATGTAATTGATGTCACTGCTTCAAATGCTTTGCAGGCTGCGAAATCAACACATCAAATAATGACAGACCCTGATTCAATTTTGCCTGTGCTGGATGTGATGGATTGCAAAGGAAAGGTTGTAACAATTGATTTGAGTAAGAAACTGAAAGGATAAAAAAGTATGGAAAAGTTCACAAAGATTACAGTTGGTTTTGTGGCTCAAACCTATGAGAAAAACTCTGCTGGTGAATTTGTATGTATAGCCCAGGAATTTATTGCCGGCGACCAGGTGGATTATGAAGATGCTAATAGCAACAAGATAGAACCGCCTGACCACAAGTATCAACCATTCAATATGAAACTGTGACAGAGATATTTGGTGTTGTATTAAAAAGCTGATTAACCATGACATCTGTTTGTCTATGCACAGACAGATGTCTCTTTTTATTGAAAGTGAGGTAAAATAATGGAAACGATTAAAACATTACAGGAATTAGAGAAATTGTTTTCAGAAACAATGTTGTGTGAATTTGCGGATGATGAAAAAGCACCTGGAAACAGGCTGATAATAGAATATCTAAAGCAAATGAATTACACAAATAAGGAGATAGCAATATTGCGGTCGGTAATTCATATGGATTCAGAGCGTAATGGATGGTAACACATCAAATCAACTCATTCACAGGAGACAAATATGAAAAAGTCAAAAAAAATCTCAGATGAGATGATAAACACAGCCCGTGATTTATGGCCGGATGCTATCGACTTCGATTTCGTCGAGTGCACTAATCCGGACTGTGAGTTTACAGGATTAGTTCAATTGGGAGATGAGTTCTGCCCTGACTGCAAATTAGACAGTATTCAATGGGCAGACGAGAACCAGAAAGAATTCAGTTTATAAGGAAAGGTGAGATTTATGTATGAAAAAACTTATACCATAAAAGAACAAAGTCCTGATTTTCCGTCCATTGAGATAACGCTAAAGGTTTTATCTGAAGGCGGAAAAATCTGGATTCAGCCAAAAGGTTACGGTGAAAAGTGTGCTATGGATGGTGAAGGCTTTCCTATCGGCATTGAAATATGGCAAGGCAGGCTTAGATTGATTGTGTTCGACAATATCAACAGCGAAGACCCGCAGATTATCGACATGGAAAGTGCCAAAGAAACCGCACGCAAATTATGCAACTGGTGTAAAAAAGATATAGACGCAGAAACTATTAAATGGAAAGGTCTTTTGTTTTGCAGCGAACCATGTCTGGATGCGTGCAGAGCAGCACAATAGTTCCTATGCCATGTAAATTTTGATATGTAAAAAGTGAAATTAAATAAAAGCATTGCAAATAAAACTATTTTTTAAGGAGTTTAAAATGAGTAGCTCAATAGATTGGATTGAGTGTCCGAAATGCGGAAAGTCAGCAAGTAGAGAACAGTATACATCTGGAGAAGTATTTTATAATTGTCGTCATTGTGGTTGGAATGGAGAAGGTGAGGAAGAGGATGATGTTTTAGAAGTTTGAGTTATCGCTAAACACACCATCGCTATAACAAATCACCCGTAAGTACAAATCTTTATTTTTTAATCGAAAGGAACTATTATGCAAAGACAGAGATTCTATGCGCGTAGTCCGCCAAGGTATATTTGCTGACGGACTGTAAAAAACAATTGTATTAATTTAAGAAAACTATTAACAAAATTATCGAAAGGAAAATTACAATGAGAATATTATTCGTAAATAATGATGGCGGCGGATTCGCTGATTATGTAACAGTTACAGAAGGAACAACAGTTGAGCAGTTTTTCACAATCAAGATGGAAGGCAGAGAGTCTTCTGATTATTTGATTCGTGTCAATCGCCAGCCTGTTCCAAAGGAGTATGTTCTGCAGGACGGCGACCGTGTAACAATAACGCCAACGAAAATTGAAGGTGCGCGACCTGTTATGGTGTAACAGGCCACGCAACAGTCAATATTAACCATAAGGCCTCTGCTTATTCTTATTATAGGCGGAGGCCTTTTTTTGCGCAAGGAAAATTTTATGGAAAAGCAGAAAAATATCATAAGGCTGTCAAACCTGCTGCTGGACAGCTTAGATGAGCTTAAAAAGGCAAAATCGCAGCAGATTCAAAGTATGATGGAAGATTTCAGCATCAGGTGTTCTAATGCAACAAAAGATTCCCATCTTTTCCGTGTAGCAGTTGAAAAAGGCTGGCTAATTGGTGCAGAAAATATCAGATCAAGGATAAGTAGGAATATCAATGATTTTTCGTATTATCTGCAAACATTTAAACAGCTTATCAACGCAGATGAAACATCGCTGCCAAAACTGTCTGACATTTATGCAGAGCTTTTGCAGGCAGAGCAGGAATTCGGCGATATCAAATTCGATTTGAAGGAAAAGACTCTCTCTATAACAACCGAGCCGATTACTTTAGAAGATATTCCGCTTGGACCATTTGAAGTGAGTCTGTCTATTGGCAGGATAAACAATCTCTATAGCGATTCTCCTTACAGGATAATTGCATTAGAGCCAAATCCTGCAAGCTGCAATGAGGAAGTTACACATCCGCATGTAAGCGATGAAACGCTTTGTGAAGGCGAGGGGCATGTACCTATTAGGGCTGCCCTTGAACAAGGAAGGTTCTGTGATTTTTTTACAATGATTGTAAATCTCCTCCAGACTTATAATCCCAGTAGTCCCTATGTGTCTCTGGATGACTGGTCGGGTATATGCTGCTATGACTGCGGCAGCACAGTGGATAATGAAAGTGTCTATAGTTGTTATTCCTGTGGAAATGAATTCTGCGAGTGCTGCACCTCGTATTGCCATTCATGCGATGAAACCATATGTCTTGGCTGTGGCACTGAATGCCCCAATTGCGGTGAGCTTGTCTGCCATAAATGCCTGATTGAATGCAGTGAATGTGGCAGCCGGCTTTGCAGATGTTGTGCAGAAGAAGGTGATTTGTGCTCTGAGTGCAGAGATATTGCTGAAAATAGTGAACAACAAACAAAAACTAATAATGAAAAGGAAAATAAAAATGAAGAACAAATCAAATGCCAAAACAATGCTGCGGTTCAGCCCGACGGCGTGGGCAAAACTACTATTCATGCGTGATATGACGGGTAATGAAGTCGGCGGTTTTGGAATAACGGAAGTTGATGATTTATTGTTTGTTACAGATTTTGCACTGGTAAAGCAGAAGGTAACTTGTGTTTCAGTTGCGTTTGATGATGAATCTGTGGCAAACTTTTTTGAGGATCAGGTTGCAGCTGGTAGAAAGCCGCAGGAATTTGCCCGCCTCTGGCTGCACACCCATCCGGGAGATTCACCTGAGCCGAGCATGACAGATGAGGCAACCTTTGCCAGGGTATTTGGGAGTTGCGACTGGTCTGTAATGTGCATTGTGGCACAAGACAGCAGTACTTTTGCAAGACTTCGGTTTAATGCAGGGCCTGGCGGTGAAGTAAAGATACCTGTTTATGTTGATTATGGCTGTGAATTTGATGCAACTGATTTTAATCTCTGGAAGCAGCAATATAAAGCCAATGTTTTCCAGGAAGATATTTTCAAGCCGACAGACAACAAAGAGCAGGCAGCTTTGCAGAAACAATCATGCAGCAATTTATTTGCAAAAAAAAGCTCAAGCGAGGTTTCGTTTCTTTCAAGCGATGATTTAATCGCTGAGATTGACAAGATGGATCCAATAGAGCGTGAAATCTTTATGGAAGAGCTATCTGTCAGAAATGATTTCTGGAATGAAGAAGGCGAGGCACTTTATGGATGACAGATTTTCAAGACAGGCTGATATTGTGCCAAGAGAACGAATACTTGATTGTAAGGCAACTGTGATAGGTGTTGGCGCAATTGGAAGGCAAGTGGCGTTACAGCTTACTGCTATCGGATTGCCATGGATACAACTCGTTGACTTTGATGTTGTTGAAGAAAGCAATATCGCAAGCCAGGGATATTATGAAGATGATTTGAAGCGTTTCAAAGTACATGCGACAGCAGATATATGCCACATGATAAATCCAAAGCTTGAACTTTATGCAATTACTGAACGGTTCAAAAGAACTGCAAAGATTGGCAATGTCATATTTTGTTGTGTCGATAAGATTTCGACAAGGCAGCTAATCTGGGAATCAGTGAAGGATAAAGTTTCATTCTTCTGTGATGGCAGGATGAGTGCGGAGGTATTGAGGGTCATAACAGCCTGTGATGACAAAAGCAGGAAGTATTATCCTCAGACACTTTTTGCAGCAGAGCAGGCTCATGCAGGTGCATGCACAGCAAAATCTACGATTTATTGTGCTAATATTGCTGCTGGTTTTATGCTGGCTCAGTTCACAAAGCATCTTCGTATATTGCCGGTTGATTCTGATATCCAAATTAATTTGTTGGCTTCGGAATTGAATGTTGGCGAGTGTTAATGTTAACCAGAGCTTAGCGATAGCAGAAATTTAGCTATCGCTAAGCCATTTTTTAATGAGGTAATAAACTATGACAAACCAAGATAAAAGAATAAGAACGATACAACAGTTGAAAGAACTGGCTGAAAATGGACTGGACTGTTTTATCCTCTTAAATGGAGGATTAAGAAGCTCAAAGTACATCAGGTATTATCCTGACGATAACAGTTTTTACGTGCTGAATCTTATTGATAGCAGTGAACAGGAATTGACTGAAAGCCAGATTCTTGACAGTGCCTATACCAATATAGGTGAGGCAATGAAAAAAGGTGCTTTAATTATGGATGAGGTATAACTATGTATTACAAAGAAATTGATAAAAGGTATAGGGAAGTTATGACAGCTTTTCTAAAAAAACATTTCAGGTATAACACCATGAATAGCTGGAGCAGATCAACAAGCTATGCGAATAGTGTAAAGCTATACACTGTTGATAAACCACAAGATGTTGACAATAGTACATGGTGGGAGATGATTAGCCTTCCAGAATGGCAGGAAAAATTAAGTGAGCTATTGGAAGATTTCGGCAGAAAGCATGAATGGCAATGGCAGGCAGGAATCAATGGCAGAAGCGGCGGTTATATCGTGTTATATCATGGCGGCATAAAACCGAGCGGTTATAAATGCTACTGCACTCATTGCGGCCAGAAGAATTATCAGGCTGTTGCAGAAGGCGAAGTTGGTATTTGCGGCAGATGTGATGCTAGGGCAAGAGTGAATTTCAAACAAACTCACATGCAGGTGTTTTCTTATCCAGGCAAGGATGTTGACATGAATGAGGATTTTGAAAGCTGGACTTTGAGCCAGATTCGTGAAAGGGTTGAGTTGGTGCAGGATTTTGATAGGCTATGCGATGATATTGCGGCTGAATATATTGAAATATGCCGTAATTATCGCATTGCTGAAGAAGAAATCTTAGTGCCAAAGATGATTAAAGTTTTGGAACCTATTATTTAGGAGATTGAAATATGGTGTATATAAGATTGTTTCACGGCAGACGCGACCCTAATCAGCAAATGGATGATTGGGGAACAGATGGCCCGATATTGGGACCGTATGAATTTTTGCATACTACTTACGGGCACTTACTGAAAATGGGAAAGCCGGCAGGCAAGGTTGATGAGCTTTTTCTGTACGAAGATATGGTTTATTATGATGGCATGTACTATGGCGACTGGAGTGTGTTCGATGCCGAAGTTTTTGAAAAATCAAAATTCCAGATAGCTGCCTTTATGCAGGATAAAGCAAATCTGCCTAAAAAGCGTGAAAAAAATAATTTGAAAAATGGAGGTTTAATATGACTCAGAAAAACAAAGAACAAAATAAAACGATGACGGTTGTCGGCTTAAAACAACTTTTAATTGCACTTGGCAAAGAAGTTGAAACCGATTTTGAGGTATGGTTATCGTCAGATGAGGAAGGGAATGAGTTTTTACCCATGTTCGAGAATCCAGAACTATGTCTGGCTATCGACAAGGATGCGAAAAGGGTTATCTTTTATCCTTCGCATCGGTGATTTCTTTCATTTTCTTTTACCGCAGTTGCTTTCTGGCTGCGGTTTTTCTTCACAATGTAGCGGGAGCTATGTATTATAATGTATAATGAATATATGATGATATGGAAATAGAGACATTTCTCAATCCTCACCCAATCTATCTTTCATTGCCCTGAGACCATTCAAAGAACTTTCAATATTTTCAATTATATCGTTCAACAAAATATTAGGTTCTGGCAAATTTTTCAAATCAACAAAACTATCATCCTTTAACCATGTAATATCTAAGTTGATCTTGTCTCTTGAAATAATTTCTTTGTAAGAATATTTTCTCCATCGCCCATTTGGATTTTTTTTGCTCCACATTTCTTTTCTATCTTCCCTATTTTTTGCAAGATAGCATTCACAAAATTCTTGTAAATTTTCAGGCCGCAAAGGTCTTTTCTTTGGAGTGTGAGTTATATTAGTCCTATAGTCGTAATACCAAATTTCTTTGGTAGCTGTTTGAGTTGTTTTTTTCTGCTTTATAAAAAACAATACATTTGCCTTCACTCCTTGAGCATAAAATATTCCTGTAGGCAATCTTAATATAGTATGCAAATTTGCTTTTTCTAATAGTCTCTTACGAATTACTTCACCTGCTCCACCCTCAAACAATACATTATCTGGAAGAACAACTGCAGCCCTACCATTTTCTTTTAACATTGAAAAAATGTGCTGCAAAAAAGCCAACTGCTTATTGCTGGTCGTGACCCAGAAATCATTTCTTAAAAAATGTCCATCTTTTTCAGCTTGTTTCTTATCTATAGTAGGTATATCACTGCTGCTTTTCCCAAAAGGCGGGTTCGCCAATACAATATCCATTTGTATCTTCGGTTGAATCTTGAGACTATCAGTTACTTCAATATCAGGTGTATCCTTTAAATCACCGATACCATGAAGGAACAAATTCATCAAGCACAGTCGTGCAGTTGAACTTTCAATTTCCCATCCATGAAAAGTGTCAAACCTAATGGAATCTTTTTGAGCTTTGCTTAATTCTTTTTTTGATAAGTATTCTAATGATCCGAGAAAAAAACCGCCTGTTCCACACGCAGGGTCTGAAATAGTTTCTCCTGGTTTTGGCTTAATACAATTTACTATTGCAGTAATTACAGCTCGCGGCGTAAAATACTGGCCAGCTCCACTATTCTCAGCGTTTTTTTGTAAAAGAGATTCATAAATATCACCTTTGATATCTGTTTCTTTTGATGTCCAGTTTTCTTCATCAATTAATTTAATGAGTTTTTTTAATTTAGAAGAATCATGTATTTTGTTTTGAGAACCAGTAAATATTTTAGTAAGCATCCCGCCAGATTCAGCCAGAGATTTTAAGATAATTTCATATTGACTTATTAAATCTCCCTTCTCTAGCTTCAGTAAAACTCGCCAATTACAGTCTTTTGGCAAATGATAGTCTTTCGGGTTCTCATTGGCCATCTTAAGGAACAAAAGGTAAGTTAGTTGCTCCAAATAATCTCCGTAATTTAGACCGTCATCTCTTAATGTGTCACAAAATGACCATATCTTCGCTATTAATGTATTTGTTGTCATATTTATTCCTTTAAGATGCAATTGATATTGCCCAATCAATCCCTGTGCTCTTTAGGCATGCTTTGGCTGTTGCGGAAAATTCCGCCGTTGAAATTACTAACTCTTTAATACGTTTAATTTTTTCTTTAATCTGTCCCTTAATATAAGCAGAAGGATTCTGCTTATCCTCTTCTATAAGTGATTGAGTATCACTAAACAATTTATCGCATTTAATCCATATTTTTTTTCGAGCTTCTTTTAATGATTTATAGTTTAATTTCAAACAATCTATCGTATATTCCGCCTGCTCAAAATAGAAACCAGAGTTATAAATAGGCATTATTTCACCATTACTGTTAAATGTTATTTTAAATACATCATCTTCCTCTGTAGGATCAAGAAAATAAACAATCTCATCCTCAATGCGATCTGTGGGAGAATTAGCCTTATTCCTGAATACTGCAAATTTGTCCCTCTTTTTAATATTGCCAACAGGACCACAAATACGATAATTTTTCCAATTGAAAGCTAGCCACCAATAACCACCGTGATCTCTCTTATCTTTCCCAATCGCAGCTTTTTTGGGGCGAAAATGATCAACATGTATGTATGCATAGTCATTTTTCGATTCTGAATACCAACATTTACCTTCATATTTCGGTAGTCCTAAAAGCGATTCTTTCAATTCACGCCACACATCCTCATTAGCATCAATAATTGAATTAATTTGAGCCTTGCTTGTTGCTGATAATAATTGTCTTGTCAAATCATCTGCCTTCTGGCACCAACTTTGATTTGGCACAAAACCATCCCTATCAATATAAATCATTATAGTTTTTCCTCTTCTTCAATTTCTTTTAAAACTTCAAAAGCAATCTTATTTTGCGCTGCAATATCCTCTTTAGAATATTTATTTAAATTCAAACCTTTTGTTTTTTTTCTAAAAGCTATAATAAATTTTTGATAAAGTGGGTCCCTAAATGTTTGAGAAAATCCCAACTCATCCAATTCTTGATATATTTGACTTAGTTCTTCTTTGTCCTTGCCAGTGAGTTTCCCTTCTTGCTGTTTTACTAAAAGGCTATTTCTCTTTTCAAGTTTGCTAAGCGTATTATCATCCAGAACTGTTGGCAGACCAAATAAATCACTCGTTAAAATTCCCTCCACTCCTAACCCCCTGGGATCAATATCAGGCTGTTCAGCTATGACCTTGCCATCATCATTTCTAAACACCCTAACTTCTTCTTTTGTTAAGCTTCCAATAACCAAAGGGTCATGTGTATTAATAATTATTTGCGTTGTTTCATGCTTCTTCACCACTCTATCTAAATACTCAAAATATTTCCATTTCCAGATAGGATTCAAATGAGTATCCGGTTCATCTAATAAAATTAGGGATTCCTCATCCTTCGTGAATTTCAAAAGCCCTAAAACAGTAAGCAATTGCTGCTCTCCTTCACTGAGCTCTTTAAAAGTAATGCCTTCTTCTACACTTTCTTTCTTAACTTTTATCCTAACCTCTTCCATCATTTTCGATATGTATGTGCTTTCCAGTGCCTTGAAAAAACCTGTGTTACTTTTATAGTTCTTAGCTAAAGCCTTTAACTTTTCTTTTGTACTAATGTATAAATATAATCTATCTTGTGGTTCTTCTTCCTTGAAATCAACTTTTATTTTTTCATGATGATAAATGGGGGCTAATGAATATGTCCAAAGTAAATCTAACAGCCGCCTAACCAAACCTTCTGCCGTCCAAAATCTATCATCAGGGTCTTTCTTAATTCTATTTTTTGCCCACCCAGGCATTTTAAGAATAAATAGTATTGACTCTATATCTTTAATTTTTAATACTTCATTTAAAAATTTAATAGATTCTTTTTCTTCATCAGCAAATGAAAAATATGCTAATAACACAAAATAGGAATGCACCATTTGAACATAAAAAAGTTTTCGTAAAGAATCTAATTCATTTTCCTTAAAATCTGGTTTTATAATTTGATCATAAAATTTTTCTTGATGTTCCCAAAAGTGCTTTTTTAATTTATTGCTTAAACCAGAATAATAAGTAAATACATACTTTGGCTGATATAGCCTTTTTCCATCTTGCGAAAAGAATGATTTAAAATTTTTAATTTTTTCTTTACCAATAGATATTTCATATGTATTTTTTGTATGGATAATGTTAATTGGCTTCTTATTTATTTCATATGTAATTGAATAATCAAAATTAGGGTATTGCCTTTTTGTATCGGTGCTCAAGTCGAGATATTTAAATATTAATACGAGGGCTTCAATAAAATTTGATTTTCCAGTAGCATTTTGACCAAGTAATACTGTTTTCATTTTTCCTTTATCAAGGTCTATGCTAAATTTTTTCAAATTCTTAAAATCTTCTATGTATACCTTATCTATTCTCATTCTTTCAATCCTATCATCGTTTTTTTACCTTTTATCTCTATAATAATTTTCGCCTCTATTTCTTTTAATGCCGCATAAAAACCATCTATATCATTTTTATTTTCTGATTGTTGCCAAAGAATTTCCGCTTCAACAGGCGCATTTGCCTCTTTCAGTATTTGCATAATCGATTTATTGTTTTCCATGATTATCTTCCCTTTTGGTTTTCTTTTCTGAACTTCTTTTTGAGCGTTTAAATAATCTTCTTTTTCTTTCTGTATTTTCTGCAACAATTTACTTGCATCTCCATCTTCAGGGTTTTGTGGGACAAGTCTTCCTGTAAATGCTTTTGCAAAGATAATATGGCGGAACGCTTCTATCTTTTGAAGGTTTGTTTTGATTGTACTTTCTATGTTATCAATTAACGAAAGTTTAGCTTCAATTTCCTGGACAATCTGTTCCTGTTGTTTTAGTGGGCAAAAAGGAATTGGAATTTCTGAGACATCTTTTAAACTTATGTTAGCCCTAGCAACATTCACCATCCTTATTTGATAATAATGCCTTGCAATCGGTGAGTTTAAGAAGTAACAAAGGTATCTGTGATTTAGAACGGGTAATGTCCTTATAAGAGCAACTGCTTGATTTATATTTGCTACACAGTCATAATCAAAGAAAGCAGCTCGTCCAATTGAGGCGCCTACAATATTCAATAAAACATCGCCTTTTTGCAAAAGTGTTTTTTTGTTTTTCTCATTGAATAGATTTTCAACAAACTTTCTTTTTTTGAGATCAATATAAGCTTCTTGCACATTTTCACTCGTAATGAATAATGTTTGGGTGCTGTCATCTACATAATTAATCCCTTGCCATTTAGGAGAAGAACCCTTTGTTATTAATTGAGCCAGTTTTTCTAATAAAATCGTTTCTTTGCCTTCAAAAGCTTTTTTAAATAGGACTTTTCTATATATCCCTAGTTGACCTTGAGTTTTTATTAACCCTTCTTCCGCATGATCCAATTCACTAAATGTTTCCTCAATCTTAGCAACAATGCGATGTTGTTCCTCAAGTGGGGGCAATGCAATATTTAGATCTCTTATCTCAGCCAGAGTAACTCTTGGCCTTGTTGTCCCTTTTGTTTTTGCTTTGAACTGCTCAATAACCTCATTCGAATTAAGTTGATAAGTGAGAAATTTTTTCGAGACTAAAGAATGTTCCAAATGCACGCGAACTAAATCAGCAACAATAATTCCATCGCTAATGCTATCCGGAATAATACAAGCTTTACCTACGGGGTCTCCTAGCTTTGTAATTATTATATCTCCTGATTTATAATTATGCCTATCCAGTTGTCCAGCCTTGCTATTTGAAATGTATTTTATATTTTTATCAATAAACTCGTTCCTTTGAATATTTTGGATTCTAAGGATGGGAACCCCTTCTTTGGTATAGTCACTGCTTTTTAGATTGGAGCCAAATGGTCCACTAACAATATTATCTTTAGGGTTCAGAAATATATCTGATAAATGAACCTTTTTCCAAGTTTGTGGGATTATATGTTTTTCCATTTTTAGTTTCGTTAGCACAAGACAATTAATTTTATTACTTTTCTTTCCCTAAATCTTCCGCAATCTCCTGCAACTGCTCCAATGCATCCTGCAATTCCTCAACCAACTCATTTGCTATAATATTCGGATCAGGCAAAGAGTCAACATCTTCCAAAGACTCATCCTTTATCCAGAATATGTCCAGATTAGTTTTGTCCCGTTTAAGTATTTCCTTTATATCGAAGCATCGCCAACTGCCGTCAGGATTCTTTTTTTCTGACCACGTTTGTTTTCTGTCATGCCTGTTTTCAGGATTGTAGCATTTCACAAACTCATCAAGGTTGTCTTCCTTAAGCCGGTTTTCTTTAAGAGTGAAATGCTTGTTAGTCCTCATGTCATAAATCCACACTTTCTTTGTGGCACAGTCTTTTGACGCTTCCTTTTTATCAAAGAAAAGAACATTAGCTTTTACACCTTGAGCATAAAAGATTCCCGTAGGAAGTCGCAAGATAGTATGCAAATCGCAACTTTGAAGCAGTTTTTTTCTTATGGTTTCACCTGCACCGCCTTCAAACATAACATTATCAGGCAAAACAATAGCGGCCCGGCCATTAATTTTTAGAATGCTTCGTACATGCTGCAAGAAATTAAGCTGCTTGTTGTTTGTCTGTGCCCAGAAATCATCTCTTACAACGGTTAAGCTTTTTGTAGCTGACTTGCCTTCCTCGGTAATGATCTTTTCTGAAGACTTCTTACCGAATGGAGGATTGGTCAGCACCATTTCATAAATCCCTCCAGGATTTTTCTTAAGAGAATCGTCAGGGCTTATCGGTGTTTCCTCGCCGTTGATACCATGCAGATAAAGGTTCATAACACAGAGACGTGCAGCTAATGGTACTATTTCATTGCCAGTGAAAGTATTATGCTTCAAATCATGCTTCTCATCCTTGTTAAGTCGCTGATTTTTCACAATGTAGTTATATGCAGATAATAAAAAGCCGCCAGTGCCACATGCAGGGTCATGAATTTTCATTCCTGCTTTGGGTTGCATAACTTTAACAACCGAATTAATTAATGATCTTGGAGTAAAATACTGGCCTGCACCGCCCTTAACATCTTCTGCATTTCTTTCCAACAATCCTTCATAAGCATCACCTTTTACATCAACCTCAAGGCTCAACCAGCTTTCTTTTTCAATAAGGTCTGCTATAAGCTTCCTTAACTTTGCAGGATCTTGTATTTTGTTCTGTGCTTTCCTAAAAATAACTCCAATAACACCTTCCTGCTTGCCAAGTTCTGATAGGATTTTAATATAATGCACTTCCAGCTCAGCACCATCTTTTTCAAGTAAGGATTGCCAGTTAAGGTTTTTGGGAATGTCTGATTTTTTGTTATGTGGCGGTTTTGTTCTTTCATCATCCATTTTCAGGAATAGCAGGAATGTAAGCTGCTCGACATAATCGCCATATGATAAGCCGTCATCTCTTAAAATATCGCAGTAATTCCAAAGTTTATTTACCAATTGTTTTGAGTCGCTCATGTTAATTAATCAGCTTTCCTTCAAATGCAGCTTTTAAAATCGACTTTCTTAAATGTTCCGCTTTCTTCAGGGAATTGTCTATAACAACACTAACCTTATCAATTACGGAAAAACGGGATTCGATTTCTTGAATAACCTCGATCTGTTCTGATTTATCCGGTAAAGGAATTTCAAAATTTTCTAATGTAGTTTTAGGCACTCTTTGTTGTCCAACGGCTCCTGCCATAGACCTTATTGCGATTGCTTTGAAATCTTCTCTACTAAGATTGTAAAAAATCCATTCTGCCGTAACATCTTTTTTCGGTCTTAAGACGTGAAATTCAGTTGTACCAAAGCCAATGCCATTGGTTAAATCCACTGCTATTGCTTTTTTACCATTCTCAAAACAAGGCGTTATTTTTGCCAATAAAACATCACCATCTTTGAAATATGTAAATCCAGAAATAACTTCTTTTATAGTTCGTTTATCTTTTGAGATTATTTTCCCATTTCCAGAAACATATGCCATTGGTACGAAAGAAACTTCAGTGTCTCTGGCTAAATCTTTTATCTCTTTTTTTGAAGGATTTATTTCACAAACTATGGATAACTTTTCCTGTCGCCATTTACTTTTTGCTGATACCAATTTTCCTTCAAACGCTACCTTCAATACACTTTTCCTGTATATTTCAAGTTTGTATTTCATTGTTTTGAGGCTTTTTATTGTAGCATCCAAACGAGTGAATTGAGTTTCTATTATTTCTGTAATTGCATTCTGCTCATTTTTATCAGGTACAGGTATTTTATATTCGTCCAACACTCTTCTCGGCACTCTTTTCTGGCCTGCGGTACCAGTCATTTGCGATTTTGCAATATTCCTGAAATCATTTTTGCTTATTGCGTAAAAAATCCAATCAGGGCTTACCCTTTCCTTTGGACGTAAAACATGGAACTCTGTGCTTCCAAAGCCTATTCCGTTAATGAGATTTTTTGCTATTGCACGCTTCCCGTTCTCAAAACAGGGAGTTATTTTAGCAACCAGCACGTCTCCGTCACGGAAGTATGTAAATCCTTTTATGACCTCTTTTAATCTTCTCTTTTCCGGTGCAATTATTTTTCCATCTTCGGAAACAGCAGCCATTGGAAGAAAAGATACTTCTGTGTCTTCCTTTAGGCTCTGAAGCTCTTTTCTGCCAGGATTAATCTCGCAGATTTCAGATAATAACGCGTGGTTCCAATTATCAGTAGTCATTCTATGCAACCAGCTTTTCTGTTAACTGTTCTATTAGTTCGTTAAACTTGCTTCCAAATACTTTATTTGCTTTTCCAAGCCCGCCCATCTGGTCGAATGGAGCGTATTCGAAATCATCTGATGTAAGCTCCACAGACTCAGCTATGTGGTTTTTCATTTTTTCGAGCCAGTTCAGTTGTTCTTGCGTGAACTCTATATTTTTAGCTCTTTGCTCAGACAACCATCTTGAGAACTTTTTGTCTATTGTATCTGCAAATGGTTCAAGCTCATTGCTTTTGCCAAGCTCAAATTTTAATAAGGAGATAAAATCTGCTATTTTATTGGCTGTTCTGCCGTGGACTTTTTCAGATTCAACCTGCTTATATGCCTGCCATATTTTTACAGGAGTGAGTAAATATGGGGGAGTCTTTATCTTTTCAGCCAGGGCTTTAAGATCGTCCCAATGCAGTTTCTTCTTGCTGTTATAAAATACCTGCAAGGCATCAAGTTCATTTTTATTTTTATCAATGAAATTCTTAAATGACTTGATTATATCTTTGGCTTTTTCTGTGGCGATGGGTGAATAGCCAGCGGTTATAACTTCGTCCACAGAAACATCATCAATTATCTGTTCTGTTTCCGCCTTTATCTCAGGCAGCCTTTCCATTAATTTTGCGTTTCCAACAAACGGTTTTATTGCCTCAATCATTCTCTTTTCTGAAACTTCCTGTATCTCTTTTTTCAGAGGCTCATAAGCTGTATCGCGTTTTTCTGCCTTTATTGCTTCAACGGTTCTGTCTTCATCAATTGCAATAATAAAATCATGGGCAAAATCACATAATGTTTTTCCATCGGTGATTTTCTTTACTTCTTTAATCTGCTCATCTGTCAGCTTTTTATGCAGCCTGACAAGCCTTCCAGCGATTGAAGATAGTTTTTCCTTTGTCGGCCTTCCATATCTTATGGATTTGAGGAGCTTTTCAAAGCTTACAGTTGGATTTTGCTCCAATGGCTGGGTGTCATTGAGTTCCTCAATCTCTGTTACTCCGACAGCATCAACAATGACAAATCTTTCTTTTGCAACAGCGTCAGGAGTTACGGCCATAAAGTCGTCATTTCTCATGACCCTTACGCCTCTGCCTTTCATCTGCTCAAAATAATTCCTGCTCCTGACAGCACGCATAAAGAATACAATTTCCAAAGGCTTTATGTCTGTTCCTGTGGCAATCATGTCAACCGTTACAGCTATTCTTGGATAAAAATCATTCCTGAACTGCCTTATAAGGTCTTCTGGCTTTTGGCCTTCAGTTTTATAAGTAATTTTTACAGCAAAATCATTGCCTTCATCAAATTCCTCTCTTGCAATCTGGACAATCTCTTCTGCATGGTTATCATCTTTTGCATAAATCAATGTCTTTGGGACATTCTTTCTGCCGGGGAATATCTCTGAACGAACCTTTTCCTTGAAAGCCCGGATAATTGTTCTGATTTGGTCTTTTGATACAACATCCCTGTCAAGCTGCTCTGCCTTATAATCAACCTCGTCTTCGAGCATCTCCCATTTTTTACGCCTTGTTCTCTTGTCTCGTTTCTGGACGATTTCGCCTTTGGGAATTATAGAGCCGGCTTTTGTGATTTTTGTCCTTATATCATAGACAGAGAAATCAACATTTATGTTATGTGCAACTGCTTCCTCGTGGCTGTATTCCATTACAAGATTCTTGTTGAAAAAAGCTATCGTGCTTTTTGAAGGAGTTGCAGTAAGGCCTACAAGGAAAGCGTCGAAATAATCTAAAACCTGCTTCCATAGGTTATATATGGAACGGTGGCATTCATCAATAATGATGATGTCAAACATTGAGATAGGTATATGTGGATTATATTTAACCGGAGCAGGCTCAAGGTTGAAATCATCTTCAAAACCAGACTTTTGCTCGCAAAGGGGATCAAGCTGCTTTTCGCCTTTGAGCATTGAATATATTCTTTGTATGGTAGAAATACAAACCCTGGAGACATCATCAATGACATTGCTTTCAAGATGCTGGACATTATAGATGTCCGTAAACTTTCGGCCATCCTTCGGCACAACAAAATTCTGAAACTCCTGCAAGGTTTGTTCGCCAAGATTACCCCTATCAACAAGGAACAGAATTCTTTTGGCATTGCTATGTCGTATTAAGCGATAGCAGGCGTTAACAGCAGTGAATGTTTTGCCCGAACCGGTAGCCATTTGAATGAGTGCTCTTGGCCTTGCAAGTGCTAAAGAACCTTCAAGACTTTGGATTGCCTTTTTCTGGATTTCCCAGAGCAGCGGGTTGAAAGAAGCGGGCATTTCTGTAAGCCTGTGCCTTAATGTCTTTTTGCCTTCTTTTAACCATTCTTCAATTATTTCCGGCTTATGAAACCAGAAAAGTTCCCTGCTTCTTGGCTTTGGATCCCAGAGATTAGTGAATCTTGTTTCAGAGCCGGAGCTTTCATAGACAAAAGGCAAAGGCAAATCAGCATACCTGAAATCTTTTGGAAAGCCGCTTGCATACCTATTAGATTGAGGCTCTTTGCCTGTTAATGTTTCACCTTCCTGTTTTGCCTCAATAATGCCGCAGGCTTCTCCGTTGACGAAAAGCACATAATCTGCTTCACCAACACCAGTACCCATAGGGAAATATTCAACAGCAACACCTTTACTGCCATAAACATTGGCAACCTTGAAATGCTGAACTATCCAGCCAGATGCCTTAAGCATGGGGTTAATAATTTCGTGCCTTGTCTTGGCTTCGGGACCTTTATCAATATAAGCCATCCTCTAATAGCTCCTTTTTGTCATTGAAATCATAAATTAGTCCTCGATTTAATAAAGTTTTCCAGTTCTTCTGGCTTTATCCGCCATTTGCCTATTTTAACAGCCTTGATTTGCTTGGAACTGATGAGGTCACGCACCCATTCTTCTGTATAGCCAAGATTTTTGGCAACCTGCCTGACACTGAGAAACTTTTTGATGTCTTCCATAAAAACACCTTTTATGTTCAATTGGTTTTGGGGGCTACTCCGGATTTATCCTTATTAGTCCACATTTTACATAAGCGGGCTTGGAAGTCAAGAATTGGCTGAAAAATGCCTTTAAAAAATACAGGATGGCCTCATGAGTCATGTAAGTCAAAAAACAAAAAACTGTATGTGCATTATTTTCAGGTATTTATGATGGTGCAATTGATACCCTGAGCCGCTAGTATTTAGTTGACCTATGGAAGAATATCTTTTAACATATAGGTTGCTATAGTATTTGCAGTATTAATTATGACTACTAAGGCTAAAGTTGTATGGCGAAAAAAGATGTTTCCGAAATGGTCAAGAGGTTACGAGAAGCTTTAGGGCTTACCCAAGAACAGTTTGCAGCGAAAGTTGGCGTAACATTTTCTACTGTGAACCGTTGGGAGAATGGAAAAGGGAAGCCTTCTCCGTTGGCTATGCTCAGGATAGAAGAATTACAAAATAAATTCGAAAAAGATATAGTCTGAATTGGAGATCAAAAATGAGCAAGAAGATTTGGATTATTATTGTCATAGTTTTGGTGGGCATTGTACTTGGATTTCTAATTTTAAATGGTTCAACAAAGACCGCAAGTTCAGTCGTATTTGGGGCTACCTTTCCGCTCACAGGAGATGTTGCTTCTTATGGTATTAAAGCCAAAAATGGCATTGAGTTAGCAACGGAATATATAAATGAACAAGGTGGGATACTTGGAAAACAACTGGAAATTGATTTTCAGGATGATCGGAATGACACGAAAGAAGCTGTAGCGATTTTCAATAAGTTTGCTACAATCAACAAATATCCAGTTGTTTTTGGTTCAGCTGGTAGCAGTGTGTCGCTGGCAATTTGTCCAATTGCCAACCAGCAGAAGGTTGTTCAAGTATCTCCTCTCTCATCCTCTTCGTTGTTATCTGAGCAAGGTGGAGATTTTTTCTTCCGTACTGTACCTGCAGATGATCAACAGGTCGAAATACTGGCTGATTTTGTGGTAGGAACCGGCGTTCGAAAAATAGCAATTATATACACAAATAATTCATGGGGTCAGCCTTTTGCCGATGGATTTGAAAGCAAATTTACTAAAGTTGGTGGGCAGATTTTGCTCAAAGAAGGTGTCCAGGAAAGCACATCTGACTTCAGGACGATAATTACAAAGCTGAAAACAGTTAATGGGCTTGAAGCTATTGTATCTCCGACCTATCCCAAAGAGGGTGGAAGGTTTGTTCGTCAGGCTGGCGAAATGGGGCTTAACGTCAAATTGTTTGGGGCGGATAACTGGAATGCTCCCGAGTTCAGAGCGATTGCAGGAGATGCAGCAGAAGGAGTTATGTATTCAACGCCAATACAGCAGGAAAGTGCTCTTTTTAGCGAATTTTCACAAAAATATCAAACAAAATTTGGCGAGGAACCAGATGTATTGGCTGCGTATTCCTACGATGCCCTTATTGCAGTTTGCAAGGCAATACAAAAAGCCAACAATCTTAACCCAGACGACATACGAAAAAACTTGATTGGAATATCTTTTGATGGTATGTCAGGCAAAATAAAATTCAAGGGCAATGGCGACCTTGATTCAAAGTCATACCAAATTACAACAATCAAAAATGGTCAGCTTGTACCCGTTAAATAATGATATAGAAAGGTTATTATGTTTACAGAAGCCGTTTCAAAGGAAACACCTACCCCAGTTAATAAGTTTAAAAAACGCATGCTCTCATGGAATAATCCTGTTGAATTTGTCAACAATATGTATGGCAGTCATCCAGATGACGAAAACGACAGAGAGTACTTTGAATTTGTTTATAAGATAAATTTGGATTAATATGGAGGCTCTATTTGAAAATTGGAGGACGAGAATAGAATCTCTTATTCAGAAGCATCCGCTACAGCTGATCAGTTGGGAAGCGACAAGAAGGTGCAATCTGAAATGCGTGCATTGTGGCTCACCTTCAGAAGAGGTCGACCTAGGACAAGAACTCTCTACACAAGAAGTTATTGGGGCGTTTGAACAGATCGCTACCGATTTTGATATGAGTCAATTCCGTCATATCAATATTACCGGCGGCGAACCTTTTGTCCGAAAAGACCTATTAAAAGTTCTTCGTAGCATTTATCGTTACTCTTTTTATCGCAATATTGATATTCAAACCAATGGTGTTATCCTTGCCGATCATCCAGAGTTGCTTTCTGAGCTTAAAAAATGGGGTGTAACAGGCATTGGTGTCAGTATTGATGGATTAGAACAAACACATGATGCTTTTCGGAGAATTCAAGGTGGATTTGCTAAAGCGTTTAAAGCGGCCCGGCTTTGTGTTGAGCATGGTTATACTGTTACAGTATCTGTTGTTGCTCATAAAAAGAATATTGATGAAATTCGTGAATTATATGAGCTTATAAAAGACGAGATCAAACCAAGAATATTTCGCATAATGACTATTGATCCGATTGGTCGTGCGGAGTTTGACTCTGAGTATTTATTGGAGCCTGAACAGGTAAGACAGGTCATTGGTTTTCTTAAAACAGAGTACCAGAAAAATTGCTCTGACTATGCCGATCAGAACACAACAATGGTTGAACTTGGATGTGGCGGCTGGCTCGGTAAAGAATTAGAAGGAACAGTCAGGCCTTTTATTTTCCATTGTATAGCTGGAATAAATAACCTTGGCATTCTTTATGATGGCAAACTTGCCTCCTGTAGCAATATTTCAAGAGAATTTATTGAAGGCGATTTGAGAATAGAAAATATAAAAGATGTCTGGGAAAACCGCTACCAGAGGTATCGGAATTTTGAGTGGAAAAAAACGGGATTATGTGTTGATTGTGCAGAGTGGGATTATTGTCATGGTGGGCCAATGCATTTGTCTCACTACACTAAAAGGTGTATATATATAGATTGTGGAGATTGAAAAATGAGCGAAGATAATGAAGGAACATTTTATGATATTATTAAAGAAAAGTCTTTAGTCAATCTTGTATTATGGTCACTAATTCTTCCACTACGGCCACTAAGCTATTTGATTAAAAAACAAGAAGAGGTAAACTCTCAACAAAGACAAACTCTTATTAAACGCAAGTGGGCCATAACTGTTTCAATATGGGCTTTTAAGGCCTTTGAGTATGGATTTGGTCCTGTTTTTTTATTTTTGTTTTTTTTATCTTACTTGAATGGCATTGAACTCTTTGGGAATATAAAAAGCTCTGGCTTGTCGATGCTTAAGGCTTATGTAGCTATTCCTGTAGGCGCTTTGATGTTTCAGGTTTTGTTTACTTTAGCGATAAATTGTTTAACAGGTGCAATTATTATTGTATTTGAATACCGTTGCATATTAAAAAGGACATTTTCCGAATCAATAAAAGAAGAGCTGGGTAATTATCTCATCTGGAGTAAACTATGGGCAGGTCCTAAAAGCCATGCATTATTAGATACTCTTAAAAATGATAATAATGTGGAAAAGTCAAAATGGTTAATGGTTAATTTTTTAAATAAAATAGTTGAAAATTCACAAATCGAAAACAGCCAGATAACCTACCAAATGCCTCTATGGGAATATTCACAATTTATTTCTGCAAACATTACTCATGCCCAAAAGATGTCTTGGCGTGTGTCTTCGAAAGATTTTTTTGGTTTATTTATGCCTCGGGCAATAATGTTTGCTTTAGTTGAAATAGGGCTTCGTCGTGTAGGTGTCAGTTTAACTAACTGCTCGGACACCGTAACTTCATGTATTCCTAAGGCAACAGGAAAATTATACAAACATATAAAAACAGAAAAAATAAATTGGGAAGATGACAAGGGCAGACTTTACGGCAAAGATTCCGACCAATACAAAGAAATCCACATGATAGCAATGGAGGAATTCATTATACCGATTTGTTTTTGTGAAGGCTTGGATTTCCTTAAAAAAGCTGAAAACCCCATTGACATAATATGCAATGCTGAAGAGATATACAAAAAAATAGATCGTGAAGGCATGAACTACCCACACGTAGAATCATTTAGGCAAGCCAAATCAAATAAATCCAGAACTATAACATTGGGCACAAATGTTCAAGATAAAGATCATGAGAACACACTATTGATTAATGCTATAAACGACAGATGGTATGACCACAAAGAAGATTTCGACCAATTCTTCAAAACCCTTCGAAAAAGATGTCCGGAAGATTGTGTAAAAAGCCAAGACTGTATAGAAAGTCTTAAAAACGAAGTCAAACAAAAACTTATTAATGAGGCAATAGAGTTTTTTGTACATTCATGTGGCGGAAAAGATTTTCTGAAAATAAGTGGCCGAAGCCATAAAGACAACATTGACATAGGATTATATGATGAAAAAATAAGCATAGAGTCCTCAAGCATAGAGTCCGCAAGTTTGCCGCCAAATGGTGTACACCCAGGGGGTATACAGCCAAAGATTAGTTTAGGGAAGCGAAAAGTAACCATAAAATACGATAACACAAAAGTAATTGATATTTTTCAAAAATTGACTGAAAATGTAGGCTCTACGGAGGGTTTTATAGAACTATGTAAAAAGGTGGTTAAAATTGGATAGACCCCAAAAACAAGATTACCATGGCTGGAATTCTCCAGAGCCGATAGGGCTAGAATACGTCGCATCCTCATTATCTTCTGCGGGTTTTAAGGTTTGCTTTGTGAGCCAGTATGAATTTGTCGTAAGTTATCCTGGCGTGTCACAGGAATTATCTTTTGTCTCTGGGGTTACATCTGAGTGGCCTAAAATCAAAAAAGTCGCTTTTGATGCCAAGCAAGCAGGCCGTATAGTTATTCTAGGTGGATATCATGTATGTGGGTATTGGGAAAACATTAATGATAATAATATTGACTATATCGTACGTGGCGAAGGCGAAGATATTGCCGTAGTATTAGCAAAGATTTTTTTGCGGAATGAAACAGTAAACTTCGATAGACATAATTATAATTCAGGCAATCTTCCTGTTGTGATAAAAGCACCGGTTATCGATAATATTAACAGGCTACCCTTCCCTATGCGTAGCCAAAAAAGAATTGGCAAAGATATTTTGTTTGATTTGATGTATCCAACAAGGTCGTTGCAAAATAATACACTGATTGTGCTTACCTCCCGTGGGTGTAAGTACAATTGTGATTTTTGTTCTTCTGCGACTGTTTGGGAAAGTGGTGTACGTAAACGGTCTTGTACTAATATTATTTCAGAATTAAGAGAAATAAAAGAGAGATTTGGCACTAATACCATAATTATTATTGACCAGTCTTTTGGTCAGGAAAAAGGTTGGACGATTGAGGTCTGCAATGAAATAAAAAAAGCTGGTATTGATATAAACTGGTATCATCAGAGTAATCTTGGTATTGATGAGGAAACCATTGAAGCAATGGCTGGTGCAGGATGTACGAAGATAGGCTTTGGTCTTGAAGGTCTTTCTGAAAAAACTGTCAAAAAAGTGAAAGCAATTAATCCACACAGTATTGACATAGTCAACAACCTATTTGGCCTTTGCCGAAGTAAGGGGATGTTAGTAAAAGCGTATACAATGCTTGGGTATCCTTGGGAGACGGAAGATGATGTTTTAGAATACAAAAAATTTCTTAAAGAGCTTAGAGCTAATCAAATTAAAATATCCTACGCAACTCCGTTTCCAGGGACTAAATACTGGGATATGTATAAAGATAGGTTATTAACTGATGACTGGGCTATGTTTGACACCATCAGTATGCCTGTGATCAGAAACGATAAGATTTCTGTAGAAAGATATGCCCAAATACGCACAGAATTATTCAGAACATTTTATGGATCTGAATCTTACAGCAACACGGTTAAAGATATGATTTTAACGGGCAAGGAACTGGGGCGAGATTATACATTAAGTTTCCGTGAATTTGAACAATATCTAAGACAAAACGGCATGCTTACTGGTAAAGAAGCATGGCTTGATTTAGTGAAAGCCCAGGCAATAGAAATAAAGGATCGGTGTGCTGCAATTAGCGATTAATATTTTGGTTACTGCAAGCAACATGCTGTTATTGGCGGTCAGCTTTATGCTGATTTACCGTGCGGTGAAATTTTTTCATTTTGCACATGGCATAATCTTTGCTTGGGGTGCGTTTTTCGCTTACATGTTCTACAAGATGCTCAATTTGCCAATTGCACTGGCAATTCCACTGGCGATATTGGCTGCGGGACTATCTGGTGTACTGATTGAAATTATTATATATCAGCCAATGCGAAAAAAAGGTTCTACGGGGCTTGTACTATTGTTAGCTTCATTGGGGCTATACACGGTATTGCAAAATGTGATATCGATGTCGTTTCATGATTCAACCAAAAGTATCCATTCTGGCCAGATCAGCAACGTGCAATTTGCAGGAGTATATATCACCACAGCTCAGATTATAGCGTTAATCAGCTCTGTGGTTTTGGTAGCTTTTGTAGGCTTGTTCTTGCAAAAAAATAAATTTGGGATAACACTCCGGGCAGTATCAAATTCTACGTATTTGGCAAAAATCTCAGGCATATCTGTTTCTAAAACCTATATAGTTGCTTTTGCGATAGGGTCAACTTTAGCGTCTATTGCTGGCATTTTGGTCGCATACGATGTTGACATGACACCAACTATGGGAATGAGCCCCTTAATGATGGCAGTTGTAGTCATGATAATTGGCGGAACAAACCGAATAAGTGGAATTATCATAGCGTCCGCATTACTTTCCGTGCTATTGCATATCGGAACTTGGTACATCGGCATGCAATGGCAGGAAGCTATTGTTTTTGGGGGTTTGGTGGTGTTTTTATTATTTAGACCAAAGCAATTGTTAGCGAAATAATATAATACGGAGATTACTTGGAATATCTACTTCATGTTTTAATAATGATTTGTATTTATGCGATTCTGGCCCAGTCGCTTAATTTGGTGATTGGTTATACAGGATTGCTTTCAATTGCGCATGCTGCGTTTTATGGTATTGGTGCGTATAGTGCGGCCATTATGAGCCTTAAGCTGGAGACTCCTTTTTTGCTTAATCTGGTTTGTGCTGGTGGCATTAGCAGTTTGGCTGGGGCGTTGATTGGATTTCCGTCTCTACGTGTTAAGGGAGATTATTTCGTCATCGTCACCTTTGGTTTTCAGGTTATTGTTTTTGGCATCCTGAACAACTGGTTTTTTTTTACAGGTGGGCCGATGGGATTACCTGGAATTCCTCAGCCGGTTATTTTTGGCTGGCATATTTCTTCCCATATTGAGTTTTTAACTCTGGCAGGGGTTCTGGCTAGTGTGGTTTTTTTGATCTCCCATCGGATTATAAAATCACCATTTGGAAGGATACTGCAGGCAATCCGCGAAGATGAAGTATTCGCCTTAGCAGCAGGTAAAAACATTGCCGCTTATAAAGTATCTGTTTTCATGGTATCCTCTGCTATGGCTGCTATTGCTGGCGTTATCTATGCTCATTATATTAGTTTTGTAGACCCGACAAGCTTCACGGTAATGGAATCTATTTTCATAATTTCCATTGTAATTATAGGTGGAGCAGGCAGCTTATGGGGACCAGTTATCGGAGCAATTGTTCTTGTAACTTTGCCGGAACTCCTTCGGTTTATTGGATTGCCAAGTTCAATAGCTGCTAACATCCGGCAAATCCTATATGGCGGCCTGCTGGTAGCGTTTATGATGTGGCGGCCACAGGGCTTAGTAGGTAAATTTAGATTTCGGTTGGAAAATGCTAAGAAATGAAAAATAGTTTTCTTGAAATATCTGGTCTCAATAAAAGCTTTGATGGTGTCAAAGCCTTAGCTGATTTTTCATGCTCACTGGAACAGGGAAAAATAATTGGACTTATTGGGCCTAACGGTGCAGGCAAGACAACTCTGTTCAATGTAATTACAGGTTTTATCCCTGCTGAAAGTGGCAGAATATCATTTCAAGGCATAGAACTGCACAAGAAGCCTGCCTACAAAATTGCAAATTTAGGGATTGCACGGACGTTCCAGGACTTACGGCTTATTTACCAGATTAGTGTTCTTGAGAATGTATTGCTTTCTTTTAGAAATCAGCCGGGAGAAAAACTTAGCAATATTTTCTTTAAGCCAAAAGTCAGTAGCAAGCACGAAACAAATAATAAGAAAAGTGCTGTATCTATGCTCGAAGAAGCAGGGCTTGGTGATAAGTTAAATGATTCTGCATCTGAGCTTTCATACGGCCAGCAGAAGTTATTAAGTATAGTCTGCTGCCTTGCTTCCGGTGCAGATTTATTGCTTCTGGATGAACCTGTGGCGGGTATAGCACCAGCTATGATTGAAAAAATCCTCTCGATAATCAGCGACCTTCCAAAGCAAGGTAAAACAGTAATAATAATCGAACATAATATGGATGCAGTGACACAGGTTTGCAATCGTGTTATTTTTATGGATGCCGGTGCAAAAATCAGCGAAGGAACCCCGGACGAAGTCCGTAAAGACCCCAAAGTTATCGAGGCTTATCTTGACTGAGAAAATATTTAATGCTTGAAATAAAAAACATCCAAACAGGTTATGGCAAGAAGCAAGTGCTTTTTGGTACATCATTAGATGTGAAGCAAGGCGAAATTGTTGCTATCATCGGTCCGAATGGTGCCGGCAAATCTACCATATTGAAAGCTATTTGTGGATTAATTCCTGTTTGGAATGGGGAGATTATTTTTAAGGATACTCCAATTAATGGTTCTTCACCTGCTAAAAATGTAAGCAGGGGAATAACTTTTTGCCCGCAGGGAAATCGTGTGTTTGATGAATTGAGCGTAATAGAGAATCTGCAAATCGGGGGTATTCATCTGAAAACTACAGAACTCAAAGAGCGAATAGACGGGGTATTGCAGCTATTTCCCATACTTAAAGACAGACTGCGTCAGAATGCAGGCAAATTGAGCGGCGGTGAAAAACAGATGCTGGCATTATGTAGAGCCCTTATTCCAAAGCCAAAACTGTTGATGCTTGATGAGCCATCCCTTGGCCTTTCACCAAATTTAGTGTCAGCGGCATTTGAGAAGATATTAGAGATTAATAAAAACACTGGTATGGCAGTGCTGATTGTTGAGCAAAAAGTGCGTGAAGTACTTAAGATTTCTCACAGGGTATATGGACTGAAGCTTGGCAAAGTCGAATTTGCCGGTTTGCCTGAAGAAATAATGCATAGTGAGCAGCTAAGACGAGTATTTCTATAAAGCTTGATAATAATGTGTAAAATTATTATACGCTATCTGCTTTGATTCCAGACAGCAATGACAGATTGTGTGGAGTTTGAAAGAGCCAAGATTAAACTCTCAATTGCATGAATTGAATTGTTACTAAATTTAAAGTGAGGAAAACAAGCATGTATATTTCTTCTTTATCAATAAGAAACTACCGTAATTTTAGAAACTCAAAATTAGTTTTCAATAAAGGGATAAATTCTGTAATCGGTGAAAATGGTTCTGGCAAATCAAATGCTTTTCATGCACTTAGGCTAATGATTGATGATAGCTTGCCACGTGTGACCAAATTTTATGAAAACGATTTTAATAGAAAACTTGGCAGTTGGTTTGGCCACTGGATAATTATTAGTATTGAATTTAGTGAATTAGATACAGCAGAAGAAATTCAGGCTTTATCAAATCATTCTACTGGGATAATGGATGGTTCTGCTACAGGCAGATACACTCTTTATTTTAGACCTAAGTTTGATTTTAGAAAAAAACTTTTTGAATATTCGCAAACTGAAGATAAAAATCAAGAGGAGTTTAAGTCGCTTCTTTGCACTATAAATATAGATGATTATGAAGCCGTATATATGGGCCGTAGCACTGTCGATTTTGAAAATGATAAAGACTATAAGTGCTATGTAGGCGACTTTGAGAAAATTGTTTTTCCTGACCCGGATGACAGGCGAGATGATGTTTTTGGTGTGAAACTTCCCAATGGGATATATATGCCATCCGAGGTGTCCTGCACATATGTTAAGGCCTTGCGAGATGTTGAAAGCGACCTAAGATCGTTTCACAAAAATCCTTTGGTTAATTTACTTAGAGGGCAGGAAAAAACGGTAAAAATTGAAGACCAAGATGCTATACTTAAAAATATAGATGAACTGAATGCAAAAATAAGCAATCTAAAGGAAGTAAAAAATATAAATATTGGGGTTGAGAAAAGTATTGAAGAAGCTGTTGGTTCAACATATTCACCAAATATTGAGATAAAGTCCGAATTGCCAAATGAGATGGACAAGTTATTTCAATCCCTTAATTTATGGGTAGGGGATCCAGATCAGGAAGGTTACAAGGGCAAACTATGGGAACTCAGTTTGGGAGGGGCGAACTTAATTTACCTTTCTTTAAAATTGCTTGAATATGAGAGGGTGAAGTCGGGAGACCGGGCAGCTAATTTTCTTCTTATTGAAGAGCCTGAAGCGCATATTCATACTCATATCCAAAAGACATTATTTAATAATCTTCCTAAAAATAAGACCCAAGTCATAATCTCAACTCACTCGACTCATATTTCTTCTGTAAGTAAAATTGGGTCTATGAATATTCTTAGCAGAGGTGAAAAAGAATCTGTCGTGTTTAATCCATCTAATGGATTGAATTCAGATGAAATCCAGAGACTTGAGCGATATCTTGATGCCATGAGAAGTAACCTGCTTTTTGCGAAAGGGGTTTTGCTTGTAGAGGGTGATGCAGAGTTAATTTTAATTCCAGCAATGTTCAAAAAAGTATTTGGAATCACTCTTGATGAGATAGGAATAAGTGTAGTCAATATTTGTAGCACAGGTTTTGAGAACGTTGCAATGATATTTGACAGGAAAAGAATTCAGAGACCATGTGCAATAATTACAGATAGTGATAAGTCTATTTTGCCATTAAGTGAAGATGCTGGTACTGATTCTGAGGAGGAAAAGGCTTGTAGGAATTCCCAGTTAGCAGGGATTAATAGAAAAGGGCGATTAGGTCAAATTAGCAAAGATAATCCATATATATGTCCATTTTATGCAGACCATACTTTTGAAGTTGATTTTGTATTAAATTCAAATGAATATGAAATTAAAAATGTTATTGGAGATATTTATGTTGATAGTGCTGCTAAAACAGAGGCTTGCAATAAGATTGACAATGGTGATATTGCTATAAAGGGGAAAGAAGTTCTTAGGCTTGCCAAAAAAACAGGTAAAGGTTGGTTTGCAATTCTTGTAGAAGGGCAGCTTTGTTATAATACTTTTATTCCAGATTACATTTTAAAGGCGATAGCATTTGCATCTCCGCACATTAGAAGGAATACCTTGAAAACAATGGCGGAATATCGATTGCGTAACATTAGTCAGAATGAAAAGGAAGCTTGTCGAAAACAAGCACAGAAGTTGCTTGATGGAAAAGGTACTGGTCGAGCAAATGTAGAAAAGATTCTGGATGAATATGAGAAAATTTTGCCCATAGATCAATTAACTAAGTTCATGTCATATTTATGATAATAGAAACTCTAAACGATGAGCAAAAAAAGGCTGTGACAGCCAGTGGCAACATATTGCTCACAGCATGTCCTGGCAGCGGTAAGACGCGTGTGATTGCGCATAAGGCAGCATATGAGCTTAATCGCCTGACTTCTTCAAAAAAATATGTGGTTGCTGTAACTTTCACTAATAGGGCAGCTGATGAAATAGTTCGACGTATAGATAAGCTTGGGATTGATACAGGGCAATTATGGACAGGCACAATCCATGCTTTCTGTTTGGAATGGGTATTAAAGCCCTATTCAATGTATTCTGAAAAACTTAAAAACGGATTTAGTATTGCAGATGAAGTTGCCAATGAGAAGCTGTTGGTTGAATTGCAGAAGAAATATTTTCCTAACAATAAATATGTTGATTTGAATCTTAGAATTAATAAAGACGGCTCATATAACTTCAAAAATGTGAATGAACAAAGATTGATACATGAATATTACCATACACTTGAACAAAAAAAACAGATAGATTTTAATCAATTGCTTTTTTATTCGTATCAAATTCTTTCAAACAATAAATTAATATCTGAATCACTTGCAAATGTATTTTCTTTTATTTGTGTAGATGAATACCAAGATACCCAGGAACTGCAATATGCCATAATTGCTGAAATAATAAAAAATGGCAATGGAAAGGCCAATGTTTTCTTTACTGGTGATGCGGATCAAGCTGTTTATGGGTCTCTTGGTGGAGTGGCAAAATCACATAATGAGATTAAAGGAATGATAGGCTGTCCGCTAAAGCAACTGTCATTGTCAGGCAATTATAGATCAAGTCAAAGAATTATAGATTTTTATCGACAATTCCAAACGCAGCCAATTGAAATAATGGCGTTAGGTGAGAATAAAAAAAACAAAGGCCTAATTACCTTAAACACAAATATTACCAAAGATGGTGTTGTTGATGAAATAATAAGATTGATTCGATATCATATTAACTCAGGGGTGCCTGAAAGCGAAATATGCGTTCTTGTTCCTCAATGGTGGTTAATTACTTCGATAACCAAACAACTTAAAAGTAAATTGCCTGACATAAATTTTGATGCTTCAGGTTTAGCTCCAATGTCAAAGCATAGAGAGAATATCTGGCACAAGATATCCCGCATGTTTCTTACAGAACCATTGCCCAAATTGTATTCTGCCAGAAGAAGGTGGGCAGATGAAATATTATCTGAATTAGAAATTTTGCTGGGCTATTCTTTGTTTGAAGAAAATGGCATCAGACAGTTTCTTAGGATTATTAATAGTATAGACTCATCAGAATCAGAAGGGATTAAATATATAGAAGACTGTTTCAGGCAACTGATAAAATTGCTTAAAATAAATGTTGCAAAGGATTCAGTGCTTTATGAGAAATGGCAGTTGTTTTTTGAGAATATTAACAAATGGATTAATGACCCAGACTATACGGTTCCAAGTGACACTGAATCATTTAAAAGTTTTTATCGTGAAATCAGTGGAGTTGTGATCAATACATGCGTAGGTGTAAAAGGTGAAGAGTTCAGGGCTGTTATTGCCTATGGTATCCTGAATGGCTATATACCTCATTGGAATGATATATACAATCAGAGAGATAAGGGGGAATCTGCGTCAAAAAAACTGCTATATGTGATTTGTTCAAGAGCCAAAGACAATCTACACTTAATTGCTGAAAAAGGGCGACAGACAAAAACTAAGAAAGTCTTGGAAATTAACAAAGAGCTAAACAGTGTTAAATTTAAGTTTGATACTATTTAGTGATATCATACCTCCTAAGAATACCTGAAAATGATACCTGTTAAATATCCAGTTTTCATTGTGGCTTTGTACATTAATTATTGATAGACTATTATTTGGATACTACGATACAAGACAGAAGTAAAATAAGGTTTATAGAGATAAATAATATGCCAGATGTTTTTATAAGTTTTTCAATGCAGGACAAACCTTTTGCGGATTTTCTTCATAATCATTTAGTTGCTGAGAAACTGACGGTCTTCCAAGCATCTTTGTCGCTTAAGTCAGGTCAGCAGTGGAGTCGGGAAATCATGCAGCAATTGAAAGACTCAAGATGCGTATTGTTTCTTGCAAGCAAAGCAGCTTGTTTATCGCCTTTTGTTCAGCAGGAAATTGGAGCGAGTATTATTACAGGTAAAAATCTTGTTCCAGTGATATGGGATATGCCTCCAGAAAATCTTCCTGGTTGGGCTAATCAGTATCAGGCTGTTAATTTAGCAGGAGTTACTAATGATTCGGTGCAGGAGATATTCACCGAAATAGCTGGTAGAATAAAATTTGAGAAGAATATGAGTTGTTTAATAGGAGGCTTACTCGTGGCGGGGATTTTATATGTGAGCAATAAAAAATAACTTGTCTGCAAAAAATCATCCAGCCGTATGAGTCATTTTTTTGAATATCCTAAAAGTGTTCCGCCAAGAATCATTCCTGCGAAAATGCCTGTTTCCATGATAGTCTCTATTAGGGAAATCGGTATCACATAGCCGTCAGCCCAACAAGCAAAAGCAAAGGAGCCATAGTATTAATGGTATGCCTACCAGCAGATAGCCTATATATTTTACATTCAATTTGCTTGAGTGGCTTAGCAGTATTCCGCTGAGTAGAAATCCAGCAAAGAGTGCTGTTTCTGCGAATGTCTCTGTTAGGGAATGGTATATCTCGTATGGGAACTTTATGCGTGACAGGAAAACAAAATATATTATTGCCAGCATAAAAGAAATGCCAAATATTTTTGCACCATTTTTGGCAGGGGAGTTTTGCTTAAGTAGCCTAAAGCCAGCAAATGAGAATAATATGGCTGAAGCCAAGAATAGCAATGAACTTGCTGCTTTTGTGAGCCGACATGGCATGTAAAGTGTCTTCCAGTTGTCGCTGTTGCTTATATCGTCTTTTGTGCCGATCTGGCCATCTTTGCCAGCAGAGGCAATTCTGTAATTATTGCTATCTATGGAAAAATACAGCTTTTTTTCCCATGCATCTTTTGTGATATTGTCGCCAATAGATTCCTGGGGAGGTATGCCAAATTCTGCGTTGAATCCTGGCAATGTTTTCTCTAAATGGATATAGAAATCTTCCTGATTGGAATATTCTTGGATAGGGCGGTATTGTAGTAGATTGCCGCACATTTCTATGCTTCTTAATGTGGGCATGGCTTTATTGTAAAAAAAACATAAATTGCACCTTGCCATTTCACGGACAATATAACTTGTAAAGAGGGCGGCGATGGCAAGAGTGCCTGCTATCAGTAAGATGATTATTTGTTTTGGTTGTTTTAAAACAGCCATGCAAATCCCTATAGTTCCATACTAATTTGGCAATAGCCATTTTATACTTTTTTTTGACTTTTGCTATAGAAATTTCATGTTAGAAGCTTTATGTCCGATACAGCCCCTCCAGCGCACTTTGCACATCAGGAGCAAGCACATCTGCATACACTTCTGTAATTTTACAATTTGAATGCCCTAATTGTTTCTGAACAAGACGAAGGTTCCAGTTGCTGGCCTTCAAAAGAAAACACGCATAAGTGTGACGAATGCAGTGGATAGAATAGCGGGAAGGCAAGCCTGCTTTTGCAGCAATCCTCTTAAAGACTTTCTGAATTGCTCTTATAGTCAGATGCTTGCCTGTATTGCTGGACAAAAGCAAAGGATCATTTGCTCCTGTTGGTTCGCCAATACCCTGTTTCCATGATAGATATTTCTCGCAATGTATTTTGAAAGAGCCATTAACTCTTACCATCCTTTTCTTTTTGCCTTTGCCGTTTCTGACAAAAACAGCCGGCATCTTGCTCTCAAGGAAAATATCCCCGCAGTTGAGTTGTGCCATCTCCATAACACGCAATCCGGTTGATAAAGCCAGGTCTATGATAAAATAGTCTCTGATGGGAATCTTTCTTTCGTTTGTTTCGGCACTTATCTTCGCTGTTTCTAACAGTTTGCCTGCCTGTTGATGTGTAAGGAATTTATCCGGGGTCAATGTCCAGTTGAATGATGCCATTTTTAATATCTCCACTTTCAAAAAGGTTCGTTAACGGTATGAAA
>Ga0172379_10000227_pt1 | contig 153225 bp, 152 predicted proteins | sample GrowelOW334metaG_FD_119756 | JGI IMG/M metagenome (GOLD analysis project Ga0172379, IMG submission 119756) | Groundwater microbial communities from an aquifer near a municipal landfill in Southern Ontario, Canada - Groundwater well OW334 metaG | ecosystem: Environmental > Aquatic > Deep...
GTAAATAAATCAAAAGATGAAACAATCTGTTCATTTTTGCGAGGAGATTTAAATTGTGACAACCATGTCAATTTGATTGATTTTTCAATTATGGCTTATTGGTATAAAAAAATAAATCCACCAGAAAAAGTCGATCTGAATAATGATGGTAAAATTACTTTAGTTGATTTTAGTATAATGGCATTTAATTGGACTGGTTAATATATGAAAAAAATATCATTTAAAAAAATAATATTGTTGATTTTAATACTTTCTTTTTCTGTTTATATGAAAACAGAAGCAGCTTCTATCACTTTAGAAACCCCCAAAAAACAAGTTGGAATTGGGGAACAGTTTTATGTTGATTTAATATTGGATCCAGACAATCAATCAATCAATACAATTTCTGGAAATATTTCATTTTCGAGTGGATTAGTTTCATTTATAAGAGCAGAGGAAGCTAAATCTATGGTCCATCTATGGATTGATCATCCAACCATTATTGATAACAGGATCTCTTTTTCTGGGATAATGCCAAATGGATTTGATGGAGTGATCGATCCATTTAATCAATCACACAAATTACCTGGGCTTATCATCCGTCTTGTTTTTGAAGCATCAAAACCTGGAGATGCCGATATTATAACCACTACATTTGTTTTGAATTTAAATGATGGTCAGGGAACAGAAATTTTAGTTTCGCCTGTGCATAATTCTATTAATATTGGTAATTTTGTAAATAATTTTAAATATGAAAATAATACAAAAAAAGCCCCAGAGCTTGAAGCATATATAACTCGTGATCCAAATATCTATAATAATAAGTACATTCTCATATTTTTAGCCAACGATAAAACAACTGGCATAAAAAATGTTATGATAAAAGAAGGGAAAAGGGACTGGAAGGAAATAGAAAGTCCTTATTTATTGGAAGACCAGTCGCGACACAGCCTGATTACCCTACAAGCTACTAATTTTTCTGGTTTGAGTACTGTTCGTAATATTGATAAAATACCTTATAGATGGGGGATACTCGTTCCAATCTTAGTTGTGATTATAGTAGTAATATCCATCTTTATTATTAAAAAGAAATATGTTCATAAAAAATAAAAATTTATCTCTTGTTTTTTTCTTTCTATTTTTTTTATTATCTTTTTTTATTACTAAAGAGACATTTGCAGCAACCGTTAATTTTTCTCCAATTTCAGGAACCTACAATGTTGGAGATACCATAAAAATAAAAATACTTGTTTCCAGTGATCAATCTATAAATGCTGTTGCAGGACACATTTTTTTCCCATCAGATATTTTGTCAATAGTTTCTTTATCAAAAGATTCATCCATTATAAATTTTTGGGCGCTAGAACCGTCTTTTTCAAATACCACTGGCCTCATCGCTTTTGAAGGAATTGCTTTGAGTGGTTATATCGGAGACGCTGGAGATATTATGACTCTGATTTTTCGAGCAGAATCAGCTGGAGTTGCCGCCTTACGATTTTCGGATATCTCTATTTTAGCTAATGATGGAAAAGGAACAGATATATCTTCTGATAATTTATTTAGTGGATCTATAAATATAGAAAAAACTGATAAAAAAATAAATAATCTTGTGGCACAATCAGTAGCTTCAAATATTGTTGAAAAAATTAAAGAAATTGAGATTTCTAATCATTTACCAAGTAAATCCCTTTTAATTACAACAGCGACTGCTTCTATAATTATTCTTGGTTTTGTTATTATTTATTTATTTGCTTTTATTTTTCGATTAAAAAAATATTTTAAAACTAAAGTATTAGAAACCAAAAAGATTATTTTTAAAAACTTTAAAAATCTAGAAAAAAATATTGAATCACAAGCAGTAAGTTCTCAAAAACCAGAAGAACCTGAAATGAATCAAAAGGATGCTGGTATTTTAAGAGAAATTGTTGGAACCAAAGACGAGATTATTAAAGAGGTTGAAAAAACAGAAAATATTTTATGAATTACTTTCCCAAAAAAACTTTTCCTGGTTTAGCCTTAATATTTATAGGGATATTGGTGTTACCAGTCTTTTTCTTTGCTGAATCTGCTATAAATTTAGATGGCCCATCTCTTTTACCTAAGGCGGAAATTTTTACTACACCTCGCACTGGTGATTTTCTTGTGGGTTCAACATTTGAAGTTCCAATTTATATAAATACTCAAGGTCATAGTATAAATACAGTTAATATAAAATTAACTTTTGACCCATCAAAATTATCAGTAGTAAAACCTTCGGGCGGGAAATCAATTTTTGGAATTTGGCTTGAACCGCCAAGTTATGATAACAAGAATGGCACAGCTAGTTTTGTTGGAGTTATTCCAAATGGTATTGTGACTAGTTCTGGGCTTATTGCTACGGTCACATTTAAAGCTCTCTCAACAGGAGACACTCGTATCAATTTAAATAATTATTCTAGTGCCAATTTGAATGATGGAGTTGGTTCTAATGTTAAATTAAGTCTAATTGGGTCTTCATTTCACATCAGTCCTCGGACTCCAGAAGGGGTGCGTATTTATTCCGATACTCATCCATATGAAGATCATTGGTATAATAATAGTTCTCCTATTATAAAATGGGATTCTCCAGATGGAGTGAATGGTTTTAGTCTGCTAATGGATTTAAATCCGGGTAGTATTCCACCGACTGCTATTAATTCTCAGAATGCGTCAATTTTTTATGAAAATTTAAAAGACGGAGTGTGGTACTTACATGTCCGAGCAAATATTAATGGTGTATGGGGCAACACTTCTCATTTTCAGATAAAGATAGATACAAATTCGCCAGCTTTTTTTGCCCCCACAATAGATATCTTAAAGGATAGTTATAAATCAAAAAAATATTTAATTTCATTTATTACAACTGATTCATTATCCAGTATGAATCATTACGAAATTGGTGTTTTGAGTAAAGATGAAGAAAATATTTCTTCTCCGATTTTTGTTGAATCAGAAAGTCCATATTTAATTACAGACACAAGTGACAATACCCATGTCATTGTGAGAGCATACGACAATGCTGGAAATATCAGAGAAGCCTCTATTGATCTTTACCCTGGAGTGACTTTTGTGATGGCTTTGAAAAAATACGCTCTATATTTATTTATGATTTTGACCTTCATCCTTTTGTTGGAACTCATCTTACATTATTTATTTGGTCATCATATTGTTGATCATTTAAAAAAGATGTTTTTAATTTTCAAAAAGATTTCCAAGGATGATAAAAATTATAAAGAAATAGAAAATGAATTAAATAAACTCGACAGTTCTGATAATTTTCAAACTCAAAATAATGAAAAAAACCTTTAAAATAAAGGGTTTTAGCCCCTTTATTTAAGTCTAAAATTCTGATATAATAAGATCATAAATCGCCCGTTTTTAGGGTGTTTTAGATTTAAAAAATGGCTAAAAAAGAAGAAAAAAAGACAATAAAATATGGAGCCGATCAAATATCTGTTCTTGAGGGGCTTGAGCCAGTTAGACGACGCCCAGGAATGTATATTGGTTCAACCGGGATTGAAGGACTTCATCATTTGATTTGGGAAATTTTCGACAATTCTCGAGATGAGGCGATGGGTGGCTTTTGTGATCACATCGAAGTAGTTCTCTTGCCGGATAATTCTATTCGAGTTACTGATAATGGGCGTGGTATACCAGTTGACATTCATCCTAAAACAAAAGTCTCTGCTCTTGAGACGGTTATGACAACACTTCACGCTGGGGGAAAATTTGGAGGTGACGATAGTGGTTATAAAGTCTCTGGTGGGTTACATGGAGTTGGAGCTTCAGTTGTCAATGCACTATCTATTTTTACTCGAGCGGAAGTTCATCGTGATGGAGGGAAATACACACAAGAATATAGTCAGGGTAAACGCAAGGCTCAAGTTAAAAAAGTCAGTGCTTCTAAGAATCACGGGACGATTATTTCCTTTAAGCCCGATGAAGAAATATTTAAACAAATTAAGTTTGATTTAGAAACAGTTGCTAATCATTTACGCCAGCAGGCTTACTTAGTTAAAGGTTTACGGATAGATATTTTAGATGCCAGAGAATGGGACCCTCTTTCTGGTGGAAAGGGTAAAAAAGATTTTGATGATATTTTTTGGTTTAGAGAACTTGAACTTGAAATTCCATCAACAACTTTTTATTTTGAAGGAGGATTAGTTTCTCTTGTGAAATTTTATAATAAAACGGAAAAACCAATTCATTCGACTGTATTTTATGTTGAAAAAGAAATAGATAAAGTTGGAGTCGAAGTGGCTTTACAGTATGTTGATGATATTAATTACGACATAATTCCTTTTGCTAATAATATTTATAATAATGAGGGTGGAACACATGTGACTGGTTTCAAAACCGCTCTGACTCGCGTCTTAAATACTTATGGCAAGAAAAATAATTTAATTAAAGAATCCGACGGGGGATTAACTGGCGACGATGTACTTGAAGGATTAACAGCAGTTATTTCGGTTAAACTCATGGAGATTCAGTTTGAAGGGCAGACGAAAGCCAAGCTTGGTTCAACTGAAGCCCAGGGTGCCGTAGCCACAGTCTTTGGTGATGCTTTCTCGGCCTTTTTAGAAGAAAATCCAGATGAAGCTAAGTCTATCATAAGTAAATCTTTGCTTGCTCTTCGAGCCCGTAAAGCTGCCAAAGCTGCCAAAGATTCAGTTCTTCGAAAAGGAGCACTTGAAGGGATGACCCTTCCAGGAAAGCTTGCTGATTGTCAGGTTAAAGATGCATCTTCTGCAGAATTATTTATTGTGGAGGGAGATTCGGCTGGTGGTACTGCAAAAATGGGGCGAGATAGGAAAACTCAAGCCATACTTCCACTTCGAGGAAAAATTTTAAACGTTGAAAGAGCCCGTCTGGATAGAATGCTCGGAAGTGAACAGATTAAGAATCTTGTTATTGCGATGGGAACTTCTATTGGAGATACTTTTGATTTGGAAAAAATGCGTTATCATAAAATAATTATTGCCACCGATGCCGATGTCGATGGAGCACATATTCGCACTCTTATTTTGACTTTAATGTATAGATATTTCCGACCTGTGCTTGATGCTGGGTATGTCTATATCGCACAACCACCACTTTTCAAAATTAAGCGTGGTAAAGAAATAATGTACGCTTATTCAGACGAAGAGCGTGATAAATTACTTGGGAAAGATGCAGAATCACTTGAAGAATTATTACAAGAATCTGCAAATGAATCTACTGATGTTGAAAGTTCTGATGAGACGACGGAAGAAGAAGAAACAAAAAATAAGAAAGCCTCAACCAAAATTCACGTTCAGAGATATAAAGGTTTGGGAGAAATGAACTCAGAAGAACTTTGGGAGACAACGATGGATCCTTCTAAACGAGTTTTAAAACAAGTTGCAGTTTCTGATGCCGAAGGAGCAAATAAAGTATTTGATATGTTGATGGGTAGTGAAGTTCCTCCAAGAAAAACGTTCATCCAATCCAACGCCAAAATGGCCAATTTGGATATATAAAATTTAGATAAAAACTTGCAAAAAGTTGTTCCAATATACAAACGGTCGTTCATATATTGGAAAAATAATAATTTTAATATACAATATAAATATGAGTCCTAAATATTATAAAGGATATAAGGTAGGATCTTTAGAAAAAGGATTACTTAAACTTATTTTGAATGTTAAAAATTGTGAATTACCAAACAAATATGATGAATCTTTCTCAGATATTTTTAAAACAATTCGTCAAAAGATGGAGTATTCTAATACAACAAAAAGAATGATCAAAAAAGGTCTTCTAAGATATACAAATAAAAATGAAAATTTAGGTATTGTTTTGACTAACAAAGGAAAAGATTTGGCACGAAAATATTTATTAGAAGATATAAAACTAACTGAAAATCATAATTGGGATAACAAATGGAGAATTGTAATGTTTGATATTCCTGAAAAAAAGAAAAAAATAAGAAACACCATAAGATTTCATCTAAAAAGAATAGGTTTTGTTCAAATACAGGGGAGTGTTTGGATATTTCCATATCCGTGTGAAGAGATAATAACTATCATAAAAAACAATTTTAATTTAGAAGATGAAATAATATATATTACTACAGAACAATTTGAAAAAGATTATCGATTAAAGAAAATATTTAGAATTTGAAATAAGTTATGAATTAACTAATTATTGTTTTATAAATAATAGTTACAATATATAAACGGCCGTTTATATATTGTAATAAATTAAAGAAAATCAAGAACTATTTTTCTCCTTTTAAAATTATTCTTTTCTCAAATCCACCCTTTCCCTTCAACTTCTTTAATTGAGTTTTTTCAACATCGCTAAATTTTGGCAATTTCTTCAAGGTCTCAATAACTTCCAATATATCAGCTAATTCTTCAATATTTTTGGCCTCTATAAATTCTTTTATTTCTTCATCTAGTTTTTTGATTAATTCCTTTTTATATTTTTCATCATTCGCTATTTTTTTTCATAAGAAATACCTTTAGAATCTAAATATTCTGGTATTTTATCTCTAACTAATTTGTTATATTTTTACATCTTAATTTAATGTTTTTTCTGAAATTTCTTTTTTGAGTTTTTCTAGAAATTTTTCTATTTTGATATTTTCTAGTTTTTCAGTTCGCCCTTCAACGGTAATAGTATTACTCTCTTTTTCTTTATCACCGATAACTATTATGTAAGGTGTTTTTTGCATTTTGGCGTTGCGGATTTTTTTACCAAGAGATTCACTTGAATCATCCAGTTCTACTCTAATATTTTCTTCTTTTAATTTATTTAATATAACGCCAGCATATTCATTTTGTTTTTCACTAATAGGAGTAATGATAACTTGGACAGGGGAAAGCCAAAGGGGAAATGCTCCAGCGTATTGCTCTATCATAAAAGCGAAAGTTCTCTCTAAACATCCTATTGCTGAGCGATGAATCATAACAGGTCTTTTCTTAGATCCATCTTCAGCAGTGTATTCAATATTAAATTTTTCCGGAAGAAGAAAATCAATTTGAGCAGTAAAAATGGTGTCTTCTTTTCCGTTTACATTTTTTATTTGGATATCTAATTTTGGCCCATAAAAAGCTGCTTCACCTTCTGCTTCCTCATAAACAAGGTTTATTTCATTTAGAGCTTCACTCATAAGTTTTTCAGCTTTTTCCCATAGATTATCATCTGCATAATATTTTTCTTTATCTTTTGGATCTCTTTTGGAAAATCGATAAGAGATAACTTCACTGAGTCCCAGGCCAATCATTCCTTCTTGAATCATTTTACAAACTTTTTTAAACTCATCTTTTAATTGTTCAGGAGTCACAAAAAGATGTCCGTCAGTTAATTGGAATTTTCTAACCCGGATCATTCCCATTAATTCTCCTGATTTTTCATATCTATTATAGTCTGCAATTTCAGCATATCTGATTGGTAAATCTTTATAACTAATTGGCTTACGCATTACCATTTTAATATGATGTGGACAAGCCATCGGCCTAAGATAAAAAAGATCTCCATCCATATCTATCGGTGCATACATATTTTGTTTGAAATGAGAAAGATGCCCAGATGTTTGATAGAGTTTTTCTCCTCCTAAATATGGAGTTGAAACATGTTCATACCCATATTTTATTTCAAGATCTCTCGTAAATTTTTCTAATTCATATTTAATTACTGTTCCTTTTGGTGTCCAAAGAGGAAGTCCTTTTCCAACTTCTTCATCTATAAAGAAGAGATCTAGTTCTTTTCCAAGTTTTTTGTGGTCGCGATTTTTTGCCTCCTCTCGCATTTTTACATAATTATCAAGTTCTTCTTTTGTATCAAATGCTAATCCATAAATACGAGTAAGCATTTTATTTAATTCACTCCCTCGCCAGTAGGCGCCGGCCACTCGGTCAAGCTTAAATGAATCCACTTTTATTTCTTTTGCTGGATGCTCTACGTGTCCGCCACGGCAAAGATCTGTAAAATCACCACAGGTATAAAGAGTTATCTTTTCACCCCTTGAAACAATATCATCGATTAGTTCTAACTTATACGTATTACCATTAAAATATTTTCTTGCTTCCTCAACACTTGCTTCTTTATGAGTAAATTCTTTCCATGAAGAAAGGTTTTTCTTCATGGTTTTTTCTAAGATTGCTAAATTTTCATCATTTATCTTATCTTCACCGAAATCGATGTCGTAATAAAAACCATTGTCTACCGCAGGACCTAGGGTTAATTGAGCCTTTGGATAGTGTTCCAGTGCTGATTGGGCTAAAAGATGAGCTAAGGTGTGTCGAATATTTGCTAAATGTTCGTTGTTTTCCATTTAAACATCATATCATATTTATTGGAGGATAAAAATACTGTCTTTGGGATAATTATTTGCATTTTAACGGAAAATAGCTATACTATCTATATGGTAATACGAATGAGACATACTCGTTCCCACACAGGGAACAGGAGATCACATCATGCTCTTAAAGCATCGGTTTTTACTACATGTACAAATTGTGGACAGAAAAAGGAAACCCATATAATTTGTAAACACTGTGGTTTTTATCGTGGCCGTAAGGTTATTGATGTGGTTAAGAAAGTAGAGAAGAAACAGGCTAAAAAAAGTAGCAAGAAGTAAGTAGTAGATAGTAAGGAATAAGTAGTAATATTATAAATTAGATTTGAATTGCTTACTACTTTCTACGTGCTACTTACTACGTAATTATTTATGGCAAACAGGCACCTTTCACGTTCAATTGTTCTTCAAACACTCTTCGAGTGGGATTTTGCTGTTAATAAAGATTCATCTCCAGAAGAAATGCTTGAACGAAATATCGAGGAATTTGGACCTGGTCTTGATGACTCGGATTTTATGTCTGAGCTCTTTCTTGGCGTAGTAAAAAAGAGAACCATTATAGATGAAGTAATTGAAAAAGCGGCTCCTGATTGGCCAATAGATAAAATATCTATTGTTGACCGTAATATTCTTCGTATTGGTTTATATGAACTTTTATTTGGGGATAGAACTCAAGTTCCACCCAAAGTAGCTATTAACGAAGCGATTGAACTCGCCAAAAGTTTTGGCGGAGAGAATTCTGGAAAATTTATCAATGGAGTCTTGGGTGGCGTTTATAAAGAAATAGGTGAACCTGGAAAAGATGATATCGGCAAAAAAAAGAATAAACATTTTGAAACCGATCCAGCTAAATTTCCAATTGAGAAAAAAGCCGGAGCTGTTGTTTATGCTTACAATAATAATGAAATATATTTTGCGTTCGTCCACGATGTTTTTGGTTACTGGACACTTTCAAAAGGAAGTATAGAAGAAGGCGAAAATGAAGAAGAAGGGGCAATTAGAGAGATAAAAGAAGAAATGGGTTTGGATATTAAAATAAAAGAATTACTTGGTCGCAATGAATATATTGCTTGTCATCCAGAAAAAGGGAAAATTAGAAAACAGGTAGTCTTTTTCTTGGCAGAGTCAGACTATACAGATATTGTTCTTGAGAAAGGCACTGGGGGGCTTGATGATGCGCGCTGGTTCCCACTAGGGGAGATTCCTAATTTGAAGATATATGAAAATATGGTTCCACTTTTAACCAAAGCGATAGAAATTCTTACAAAAAATAATTAATATGATAGACTTTTCACAATTCGAAAAAAAAACAAATATTATTTTTAATAATAAAAAGTTGCTTGAGCAGGCTTTTATTCATCGTTCCTATATCAATGAGAATAATGGATCAAAATTGTGTCACAATGAAAGATTAGAATTCTTGGGAGATGCGGTTTTGGAACTTGTGGTGACTGATTATTTATATAATAAATATCCTGATAAAGATGAAGGAGAACTCACTGCCTATCGGTCTTCTTTGGTGAATGCGGTGATTATTGGTGAAGTTGCCTCGAATCTTGGAATGAATGAATATTTGCTTCTGTCAAAAGGTGAAGCGAAAGATGTCGGCAAAGCTCGAAGTTATATTTTAGCCAATACCTATGAGGCCTATGTTGGAGCTGTCTATTTAGATCAAGGCTATAAAATAGTAGAAAAATTTATAGCTGATTCTTTATTTGGGAAAATAGACGAAATTGTTGCAAATAAATTATGGCGCGATTCAAAAAGTTTGGTTCAAGAAAAATCTCAGGAGTATTTAAATGTTACACCTTCTTATAAAGTTTTACATGAGACCGGACCAGATCATGATAAGCATTTTACAATTGGCATATTTTTTGGAAGTGATTTGATCGCGGAAGGAAAAGGTAAATCTAAACAGGAAGCTGAACAATCTGCCGCCCATAAGGCATTAGAAGTTAAAGAATGGTTGGATTAAAATGACTTTTAAATCTATTGAACTTGTTGGGTTTAAATCATTCGGCAAAAAAAGTGTTGTGAATTTCACCACACCTATTACGGCTATCGTTGGCCCGAATGGTTCTGGCAAATCAAACATCGTCGAAGCAATTCGATTTGTGCTCGGCGAGCAATCAATGAAATCACTTCGTGGAAAGGGAGGAGTTGATCTTATTTTTAAGGGATCAAAGGCGTTATCTTCATCCTCACGTGCGCAAGTGGTGATTACATTTGATAATAAAGATAAGATTTTTTCTTTTACAAATAGTGGTTTAGGGGTGTCACTTGATTATGATGAAATAATTATTGGTCGAGAAGTTTTTGCCGATGGGTCAAATAAGTATTCTATTAATCACACAGAAGTTCGTTTGAAAGATGTTGTTGACTTACTTGCCTCAGTGAATATCGGAAGTTCTGGGCATCATATTATCTCTCAAGGCGAAGCTGATCGTGTTTTAAATGCCTCAAATAAAGAACGTAAAGGAATGATTGAAGATGCTTTAGGCTTACGAGTTTATCAATACAGAATTAAAGAATCAGAACGAAAATTAGAAAAAACGCAATTGAATATAAAAGAAGTTCAAGCCCTACGACGCGAGATTGCTCCTCACTTAGCGTTCTTAAAAAAACAGGTTCAAATTGTCGAACGGGCTAAGGGAATGAGAGAAGAATTACGAGAATTATATAGAGTCTATCTTTCTCAAGAAGGAACATATATTAGGACTGAGACAAAACGTCTTTCTGATTCGAAGCATTTACTTAAAGAAAAAGAAGCATCTCTGGGTTTGCGTATTGGAAAATTACAGAGTCAAAAAGCTGAGAATCAAGCTGAAAATATATACATAAAACAAATAAACGATAATGAAAATAGGGCCTTTTCTCTGCGTGAAAAAAAGAATGAATTAGTTCGTAAATTAGGAAGAATTGAAGGAATTGTTGAGGGGATTGAGAAACAATCTTCTTTGTTCAAGGAGGTTAAAAATAATGCAATTAGTGAGAAAGAATTAAGAACTTTTATAGAAGACATTTCATCTCGTATTGATGAAGCCATAAAAATAGAAGATTTGCAAAACATAATCGAAACCTTACAAAATCTAAAATTGTATGTGGTTGAGTTTTTTGATAATAAAGATAGTGGGGAAAATAAAAATATCTCTTTAGAAGAAAATCCCGAATATAAAGAGATGCAAAAAACAAAAAATGATATTTTAGATGAAATAGAAAAAATAAAAAAGGAAGAGGAAGAAATATTAAATGTAATTTCAGAATTAAAACAAAAAGAACAAAGAGGGCAAGAATCATATCGCGATAGTGAACGGGTATTATACGAACTCTTAGGAGAAAAAAATGAAGTTGTTTCTAATCTGCACTCGATTTCCTTTGAAGAAGAAAAACTTTCTCTAATTAAAAATGCTTTTGAGATGGAGCTTGCAGAAGCCGGGGTATTGATTGGTAGAGAAATTATTTCTTTTGCTGAAACTAAAGTAGAAGGAGAAATCAGTCGAACTTCTCAAGAAGAACTTCGACGTAAGATTGAACGAATAAAAATTAAAATTGAAGATGCGGGTAGTGGAAGTGGGGAAGAGGTGATGAAAGAGTACGAGGAGACAACTGAGCGTGATGCCTTTTTAGCTAAAGAAATTGAAGATTTAAACAAAAGTATTAAAGATTGTGATATTTTGATTGAAGAATTAAGAGAAAAATTAGACACAGAATTTAAATCAGGTGTTGATAAAATAAATAAACAGTTCCAAGAATTTTTTGCTTTGATGTTTGGTGGGGGAGGAGCATCACTTTCAATTACGATGGAATACAAGAAACCAAAGAAGGATGATGAATCTATCGCCGATGAAGAAGCAGGAGAAGAAAGTGATGAGGAGGAAAACGATATGAGTTTTGAAAGGGGGATAGAAATAAATGTAAATCTTCCGCACAAAAAAGTTAAAGACCTACACATGCTCTCAGGAGGAGAAAGGTCTCTAACCTCTATCGCACTTTTGTTTGCGATTACCCAAGTCAACCCACCACCATTTTTAGTGTTGGATGAAACCGATGCCGCTCTTGATGAAGCTAATTCAAGAAAATATGGAAATATGCTTGAAAATCTTTCGAAATATTCTGAGCTTATCGTTGTTACTCACAATCGCGAGACGATGTCGCGAGCCCAAGTCCTCTATGGAGTGACAATGAGCGGGGAAGGTGTTTCCAAACTTCTCTCCATCCACCTCGAAGACGCAACCACCTACGCAAAATAATATAAGAAATATTGAGTTAATAAAAAAGACCGTCATGATGTGGCGGTCTTTTTTATTGGGAATATTTTTAAAACATTGACTCTATTTATAAACCATGATATAATTATGGAAAATTCATAACCAAATCAAAAAATTTATAATTATGAAAAAATATGTTCTTTTTACGTGCTTGTTGGTTATTTCTCTTTCTGTTTTTGGACAGACGAAAGAGCAATTAGCAGAAACGTTAAGGAAAAGAGGAGATTTTGATTCTCTTTTCTTAGTCACTGATTCACAAATGAGTGAAATTGAAAAAAATGCTTGGCGTTTTGCTCAGCAGATTGAGGAGTTCTGGCGTCCCCCTGAACATTCTTCACAACCTATTTATCTTACTGCAGATATCTTAGTAAATAGCAAGGTAGACAAGGGGAAACAAAAATCTCCATCAACGGCTCTAATAATTTTTGGCATCGTGGCATTATTTTCTCTTATCTTTGCTCCTGCGATTAAAATTAAATATTCACTTCGCAAGCCCAGACGAAGATTAATCTAACTATCTCTCCTGCTTTAGTAATTGTTGCTGAAGCAGGAGATTTTTTTATCTAATTATTTTAAAAACTCAGTTATGGTTAAGTCGGATTCTTTTATTAATTTTGCATTTTCAATTCCTACATAACGATAATGCCACGGTTCATATTTATAACCCGTAATATTTTCTTTGCCTTCTGGATAACTCTGAATGAAGCCATATAAGTAAGCATTTTCTTCAAGCCAATCATTTTCAGGTGTTTGACCAAAATTATCTGTGGAAGAAGAATAATTTATTGATGCGCCTGTTAAATCAACAGTTGTGCCTAATTGATGTTCTGAATATCCAGGTTTAGCGACAGAAATTAAAGCATCTTCGTTTTTCTTTACAGCTTCTTCAAATATAATTTTTTGAATTTCATAACTTCTGAAGCTAGAACTTGCTTTTATTGAAATACCATCTGTCTTAGCATCCTTGATCATTGATTCAAAAAAATCTTTTGCTTCTTTTATTAAACATAGATATTCTTTTGTACTTGATTCTTTATTTAGAATATTTAACTCATCAGGGATATATGTTGGATCGGGTAAACCAATTATTTGTCCAATGTTTAATAATCTCATATCGTCATAATCTTTTTTAGGAACTGGGCATCCTGTTTTTGTTATTTTTTCTACTTCTTTCACTTCTTCAACTAAAAATATTCCTTCTGGTTGGTATTGTTTGTTTAAGATAATTATTTTTTTATCAGTTTTGACTAAATTTTTTCCATCAAAAGTGGCTGAAAAAAGCATCCCTTGCATTGTGTCTTTTGAAAAATATTGATCAAAAATAAAATTACCAAGTGAGTAAACGATTGTTTTTTCTTTGTATATTTCAATATCTTGCATAACATGAGGATGGTGTCCGATTATCATATCGGCGCCATTATCTATTGCTTCATATGCGAGTTTTTCTTGACGTTTATTGTGGATAAGTTTGTACTCTTCTCCCCAATGGAAAGATACAATAAGCACATCGCATTTTAATTTAGCATTTTGAATGATATTTGGTAAATTGGGGTCACTAGCTAGAAGGATGCCAGAAATATCTAACTTTGCTTCCATCCAATTTGGTCCAACATCTGAAAATCCCAAGAAGCCGAATTTTATTCCATTTTTCTCTATGATAATTGGATTTTCAGCATCTTCTTTATTTATTCCTGCTCCTGTTTTTAAAATACCAGTTTCAGCTAATCTAGATAATGAATCTTTGAATGCACTCATATTCCAATCGCCGATATGATTATTTGCAAAAGAGACTATGTCAAAACCAGCCTCCTTTATAACGGGAAGTATTTTTGGATCCATACGGAATGAATATTTGCTTCCTACATTATTTCCTTTATCTGAGACATCTCCTTCAAGATTTGCGAATAGAATGTCAGCTTCTTTTAGTTCTTTGAGATTTTCAAATAATTTACTATAGTCCCCACCGAAATTTTTATCGACTGAAGTTTTAACTCCACGAGTAAGCATCATGTCTCCGACGAAAAATAAAGTAGTTGTCTGGGGTTTCGTTTCTTCTGTGTTCTGGACAAGAGGATGTTCGTTGATGTTCTTTATTTTTAAAATAAAAAATAGAAGAAAAATGGAAAATAATATAATAATGAATTTAATTTTTTTATTTTTCATAATATATTATCTTAATTCGTAATCAATTGTTTTTTTGTTCATATCTGCATTTTTGACAACAAAATGGACTTTATCACCAAGAGTATATTTTTTGTGAGTTTTCTTTCCACGGATACTCATACCTTCTTTATCAAAAGTATAGTAATCATCTTTTAGATCTCGCATTCGAACCATACCTTCACACTTAGTCAATTTATCCTCAACATATAACCCCCATTCAGTTACTCCAGTAATTATTCCATCATATTTTTCTCCAATACGGCTAGACATATATTCTACTTGTTTGTACTTAATAGAAGCACGCTCGGCTTCGGATGCTTCTTTTTCTCTATTTGAGGCTTCACCACTCATTTGTTCATATTCAAACCATCTTTCTTTAGGGATAGTTTTATTTTCTAAGAAATCAGAAAGTAAACGATGAACAATCACGTCAGGATATCGGCGAATTGGAGAAGTGAAGTGAGTATAATATTTAAATCCAAGTCCATAGTGGCCAATATTTTTTGTTGAATAAATTGCCTTGGCCATTGTGCGGATGATGGCGCTATGAATCGTATCCCTGATTGGGCTATGCTCCAATTTACTTATTAAGGCATTTATTTCTTCTGATGGGATTATCCCATTTACTAATCTAACCCTATACCCAAGTCGTTTGAGAAAGATTGATAAATCCTTAATCTTTTCTTTATTAGGAAAATCGTGAACTCGATATAAGAATACACCTTGCGCTCCGTTTTTCTTTTTGGACATGAATTCAGCGACTCTACGATTAGCCAGTAGCATAAACTCTTCAATTAATTTATTACTATCACCACGTTCTTTAATAAAGACGGATAAGGGAACTCCATTAATACCCAATTTAAATTTGACCTCTTCTTGTTCAAGAGAAATAGCCCCTTCATCGAAACGTTTTTTTAATAGTTTTTTGGCTATATTATTTAATATTGAAAGTTCTTCAAAAAATGTTCCATGTCTCTGATCTAAAATTTTTCCAGCTTCTTCATAGGTAAACCTTTTATCTGAGTGAATCATTGTTCTCCCAAACCATTCGCTATGTATTGTACCCGTCTTATCTAATTGAAATATAGCCGAGAAGGTTAATCGATCAACGTTTGGATTCAAACTACAAATTCCATTTGAAAGTTCTTCGGGGAGCATAGGAATTGTTCGATCAACTAGATACACCGAAGTGCCACGACGACGAGCTTCTTTATCTAAATCACTTCCTAATTTTACATAATGGGAAACATCGGCAATGTGAACACCGATCTCAAAGTGTCCGTTTTCAAGTTTTTTAAAAGAAATAGCATCGTCAAAATCTTTAGCATCATCAGGATCAATTGTGAAGGTAGTTATCTTTCGCAGGTCACGTCTAGCTTCTATCTCATGTTTGGTAATTCCTGTTTGAGAAATTTTTTGTGCCTCTTTGATAATCTGAGAGGGGAAAGTTGAATTGAACCCTTTTTCCAGGGCAATAGCTTCCATCTCGGCATTATGTTCCATTGGCTCTCCTAGTATTTTGGTAACTTCTCCGATTGGAGCTTTTTTTGCGTCTTTCCAATCTGATATAGTGACGAAAATTTTTTGTCCTATTTTTGCTCCGTTTAATTTATTTTCTGGAATTACAATATCGGAGTACATCTTTAAATCAGAAGGTATAAGAAAATAAGTATCATTTTCTTTCTCAAGTACGCCAGCGTAACCTTTTTTTGAGCGATTAAGTATTTTCATAACTTCACCGCCCAAAGTGCCATCTTTCTTTTTTGAGTGCATTAAAATAGTGACTGTATCACCATTGCAAGCTGTTCTTAGAAAATTATGCTCTATCTCGACGACTTCATTTTCTTTATTATTTAAACGGACAGACCCTGTGCCCTTATGAGATATATGTATTATTCCTTCAAAGTTTCGATCGAATTGTTTGTGTTTTTTCTGCATATTATGAGTATAACATAGAATAGGGGGGTTGATTCATTAATATCTTTGTGCTAGGATACCTTGTATGTTAAAGATACGGTTACAAAGAATAGGGCGCAAGAATGATCCAGCTTTTCGGGTTGTTTTGACTGATTCAAAGAACTCAGCAAAGAGTGGAAGATTTAAAGAAATCTTGGGCTCATATAATTTAAAAAAAGGGGAAGTATTATTTAAGCAAGATAGAATCGCTCACTGGATGAGTCATGGAGCTCAAGTCTCAGATACTGTCCACAATTTCCTTGTCCACCAGAAATTGATTGAAGGAAAGAAGAAGAACGTTCTATCAAAGAAATCACCAACCAAAGCTCGTAAAGAACTCAAAAAAGCATAAAACTAAAGTCCCCGAAAGGGGATTTTTTGAGCTTGCTTTTTTCTGTATATATGATATAATATAGAAGAATACCGCGGATGCCGAAAAGCGATAACAGAGTAGGCTCTTTTAAAACTTTATTATGATGATAACTGAAAAGATTACATCAGACCCAATGACCGAAGGTCAACTTAAAGCAATCAAGCGTTTGCTTGAAGATGGTATTAATTTATTTAATTCCACCGACCTCGTAGCCCTTGGTTTTACCAAGGATGAATCGCAGGAAATTCTTAAAAAAGGAAATCTGATTCAGAACGAAACGAAAGTGTTCCTGACAGCGTTACTAAAAAAGTATGCAATCATCGACAAACGTTTTGGTGTTCCTATTGAATTCAATCTAACGGTTCCTGCCGACTACAATCACGACAAGCAAATTGACACTTCAGCCCAAAAAGCAAAAGGTGAAAAGACCACGTATTACTACAACGATGATCTTAACAGTAAGAATTTTACAAAAGCAACCAGGAAACTGGAGCCGGGCAAAACATACAACGTAAAAATCATCCCGATTCTTGAAGGGGTAACGAGCGAAGACTGTCTGACAATATTGAGCAGATACAATGCTATATTGGTAGGCGGGCAGGGTGCAACCTTAGTGTATGATGTCGCTAAAGATAAACTTCCGAAAGGTAAATGGGCAGTTTCTTTTGATGAAAAGAAGGCTCTCTGGAAAGACGCTGGCGGCTACCGCAGGGTGCCTGGCGTGATTGCCCACTCGGATGGTGACTTCAAGTTCGGCCTTGGCTACTTCGAGGGTGACTGGGATGGTGACGGCGTTCTGCTTTGCTTCTGCGACGTGCCTGCTTCCGAGCAGGCTAGCACTTAGTCGCTTTGTTCCTTAAACACATTGGGTCCTTAGACCCTTGATTCTTGTGCTCTTACTTTGTAAGAGCACTTTTTTTATATATAATTAAAAAAGGAAAAAGATTTGACGTGCGGTTACGACTTCACGTTGTCAATTTCTCGTAAAAAGAATTAGCGAGGAATTGCTCGGGTATTCCTTAGCAGTGAGAGCTACTTTTTATGAAAAAACAAAATAAGTCGGTGCAATATGTCGGTGAGTTTTTAAGACTCAAAATAAAATACAGAGATTGACTGGTGTTGGTCTCGGTGGAATAGATGGTGTGTTGTACATTGCTTTGCTTACGCTGACGGCAACCACAGGGTGCCTAACGTGAATGCCAACTCGGATGGTGACTTCAAGTTCAACCTTGGCAACTTCGAGAATGACTGGAATGATGACAACGTTCTGCTTTGCTTCTGCGACTCATATCGTTTCTCCCGCTACTTGTTAGTGGGAGTTTTATCTTGCAAACTTTTCTTCCATCCACCAAGCATCCGACCGACTTCGTCTAATTGAAGAATAATGTTGCCATAGGTAGCGTGGTCAAGCACTTTGTGTTCCCACCCAATTTGTAAAAAGAATTTCAATAAATCGGATTTGCCAATAGCTTGAGATACAAGAGATAATTTTTCAAATTTATCACAGGCAAAAGTTGCTCTGAATATGAGTTCAAGTAAAGATAAAAAAATATCATCAATTTTAATACCAATAGTATACCTATCAACCTTAGAAATATTTTCTAGATATTTATGCCAAATCTTATAAGATTCTTTAGTACGCACAAGCACAAGCGGTGCTTGTGCGGGGGGGGGGTAGTAGATTTATAGTTCTATTATTATGTTTGTTCATAAATATAACAATATCATATCAATCGAAAATCTCCTTATGACTTGGGAGCGTTTTCTTCGTGGAAAACGCAAAAAGAAAGATGTGATAATCTTTCAATCAAAACTTTCTGATAATATAAACGATTTATATAATCTTCTTCAAACAAGAACATATATTCATGGCGAGTACTCAGCCTTTAATGTTTCAGACCCAAAACCGAGGAATATTCACAAGGCGACAGTTCGCGATAGGCTTTTACACCATTTGATTTACAAAGAATTATATCCGTATTTTGATACTAGATTTATTTATGATTCGTACTCGTGTAGAAAAAATAAAGGAACACACAAAGCACTAGACCGATTTCGATTTTTTGCAAGGAAAGTTTCAAAAAATAATACCAGAACTTGCTATGTATTAAAAGGAGACATAAAAAAGTTTTTTGCAAGCATTAATCATGATGTTTTACGCTCAATTCTCGGACGGCATATTGAAAACAAAGAGATACTCTGGTTAATCAACCAGGTCATTAAAAGTTTTCATACAACAAATGAAGGTATCGGCTTACCACTCGGAAATCTAACCTCTCAACTTTTAGTAAATATATATATGCATGAATTTGATATGTTTGTAAAACAGGAACTTCGAGTGAAATATTATATTCGTTATGCTGACGACTTTGCAATTTTTTCAGACAGTAATAAATATCTGGAAGAATTGCTTCCTAAGATGGAAATATTTTTGAATGAAAAAATGAAATTGAAACTTCACGAAAACAAAGTGTATATCAAAACTTATGCTTCGGGAGTAGATTTTTTAGGCTGGATTCATTTTCCATATCATCGACAAATACGAACAAGTACAAAAAGAAAAATAATCAGAAAATTGAAAGGTTATCCCAAACCAGAAACGATAAACTCATATCATGGATTATTAGGGCATGGAAATACTTATAAACTTAGGAAAAAGGTGAAAATTAATTAATGGAATTTTATTATTGCATACTGAAATATAAATATGTTATAATATAAATAGAGCAGTCGTAGTCGGTACACTGCACAGATTTTAAGAGAATAATACTAAAAGATAATATGGCAGACGATAAAGCATTTTTAGAGTATATTGTAAAAGCATTGGTTGATTATCCAGACGATGTGAAAATCGACCGCACAGTCGACGAGATGGGAGTACTCATAACTATGACCGTTAATGGTGCAGATATGGGTAAAATTATTGGTCGTCAGGGAAACACAGCAAAGGCAATCCGAACACTCTTGCGAGTTATTGGTATGAAGAATAATGCTCGAGTTAACCTAAAGATTAACGAACCAGAAGGTGGAAAAGTAGAGGCTCCTTCAGAAAATGGAGAATCAGCATCCAAATCAGTGGACTCAGCCCTCGAAGACTTAAAGGGAATATAATTGAAATAAAGAAAACGACCTCTACTGAGGTCGTTTTCTTTATTTTATGGTATAGTAGTTTTATGAATTTCTATGTCATTACACTTTTTCCAGAAATGTTTAACTCATATTTAAATGAGTCGATTTTGGGACGGGCTATCAAAAACAAAAAGATAAAAATAACCTTTGTAAATCCTCGACAATTTGTCACTGGTAAATACAAGAAGGTCTGGCCAGACGGAAATATTTCAGCACAAGTAGATGACCGTCCATATGCTGGTGGACCTGGAATGGTCATGAGAGCTGAACCGATCATTAAAGCAGTGGAATCTATAACAAAAAAAAATAAAAGCAAAAAGTTTTTGGTTATTAATTTTATTCCAACTGCTCCCAAATTTGATACTAAGATGGCTAAAAATATCGGAGTTAAGTACACCGATGTTATTATGATTTGTGGTAGATATGAAGGGATAGATGCACGAGTAGATAAAATCCTGAAAACAAAAAAAATTTCAATAGGGGATTATGTTCTAACTGGCGGAGAAATACCGGCGATGGTTTTAATTGATTCCATCTCTCGTCAAGTAGAAGGAGTATTAGGAAATTTTGATTCTCGTGAAGAAGAAAGAGTTTCTTCAAGCGAAGTCTACACCCGCCCAGAAATCATAGAGCATAAAGGTAAAAAGTATAAAGTCCCCAAAGTCTTACTTGGAGGAGATCATAAAAAAATAGAAAATTGGAAAAAGAGTAAGTAGTGGGGATAAATCCCTTGACAATTAATTGTTTTCGTATATACTTACCCCCAGATTGAATAGATTGAGTCATGGCAAATCAATCCTCGTTTTTGGTTCATAAGCTTTTAGAACTGTGTTAAAAAACAATATTGCCATTATAAATAGAAAATAATACCAGAGTTTGGTCGCTCCGGTTTTTTCTCGTTTTGTATTTTTAATATTATTATGAAAAAAACAGCTATACGTCCTAAGAAGTATTTTGCACGCTATAAGAAGCCACTAGTTCCGTTTCCTAATTTGATTGAAAATCAACTAGTTTCTTTTAACTGGCTGATTGAGAGTGGACTTAAGGAAGTCTTCAAAGAATTTTCTCCGATTAATGATTACTCAGAAAAGAAATTTCAATTAGATTTCACTTCTTTTACATTAAGTGAACCAAAATTTGACGAAGAATATACAAAGATAAATAAACTAACTTACGAAGGAGGACTTAAGGCTCGAGTTAAACTTTTAAACAAAGGCATTGGGACTTCAAAAGAACAGGAAATTTTTATGGCGGATGTTCCGTTAATGACCAAACACGGAACATTTATCATTAATGGAGTTGAACGTGTTATTGTGCCACAGCTCACCAGAAGTTTTGGAGTATTTTTTACTGAACAGGAATTAAAAGGCAAAAGATATTTTGGAGCAAAAATAATTCCAGCTCGTGGGGTTTGGATAGAAATTGAATCAGACACTGATGGCGCTGTTTATGTACGAGTAGATAAAAAACGAAAGTTTTCAGTTACTTCACTTTTGCGAGTACTGGGGCTTGATAAAGATGAAGCAATAATTAAGGCTTTTGATAAGTCTGCCTCGATTGAAGGTGGCAATGAAGAAGCGCTTAAAACCATTAAAATTTCTCTTGAAAAAGATCCAGCTAAAACAGCTCAAGATTCGTTTATAGAGATATACAAACGTCTTCGTGATGGTGATTTAGCTACCGCCGAAAATGCTAGAGATTTTATCACAGCCTTACTTTCAAATGAGAGATATGATCTTTCGCCAGTTGGGAGATTTCGTTTCAATAAACGTTTTGAAAAGAATATGGACGACAAAGAAATGGAACGCCGTACGATTTCAGCTGATGATATTATAACTATTGTGAATAATATAGTGTTACTAAATAATACTCCTCATGCTAAGGCTGATGATATTGATCACTTGGGTCAACGTCGCGTTCGCTATGTGGGAGAAATGATTCAACAAAAGTTTCGGATGGGGATGTCTCAAATCAAAAGAAACATTCAAGATAGAATGTCGACCATTGATGTCGGGACGACTCTCCCTGTTCAAATAATAAATCAACGTCCTCTTCAGGCTCGCATAAAAGAATTTTTCACAGCCAATCAGCTTTCACAATTTATGAACCAAGAAAACGTCATGGCAGAACTTGAACATCTTCGCCGTCTCTCAGCCCTAGGTCCAGGAGGACTAACTCGTGAACGAGCAGGACTTGAAGTTCGTGACGTTCACACTTCTCATTATGGACGAGTTTGTCCAATCCATACTCCAGAAGGTCCAAACATTGGATTAATTTTAAATCTTTCGACCTATGCCAAAATCAATGAATTTGGAATTATTGAAACTCCTTATGTTAAAGTTAAAAACGGTAAAATTACAAGTGAAGTAGTTTACCTAAATGCGCTGGAAGAAGAGAAATATAACATTGCTCACGCTGGGATTGATTATGATGAAAAAGGGAATATAAAAGAAGATAAAGTAGAAGCACGTCTAAAAACAAAACCAGGATTGATTTCAAAAAATGAGATTGATTTTATCGATGTGGCGACTAACCAAGCTTTCTCTATTGCAACCTCGATGATTCCATTCTTAGAGCATGATGATGCACACCGAACACTCATGGGATCAAACATGCAAAAGCAGGCTCTTCCATGTGTTCTTCCCGAAGCGCCACTTGTCGCAACTGGCATGGAAGAGTTAGCAAGTCGTGATTCTGGACGTTTGGTGATATCTCCAGTTCATGGTGTTGTCTCATATGTTGATGCTAAAAAAGTAACAGTTAAAGATGATAAGGGGAAGGAGCATGTCTATCCTCTCATCAACTTTTCTCGTACTAATAATTTCTCAATGTTCCATCAACGACCTAGTGTTTCTATGGGAGATAAGGTAAAGAAGGGAGATATCTTAGCTGATACAAGTACGACCGAGAATGGACAAATTGCTCTAGGGCAGAATGTCCTTGTTGGATTTATGTCTTGGGGCGGAGCCAACTACGAAGATGCGATAATTCTTTCTGAAAAGTTAGTAAAAAATAGTAAATTTACAAGTATTTATGTAACAGAGTTTATTTGTAATGTTCGAGACACCAAGCTTGGTCCTGAGATAACTACTCGTGATATTCCAAATGTTGGAGAAAATAAATTAAAAGATCTTGATGAAGATGGAATTATAATTGTCGGAGCCGAAGTTAAAGAGAATGATATTCTTGTTGGTAAAATTACTCCAAAAGGAGAAACAGAACTTACTCCTGAGGAAAGATTACTTCGCTCAATCTTCACTGAAAAAGCTCGTGACGTCAAAGATACGTCACTTCGTCTTGAACACGGGAAACAAGGTAGAATTATTGGAGTAAAAATTTTCTCACGCGACCAAGGTCACAATCTTGAGTCAGGTATTATAAAAAGAATAGTTGTTGAAATTGCACAAATAAGAAATATTTCTATTGGAGATAAGTTGGCTGGACGTCACGGTAACAAAGGTGTCATCTCGGTTATTTTACCAGAAGAAGAAATGCCATTCATGGCTGATGGGACTTCTATAGATATTATACTTACTCCACTTGGAGTCCCTTCTCGTATGAACTTGGGGCAAATTCTTGAAATGCATTTAGGTTATGCTGCTCATACTCTCGACTATCAGGCGATTGTTCCACCATTTTCATCCGCGACAGTCCCTGAAATAAAAGCTGAGCTTGTAAAAGCTGGACTTCCAGAGAGTGGAAAAGTTACTCTTTATGATGGACGCACTGGAGATGCCTTTGATCAAGATGTAGCTATTGGATATATGTATATGCTCAAACTTCACCACATGGTTGAAGATAAATTACACATGCGTTCTATCGGACCTTACTCACTTATCACTCAACAACCTTTGGGTGGAAAAGCCCAGGGTGGAGGACAACGCTTCGGAGAAATGGAGGTTTGGGCACTTGAAGGTCATGGCGCCGCTTATACTCTTCGTGAAATGTTAACAATTAAGTCTGATGATATCATTGGTCGTTCACAGACATTTGATGCCATTATTAAAGGTCACCCAATTGGTGAACCAAATGTTCCTGCTTCCTTTAATGTTTTACTCAATTACTTACGCGGGCTTGCTCTTGATGTCGATCTTAAAAAGCTGGGGAATGATTAATAGCTAAAATATCTAAAATTATGAAAACAATTGATACAACAAATTTTGATTCCATAGTGTTAAAACTCGCTTCTCCAGAAAACATTTTGGAATGGTCATATGGAGAAGTCACAAAACCAGAAACGATAAACTATCGTACTGGCCGATCAGAGAGAAGCGGTTTATTTGATGAAAGAATTTTTGGACCAGAAAAAGATTATGAATGTTATTGTGGTAAATATAGGCGCATCAGATATAAAGATATTATCTGCGAAAAATGTGGAGTGGAAGTTACACGCTCGATTGTTCGTCGTGAACGCATGGGGCATATTGAACTTTCGAGTCCTGTGGCTCATATCTGGTTCTTGCGCGGAGTGCCATCTCGTATGTCGGTGCTTCTCAATATACCAGTTAGTGATTTGGAAAAGGTCATATACTTTGCTGGTTATATAATTACAAACGTCTATCAAGAAGAAAAAGATGTAATTATTAAAAATCTGGAAAGTGAATTCAAATCAAAACTTAAAAATACGAATGATGAAGAGTCTAAAGATAAACTCAAGGAACTCTTATTAAATACAAAAAGAGAAATTGCCGAAATTGCTCCCGGGAAGGTTTTAAATGAGATTGCTTATCATCACTTTGGGTTGAAATATGGTAGTTGTTTTGAAGCAAGTATTGGAGCTGAAGCTATATTTACACTTTTTAAAAATATGAATTTAGAGAAGCTTAAAGGAGAAACTGAAAATGCAATTCCGAAAGCTTCAAGTATTGATCGTGAGAAACTTGAAAAGAAATTATCTCTTATTCGTTCGATGATTCACTCAGGTATTCGTCCAGAGTGGATGTTCTTAACGGTAATTCCAATTATTCCACCAGCTTTGCGTCCAATGGTTGCTCTTGATGGTGGACGCCATGCGACTTCTGATTTGAATGATTTATATCGCAGGGTTATTAATCGTAATAATCGATTGAAAAAGTTAAAAGAAATCGGAGCACCTGACGTTATTCTTCGAAACGAAAAACGTATTCTACAAGAAGCAGTAGATGCTCTTATCGATAATTCGATTGCTAAGCAAAACGATTCACAAGCTATCTCTTCGTCTCAGAAACGGGCTCTTAAATCTTTGTCAGATAATTTGAAATCAAAGCAAGGATTGTTCCGACAGAATTTACTTGGTAAGCGTGTGGACTATTCAGGGCGTTCGGTTATTGTGGTTGGTCCAAATCTTAAATTAAATCAATGTGGATTACCTAAACATATGGTTCTTGAACTTTTCAAACCATTTGTAATTTCGAAAGTTCTTGAGACAGAGCTAGCCTTTAATATTCGTGGAGCTAATCGTTTAATAGAAGAAGGAGTTCCAGAAGTTTGGGCAATTCTTGAAGAAGTCATTAAAGGAAAATATGTTCTTCTTAACCGTGCGCCGACTCTTCACCGTCTTGGAATTCAAGCCTTCAATCCAATTTTAATTGAAGGAAATGCTATTCAGGTTCACCCACTTGTTTGTGCTGGATTCAACGCTGACTTCGATGGAGACCAAATGGCGGTTTATGTACCACTTTCTGATATGGCGCAGATGGAAGCTCGCGAATACATGGCTTCAAATAAAAACTTACTCAAGCCACAAGATGGTTCACCGATCGTCATGCCAAAGATGGATATTATTCTTGGTTGTTATTGGATGACCAAATCAGTATCTGGAGAGAAAGGAGAGGGAATGTCATTTGCAAATCCTAATCAAGCAATTACCGCATTTGATTTGGGGGTTATTACTTTCCGGGCAAAAATTAAAGTTCTTGGTAGTGATAAACCACGATATAAAATTTTTGAAGATAAACCGTTTGAAACAACTGTGGGCAGATTATTCTTTAATAGTATTTTCCCAGATGATTTCCCATACATGAACGAAGAGATAAACATTAAAAGAATGTCTCTCCTTGTTGATGAACTTATTGTTCACTGTGGGATAGATGATACTCCAAAAGTTTTGGATAAAATTAAAGATTTTGGATATCATTATGCAACTTACTCCGGAGTTACTTGGGGTATTGATAATGTTAAAGTTCCCGTTGGAAAAGCTGAAATAGTAAAGAAATTCCGAAAAGAAGAAGAAGTTGTTCGAGGACAATTTGATGAAGGACTTCTATCTGAAGAAGAACAATACCAAAAAGTTATTGAAATCTGGGAACACGCCAAAAAAGAAATTGAAAAAATGATTCCCGAAACACTTGATTCAAAAAGTTCGACTTACGATTTAATCACATCAGGAGCCAGAGGAAATATGGGCTCACTTGTTCAGATGTGTGGAATGAAAGGTTTAATTGTGAATACTTCAGGCGAAACACTCGATTTCCCAATCATTCCTTCATATATTGAAGGCCTATCACCACTTGAATACTTCATCACTACTCACGGATCACGTAAGGGTGCGGCTGACACAGCTTTGAATACCGCCAAAGCCGGGTACTTAACTCGTCGTTTGGTTGATGTGGCGCAAGATGTTGTAATTACCGAAGAAGATTGTGGCACAAAAAATGGTAAAAAAATTGTTGCGGTTGATGGAGTCTTTGCAAAATATATCAATGGCCGAGTTTTGCTTTCTGATATTAAAGATAGTGAAGGTAAAACTTTATTTAAAAAAGGAGCATTAATTACAAAGGAAAATGCGAGATTCTTAGAGAAATCTGGAATAAAAGAAGCATATGTCAGAACTCCACTTTCTTGTGAGACGGTTCATGGTATTTGTCGAAATTGTTACGGATTAGATTTAGGTAGAAATTGTATGATAGAGCTTGGTCAAGCTGTCGGTATTATTGCTGCTCAAGCTATTGGAGAACCGGGAACTCAGTTAACCCTTCGTACTTTCCACGCTGGAGGAGTTGCGACTGTGGATATTACGACAGGTCTTCCTCGTGTTGAAGAAATTTTTGAAAGAAGAATTCCTAAAAATCCAGCTATCATTTCAGTTTCTGATGGAGAAGTTGTTGATATAAAAGATGATGGAAAAGAAAAAATTATTAAAGTTCTTTCTGACTTAAAGGGTGATAATAAAATTTCGGCTAAAGGAAAAGCAAGTAATGAAGTCGAATATACAGTTCCTCCTCGTCGACAAGTTTTAGTAAAACTTGGAGCAAAAGTTAAGAAGGGAGATTTACTTACTGATGGATCGGCCGATATTAATGAGATTGTCAAATATGCCGGTAAAGAAGTTGCAGAAGAGTATATTGTTGATGAAATTAATAAAGTCTATGACTTGCAAAGTGCTTCAATTTCTAGAAAGCATATTGAAATAATTATTCGACAGATGTTCTCTCGAAAGAAAATTAAAGATGCTGGAGATACAACTTTCTCTCCAGGAGAAATAGTTGAAACTATCGAACTTATCGAAGAAAATAATCGTATCGCAGAAGAAGGGAATGGTAAAGGAGCTGAAGCTTCCACAATTGTGTTAGGAATTACAGAAGTTTCATTAACAACTAAAAGTTGGTTATCTGCAGCTTCTTTCCAAAATACGAATAGAGTTTTGATTAATAATGCAATCCGTGGCGGAATTGATAATCTGAGAGGACTTAAAGAAAATGTCATCATCGGGAATCTTATTCCTGCTGGAACTGGGTTTGGAGTCAAACGCACAAAAGAAATATTAGAGGGACAAGAGGAACAGGCCGATAACTTATAAAATAAATAAGTTGAAAAAATAAATATGCACTCACCTGTGGAGAAAATTAAAGAGAGACTATCTATTGTCGATGTGATTTCTTCATATTTAACACTCGAAAAAGCAGGTAAGAATTATAAGGCTAAATGTCCATTTCACAACGAGAAAACACCCTCATTTTTTATTTCTCCAGATCGAGGAAGTTATTATTGTTTCGGTTGTAGCGCTAAAGGAGATATTTTTTCTTTCGTTGAACATTTTGAGGGTACGAATTTTTTGGGAGCCTTAAAAATTCTTGCTGAACGAGCCGGTATTCCATTATCTCTATATAAAAGTACAGAGCAAGATAAGACAGAAATCTTTTATAAAATAATGGAAGAAGCAACTTTATTTTTTGAGAAAAATTTTGCAAATAATAAAGAAGCTAGAAGTTATTTACTTGGTAGAGGACTAACCGATCAATCAATAGAATCTTTTCGTATTGGTTATGCTAAAGAGTCATGGAGTGATGGGTTAGCTTATTTAAAAAGTAAGGGTTATAGAGAAGAGGATATTGAGACTGTTGGTTTGATAAAAAAGAAAGACGATCGATATTATGATCGATTTCGTGGACGAATAATGTTTCCAATAAGTGATTCAAGTGGACGGGTTATTGCTTTTTCTGGTCGTTTATTTAAACAAATAAATAATGAAAATTCGATTGAAGAAGCTAAATATTTAAATAGTCCCGATACTCCATTATTTAATAAATCAAATATTTTATTTGGAATTGATAAAGCCAAGAGTTCTATCAGGAGCCGTGGTTATAGTATCATCGTTGAGGGACAGATGGATCTGATATTATCTCATCAGGCTTCATTTACAAATACAGTAGCAGTTTCCGGAACAGCTTTTACTGATAATACAATAGATAACCCGCTTCGTCGAGACTCCAGCGAGGCGAGTGAATCAAAAATAAACAGTTTGGGATTAGTTCGTCGATTATCACCCAATATAATTTTTGCTTATGATGGTGATAACGCTGGGATTAGGGCAGCTAGTCGTTCAGCGATGATTGCCCTTTCGCTTGATATGCAAGTAAAAATAGCGAAATTACCAGAAGATAAGGACCCAGCGGATATAATTTTTGAAGATAGTAATCAATGGAAAGATATAATCAAAAATTCCATTAATATAATTAGTTTTCATTTAGATAGAATTTGTAAAGAGACAAATGACATTAGGCAGAGAGGGAAAAAAATTAGAGAAATAATTTTCCCATTTCTTGTGATGATTAGTAGTTCGATTGAAAAGTCAGCTTATATAAACGAAATTCATAGTCAAACAGGTATTTCAGAAAGGGCAATTATTGAAGATTATGAAAAATATGAAAAATCACAAAATATACCTAAAATAGTTTCGGATAAATCAGAAAGTAAAAAAGAAATTATTTCGAGACGTAATAACTTAGAGAAAAAATTATTTGGTATAATTTTTTGGAAAGGAGCCAATGAAGAACAAGTAAAAGCAATAAATAATTTAAAAAAGTTATTTGAAGAAGACATAGGAAATCAGAACTTTCAGAAAATCCTTGATATATATGAACCATTTTCGGAAACCTTAGCACTTGAAGCAGAAACATGGTATGACAGTAAAACTGATCTACTAGAAAAAGATATGAAGGAAATCGTTCTGAATTTAGAAGAAGAGATACTGCGAGAAGAAGCTAACTCTTTATTAATCAAAATAAATGAACAAGAACAAAACAAAAATAAAGATGGTATCAAGGATGATCTTATTAATTATCAAAAAATTGTCGAAAAAATAGAAAATATTAAAGGGCGCCGAACACAATAAACTTATGGTGAAAAAAATAAAAAAGATGAATAAAAGAAAATTGGGTTTAAAGAAAAAGGTAATCAAGAAGAAAGCTTTAAAGAAAATTAAGAAAGTTACTTCTTCTAAGATCAAAAAATTAAGGAAAAAAGTTGTAATAAAAAAACCTAAGACGAAAATCAAAATAACTAGATCCAAAAAATCTTCAAATAAAAAGAATAATTCATCATCTTCTATTAAATTATCAAGCAAGCAGTTATCAGTAGAAAAGAAAATTCTTGAATTAGAAAAGAAATCAGATTTAATTGTTGAAAAAGGTAAAAAGAGGGGATTTATAACTTATGATGAAATCATAAAAATATTTCCTGACATTGAGAATAATATTCTATTTTTAGATGAACTCTATGAAAAATTATCGGTTTCTGGTGTTGATGTTTTGGAGGGTGGAAATTTGTTAGATATAGAAGGAGATACTGATAAAATGGCGCTTAAATACAGTAAAGATGCTCAAACATATGATTCAATTCAAATGTATTTAAAAGAAATTGGTCAGTATCCACTGATTCCCGCAAGTGAAGAAAAAAACCTAGCATATCGTATTGAAAAAGGGGACATGGAAGCCAAAAATTTACTTGCCCGTGCAAATCTTCGTCTCGTTGTTTCAATTGCTAAAAAGTATGTTGGCCGTAGTTCTGATCTGACACTTCTTGATTTAATTCAAGAAGGGAATTTGGGTTTATTTAAAGCCGTTGAAAAATTTGATTGGACTAAAGGTTACAAATTTTCAACTTATGCCACATGGTGGATCCGTCAATCAATTACTCGAGCGCTTGCTGATCAATCACGTACTATTCGTATTCCTGTTCACATGGTAGAAACAATTTCTAAATATAAACAAGTTGTTCGCAGATTATCACAAGATCTTGGACGTGAACCGCTAATAGAAGAAATTGCTACAGAAATGAATTTAGAAGTTGAAAAAATTCATATTATTGAGCAAATCAATCAAGATACTGTTTCTCTTGAGCAACCAATAGGGGATGACGATGAGAAATCTACTCGCGGAGAATTTATTCCTGATGACAAAATTCTTCGCCCCGATCAAGATTCTTCACGTAGAATTCTTTCTGATCAAATCAAAGAAGTTCTAGATACCCTAAATCCAAAAGAGAGAAAAATTCTCGAGCTTCGTTATGGGCTTATGGATGGTATTCAGCATACCCTAGAGGAAGTCGGGCAAGAATTCGGGGTGACTCGTGAACGCATTCGTCAAATTGAAGCTAAGGTTCACGAAAAGTTAAGAAATAACGAAAAAATCGCCAGATTAAAAAATTATTTTGATTAAGATAAAAGCCATGTTTTACATGGCTTTTATAGTGATTATTTTTTATAAATTGGTAACTGGGTCGGCTGAAGTTTTTAATAACCCAAAAAGTAAGTCGGTATATTTCCAGAAAGCATCGTTACCTTTTATTTGAGCGATACATTCAGCCGCAACCAATTTTTCAAATGAATTTTGGTGTATTGGCCAATGACGATAAACCCAGTTTACATTTCCAGCGGAATTATCTACAACCTTTTTAAGTGTTGTGTGGAAAGATTTACAATAAGGACATTCAAAATCAGAATATTCAATAATTGTTACTTGGGCTGTGGAATTTCCCCACACATGATCAGTTGCATCTACTGGAGGAATTTCACCTTCGTATTTTGTAGCTACAGTTCCAGACAATACTTCACTAATTGCTTTTTCAATACTTTCATAAGATTCTGCTCCCCGAATTTCTGTTTTGACACCATTACTTCCAACAATCACACTGTATGGAGTTCCTCTTTGGTCAGCAGGAACAGCCTTCATTGCACTTTCTACACTAGTTTGTATTTTATCTGCCAAGGATTCTGAATCAACTGCTTCTACACACGCAGCAAATTTTTCTTTTGAAACCCCCACTTGTTCTGATAATGTTTTTTCTTTTGTAACTCCACTGCCACCCATATTATTTGTTAATATAATACCAACCATAACAAGAAAACCTGCAATGACAATAGCCACAGGTGTTGTTATTTTAAATTGTTTTGTATTTTCCATTCGTTTATTGTAGCACATCTTTATTGTTTAAAAAATAGAGATTTAACATTGAAAAATATCGAGAATATGTTATACTGAGGTTTCATTATGGAGTCGGCTTATACAGTCATATTTTATGTATTTTGCTTCATTTCTGTCTATGTACAGATATTTTTTTTGATAACCTTTCTTGAAAAAAGGCGTCAGATAGTTAAACATTCAGATGATTTTAAGTTATTAAATTATGGAACAGTTACAGTTGCTGTTCCTTGCTACAACGAAGAGAAGACTATTGCCAAAACAGTTAAATCTCTATTAGCTCTTGATTACCCGAAAGATAAAATAAAAATCTATATTGTTGATGATGGGAGTAAGGACAATACCTGGGAGGTTCTTCAAGAGTTCAAAGATGATCCAAATATATTCTTATTAAAAAAAGAAAATGGTGGAAAATATACGGCTTTAAATTTAGTTTTAGAAAAAACCAACTCTGAATTTTTTGGTTGCTTGGATTCCGATTCACTCGTTCATCCACAATCTCTAAAAAGAATATTAAGTTATTTTGAAAAAGATGCTCATACTATGGCCGTTGCTCCATCGATTATCGTTTACAATCCAAAAAATATTCTTCAACATGCACAAAATATAGAATATGATATGTCTATTTATACCAAGAAAATGCTTGGTTTTATGGGGGGTATCCATGTTACACCTGGACCATTTTCAATTTTCCGCAAAACAGTTTTTGATGAATTGGGTCCTTACCGTAAAGCTCATAATACGGAAGATCAAGAAATAGCCCTTCGAATGCAAGAGCATGGATATAAGATTGATCATTGTCCTGATGCTTATGTCTATACGATTAGTCCTGATTCCGTTATTAAATTGTATCGTCAGAGGACCAGGTGGATATATGGTTTCATCAAAAATCTTATTGATTACAGGCGATTACTTTTTAAAAAAGAATATGGAACTATCGCCTTATTTACCTTACCATCTGGAGTGATTTCGATTTTAGGAGTTGTTTTTCTATTTGTTAATATAATGGGGAACATTATAAAATTTATTTATAATAAAATAATACAGATTAATACAGTTGGTTTAGATAATTTTTTTAATTTTAGTTTTAAATTTGATTGGTTTTTCCTCAATACCAAAGCGGCCTTGTTCTTATCTGTAATTTTGTATATACTAATTATTGTTTCTGTAATGATTGGAAGAAAAATGGTGAAAGGGAAATCAAGTTTTTCTATTTCCATTTTATATTTTGTCTTGATTTATAGTGTTATTGCCCCATTTTGGATTTTAAAAGCGATTTATAACGCTATTATGTCTAGAGAATCAAGCTGGACGCTTGAACGTCGATTGTCAAATAATTAAAGTATATGCATCAACACGAACCAAATGATTGGAAAAAATATATTATAGTTCTTTTTATTACTTCAACAATATTTATATCAGGGTTGTGGATTTCGAATTATTTTAATAATAAAAAAATGGACCAACTCAAATCGATTGAAAGTAAAATTTCTCTTGATTTGATGTCATCCGAAACACAATTCTCACTCCTACAAGAGTTATCTTGCAAAGATGTTTCGACAACCGTTTTATCCTCAGAATTAAATTCTCTTGCTGATAAAATCTCATATAGTGAAAACAATATTGGAACAGAGAATGTAGATGTAATTAGTTTGAAGAAATATTATTCTCTTCTTGAAATAAAAGATTACCTATTAATGAAGCAAATTACAGAGAGGTGTGGACAGAAGTCTATCTTTGTTCTTTATTTCTATAAGAATGATAATTGTGATGATTGTACTAAGCAAGGTTATGTTTTAACTAGTTTGAGAGAAAAATATCCTAATTTGCGTGTTTATTCTTTTGATTACGACTTGGATTTGTCAGCTATAAAAGCCATGATTTCAATATATAAAGTCCCTGACAATTTACCAGCGATTGTCATTAATGGGAAAATTTACAATGGATTAAAAACAATAGAAGAAATTGAGAAAATACTTCCTGAACTTGAAAAGATAAAAGCCCAGGAAGAGAAAGCTTTAAAAACAACGACAAAAAATACAAACTCAATAATAAAAAATTAATTCAAAAAAGCACGAGGAATCGTCACACATAAAATTCTGCTGAATTTTTGCGCGACCCCGCCTCGCGCCGTCGCGCTCCGGCTTTCGAATCCTCGTGCCAAGAAAAAACACTCGTTTAGAGTGTTTTTTCTTCAGGAGCCGGCACGAGGATTCGAACCCCGGACATCCACTTTACAAAAGTGGCGCTCTACCAACTGAGCTATGCCGGCAAACATTTTTTTATAATAAATAACTTTTGCTGACATAACTTTGTGTCTTGTCCACCAAGACAGCTATGCCGGCAATATTTATTGTTGTAATTTATTCTCCATGCTCTCTTCGCACTTTTTCTCGGATGTGTTTTATCTTTGTTTTCAATTCAATAACTGACCTGTGGGTGAATAACTTTTTTGCCTTTTCACTATCTTTTTCAAGTTTTTCCATAAAAACTCTAATTTTTGGTAATTTTTTATCAAACCATCTTTTTGTTTTTGTTAAAACAATAAACCAATATTTTACTACCATTAACACAATCCATTGAATCGTATGTTTTGCTAAATATAGCATAATTTTTTCCGTGTGTCGAAAGTATATTTCGGGAAATATTTTTCTAAACTTAATCGGCAATGTCGCCCGATTTGTTTGGAGTTCCCATGCGCGAAACATCGTCATTCCAAACAAAGATATAAGTGCCAGTAAAAAAATTATGATAACGATTGTCATATTAATTAATTGATTCGTAAATGAAAGATATTATCTTTGCATTATTATTTCCGAGCAAGGTGCCAACAGTTATTTCAGGATTTTTGATAAAGAATTGATCCATCAACGTTTGTTCTTTGAAATATGTAGAGATTTTACCATCTAACATTTTTTTCTTAATTTCTTCTGGTTTATCAGATTCAGCTACTTCACGCTCAAAAACTTCTATCACTTTCTTTTTATCCTCTTCAGTGATTTCATCTGCTCTAGTAAAGGCTGGTTTCATTGCCGCTATGTGCATTGCAATATCACGAGCTAATTCTTTTGTTCCGCCAGAAAGAGAAACAATAACAGCACTTTTATTATTGTGAATATAATTTCCTAGGACATTTCCAGTTAATTCTTCTACTTTACCTAATTCAATTTTTTCACCAACCTTTTGAACAATTTCATTGATCATGTCTATAGATTTTGATTTCATTATTTCAACTCCTTCCTGAATTGCCAAATCTGCCAGACGGTTAGCTAGGCTTACAAAATCAGCATTTTTTGAAACGAAATCTGTTTCAGTATGAAGAGCCAGTAGGAGTGTTTTGTTTTCAGTTTCTTTAACAACAATAATCCCATCTTTAGCGTTACGTTCTGCTTTTTTCATAGCAATACTACTGGATTTTTTCTTGAGAATAATAAGAGCTTTTTCCATATCACCCTCTGCTTCTTCGAGGGCGTTTTTGCATTGCATAACGGATACTCCAGTAGCTTCTCGTAATTCTTTAACTTGATCTGCTGTTATCTTTATAGACATATTTTTATTTTAGGCAATTGCCTTAGATTAAATTATTTTTTTCTTATAATTATTTATCTGCTGATTGTGCACCACTTGAACCACTTGTGTAAGCTTCTTTAATTTTTAACAAAAAGAAAGAAATTGAAGAAATAGATGCATCGTTTGCGACAATAGGGAACTCCACCTGCTTCAAATTACAATCTGTGTTTAAGAGAGCGATAACTGGCAATTTCATTTTTTTAGCTTCTGTGACGGCGATGTGTTCTTTTTTAGGATCAATAACAAATACAGCATCAGGAGTTTTGGTTATACCAGATAAGCCTTGGAAATTTCTTGTCATATCTTCCATTTCCTTATTAATGAGTAGTTGTTCTTTTTTAGTATATTTATCAAGACCTCCTTTTTCTTTTTGATCTCGTAAATCTAAAAGTTTTACAATTCTTTTTTTGATTTCAGGGAAATTAGTCAATGATCCACCTACCCAGCGTTCTCCCACATATGGCATATTTAAAGCCAAAGCGGTCTCGATAATTTGCTGACGAGCCTCAGGCTTTGTGCCAACAAATAAAATTGTTTTACCACTTGAAGCTAATCGAGAAATCTCTCCGAGCGCTTTTTCTAGAAGTTCGTAAGTTTTCTCAATATTTATAATATCTATACCGTTTTTCGTAGTGAAAACATAAGGAGAAACTGATGGATGTCGACGACTTTTTGAATATCCATAATGAACTCCTGCTTGAAACATTTCTTCTATAATATTTTGCATATTTTAATTCTATGATTTCCGCCCTCAAAGCGGATCCACTTTTAGTGGAAATTAATTATAATTGTTCCGTTTTTAAGCATTCCAGCTTATTTACAAGGGTCTTTTAAATAAAAAAACTCCTCACGGAACTAAGGAGTATAATACCAGAAAAAGCATTATTTTGCAAATTTATAAGCAATTTCTATTTTTATAAAGTTAGGGGTAAAATTAAATAATAATACGTTATTGCAATAACAAACCAGTAAACAGAGAAAAGGGGACATACAAGCCCCATAAAATTAAAAGGTTCTTTAAAATAGTCCCATAAAAAAGTTTTTTTAATTTTTAGGTATAAATATCCCGTAGTAAATTCTATTATTGTGGGAAATAAAAATATTGCAATTAATTTAATAATTAATAAAGTATCTAAAAAATAGATAAAAACAAGGAAGGCTCCAGTTATGCCATACATTTGATAGTTTATTAATTTTGGGATTATTATTTTTTTTGTTTTAAAAGAACGGTAAGTAAATTCCAATAAAAATCCTATAATAAATCCTAGTAATAAATTTAAAATAATTTTACTAAGCATAATAAAAATTATATCATAATTTTTAGGTAGTTTTAAGATCTTACCCAACTTTCGCTATCGCATTTTTGGGGTAAAGTAGTATAATATAAAAATATGAGCGTAGAAAGAGAGATTCTTGAATATTTTAATCGTGATAAACCAGCCATCAAATATAAGGGGATAAGGGTTAATTTGATGGGTTTACCTGATTTTAAATACTATAAATATCAAACTCTTGCGAATAAATTCTCTATACTAAGCAAGAAAGGTTTTGTAAAGAAAATGCCCAATGGAGAATATCTTATAACAATTAAAGGAAGAGCCTTTTTAGAAGAGGGAAAAGATATTTTAAAAAAATTTGAAACCGATAAAAATAAAAATTCACCGAAGAATTTACTTCTTGTGTATGATATAGAAGAAAATAGAAAAAAAGAAAGAGATTGGTTTCGTTACCACCTAAAAAAATTTCATTTTATAATGATTCAGAGAAGTGTTTGGGTTGGTCCATCGCCACTTCCTAAAGAGTTCTCTGATTATTTAAAAGAAATAAAATTGGGTGATAATTTAAAGACATTTAAACTCTCAAAAGGGTATGGAGAAAAATAGTCCTTTTTTGTTTGTTTTTTAAACGATGATATAATTTACCCGTTTTCTGCTATCGCGGAATCGGGGTAATTTTTATTAGTGAATTTTAATTTAATTTTTAATAACATATTTGAATTTTCACTATATTAATAATGGATATTTTGAATTGTAAAAATGCTATTTTTAGGGTAATATGGAGAATATATGAAACAATCACATTTGTTTACTAAAACCAAAAAAGAAAGCCCAAGCGATGAGGTTTCTCTAAATGCAGAGCTATTAATCAAGGCTGGATTTATAAATAAAGAAATGGCCGGAGTTTATTCTTATTTGCCACTTGGTTTGATGGTTATTAAAAAGATTGAGAATATTATCAGAGAGGAGATGAATGCAATTGGTGGTACAGAAATGAAAACGAGTATTTTTCAGAATAAAGAAACTTGGGAGAAAACTGGCAGATGGAGCGATGACGTTGTTGATAATTGGTTTAAAACAAAATTAAAAAGTGGTGGAGAAGTTGGTTTATCATTTACAAATGAAGAAGCTTACTCAAACATTTTAAAGCAATATATAAATTCTTATAAAGATTTACCAATTTACCCTTATGACTTTAAAGATATTTTCAGGAATGAAACAAGAAGTAAATCTGGAATTTTGAGAGGCAGAGAGTTCTACTGGAAAGCTCTCTACTCTTTTTCTAAAAATGAAGAAGAGCATAATGAATTTTATGAGCGTGCAAAACTTGCGTATAAAAATATTTTTAATAGAGCAGGTATTGGACATTTAACTTACATGACTTTTGCCTCAGGTGGCACTTTTGCAAAATTCTCACACGAGTTTCAAACTCTGACTGGTGCTGGCGAGGATACTATTTATATTGATGAGGATAAGAATATTGCTATTAATAAAGAAGTTTATACAGATGAGGTCATTGAGAGTCTTGGTTTGAATAAGGATAGTCTGGTAGAGAAAAAAGCTATAGAAGTTGGCAATATTTTTTCATTGGGGACAAAGTTCTCCGAGCCATTTGATTTGAAATACAAGAATGAAAATGGAGAAGAAAAATTAGTTACAATGGGAAGCTATGGTATTGGACTTGGCAGATTAATGGGAACGATTGTCGAATCGCTTTCTGATGACAAGGGAATTATTTGGCCAGAATCAGTTGCCCCATTTAAAGTTCACTTGCTCCTTTTGGGTGATGATGATAAAACCAAAAAAGAAGCCGATAAACTTTATGAGGAATTATTGTCGAAAAGTATAGAAGTTTTATACGACGATCGCACTGATGTGAGTGCTGGAGAGAAGTTTGCTGATTCAGATCTGATTGGTATTCCATTCCGAGTTGTTGTATCAAAGCGTAGTCTAGAGGATCATGGTTTTGAAATTAAGAAGCGTACAGAAGAGAAAGGTAAGATTGTTGGGAGTGAGGAGTTATTTAATTTGCTAGAAACTAGTCACTAGAACCTAATTTAAAAAATGTTTAAAAAATTTTACAAAATGTTTTCAAATGATATAGGGATCGATTTAGGGACAGCCAACACGCTGGTTTATTTGAAGGGACACGGAATAGTAATTAATGAGCCATCAGTAGTTGTTGTAAATCAGAAAACAAGACAAATTGTTGCTGTTGGAGCAGAAGCCAAGCAAATGCTTGGTCGAACTCCGGGGCACATCAAAGCAGTTCGGCCGGTTGTTGACGGGGTGATTTCAGATTTTGAAGTTACCGAAGAAATGCTTACTTATCTAATAAATAAAACAGAAAAAATTTCTAAGAAATTTATTCGTCCTCGTGTTGTTGTTGGTGTACCGACGGGGATTACAAATGTGGAGATTAGAGCGGTGGAAGATGCGGCTCATTCGGCTGGGGCTCGCGAAGTTTATATTGTTGAAGAGCCAATGTCTGCGGCAATCGGAATTCGTTTACCGATTCATGAAGCCGTCGGTTCGATTATTGTCGATATGGGCGGTGGCACGACCGACGTAGCTGTCATATCTTTATCTGGAGTTGTTCGTTCTAAGAATTTAAAAATTGCTGGTGATCTTCTCAACACGAACATAATGAATTACATGAAAGATGAATTTAAACTTTTAATTGGAGAAAGGACTGCCGAGAATATAAAGATTGCTATTGGAAGTGTGATAGAAGGAGAGCCAATGGAGGCAGAAGTCAGAGGCCGAGATCTTGTCACAGGATTACCTCGCCAAGTAATAGTGACTGATTCAGATATTCGCGAAGCGATTATGCCCTCTGTTTATAGTTTGGTAGATGGGATTAAAGAAGTTCTCGAGACTACTCCACCTGAGCTTCTTTCTGATATTATTCACCGAGGGTTAGTTCTTTCAGGGGGAGGGGCTTTACTTCGAGGCCTTGATGTAATGTTGCAAAATATACTCAAGATACCTATATACGTAGCCGAAGACCCCTTGACTGCGGTTGCTCGGGGGACGGGAATTATTCTTGAAGAATTTGACACCTTTAAGGACGTTTTATTAAACACCGATGACACATCAGTTCCGAGATAAAAAACAAATAGAAAGAAAGAAGAAAATTATTCGAAACGTAATTGGTTTTGGTGTGTTTTTTGTTTTGGCAATCACCGGTGTTCTTTCTTGGTCCGGACATATTTTTAATTTTGTTGGTCGTCCAGTCTGGGAAGCGGAAAAATCTACCACATCTTTTTTTTATAATATAAATTATTTATTCAGAACAAAAGCGTCCATCACCAAGGAGAATCACAATCTAATAGAAGAGAATATGTGGATCAGATTATCAATGGCAGATTATCAAGTATTAAAAAACGATTTGGATGAATTAAAAAAAGTAATGGGGCGTATTCCTGATGTAGAGAATTTTATACTCGGGAACATTCTAACTAAACCAAATCATTCACCATACGATACTTTGATTATAGATATTGGCGGTAGTAATGATATTAGAGAAGGGAATAGTGTTTATGCGAATGGTAACATTCCAATTGGTAATATTAGTAAAGTCTATGACAAAACTTCTTTAGTTTCTCTATATACAAATCCCGGGCAAAAAACGGAAGGATTTATAGATGGGACAAATGCCAGTGTGGAATTAACTGGTCGTGGGGGTGGAAATTTTGAGATGATTATCCCAATTGAGTTAATCGTTGAGAAGGGAACGATTGTTTACTTACCAAGTAGTACTTCATTGGTTATTGCACAAGTAGATGAAGTCATATCAAAACCCTCTGACCCATTTAAAAAAGTTATTCTTAGTTCACCGGTCAATGTCCAAAATCTTAAGTGGGTGCAAGTAAAAAAAGATTAATGAAGTCAATTAATTTTATAATAGAAAAAAAAATAGCCGGTGCGCTGGGGCGTGTCGGAAAACTTGAAACTCCACACGGGACGATTTTGACTCCTTCTTTTGTGGTTGTTGGAACTAAGGCGACAGTTAAGGCTCTTAGCCCTGAGCAAGTCAAAGATGCTGGGGCACAAGTTGTCCTTGCGAATACTTATCATTTGTATTTACAACCTGGCGATGAACTTATTCGCGATGCTGGTGGGCTTCATAAATTTATGAACTGGAATGGTCCAACCATGACTGATTCGGGCGGCTTTCAAGTTTTTTCACTGGGTGTAGCTTATGGAAAAGAATTATCAAAAGTTGTTTCAATTACAGATCCAAGTTTGCTTATCCCAGAGCGCTCAAGTATTGAGGACGGAGTTCCACGGCTTGCAACAATTGGGAATGATGGAGTTTCTTTTCGCTCGCACATTGACGGGTCCCTCCATTATATTACTCCCGAGAAATCAATTGAAATTCAGCACAATCTCGGAGCGGATATTATTTTTGCTTTTGATGAATGCACAAGTCCAACAGAAAATGAAAGATACCAAGAAGAAGCACTTTCTCGAACACACGCTTGGGCGAAAAGGAGTTTGGAAAAACATTTGGAGTTAGAGGAAGCGAGGCAGAAAAGTCAAAATTCTTCCCGCTTAACCCTAAAGGGCTCCGACACGGATAAGAATTTTGACTTTTCTGCCTCGCTTCCTCAGGCATTATTTGGAATTGTCCAAGGTGGGCGGTCAGAAAAATTAAGAAAAAAATCTGCCGAAGTGATTGGTGGGATGGATTTTGATGGTTTTGGTATTGGTGGATCTTTTGCAAAGGAGGATATGTCGACGGCAGTAAAATGGGTAAATGAAATTTTGCCAGAAGAAAAACCTCGTCACTTACTTGGAATAGGGGAGCCGGAAGATTTATTTATGGGAGTGGAGAATGGTGTAGATCTTTTTGATTGTGTTGGCCCAACTCGAATTGCGCGAAATGGAACTTTATTTACGAAAAATGGAAAAATAAATATTACTAATGCGAAATTTGTAAATGATTTCAATCCAATTGATGAAGGTTGTAATTGCTATACATGCAGTAATTATACAAAAAGTTATCTCGCTCATCTTTTTAGAGCTAAAGAGATGCTCGGTGCAACATTAGCTTCAATTCATAATGTATATTTCATCAATAAATTGGTTAGTGATATGCGCCAAGCAATTCTCGAAGACAAATTTTTTGAATTCAAAAAAGAGTTTCTAGCGGGTTATTTAAAATAGATATATTTTAATTTGTCACAAAAGACAAAATGGTAGTATAATAGTTTTTCTATGTCCAATAACATATTCAAGCTTAAAAGTAATTTTTCTCCAGCCGGTGATCAGCCGAAGGCAGTTTCCGAGTTGCTAAATGGTCTTAAAAAGGGAATGAATAAACAGACATTACTTGGTGCTACGGGGACAGGGAAGACTTTTACTATTGCCAATGTAATTGAAAAATGGAATAAACCAACTTTAGTGATTGCTCACAACAAGACGCTAGCAGCACAGCTTGCTCAGGAATTTCGAGAGTTTTTCCCTGACTCGGCTGTTCATTACTTTGTCTCGTATTATGATTATTATCAACCTGAGGCCTACATGCCAGTGACTGATACTTATATTGAAAAGGACGCTCAAATAAATAAAGAAATTGACCGACTTCGTCACGCTACCACCCAATCGTTACTTACACGACGCGATGTGATTATTGTGGCTTCGGTGTCGTGTATTTACGGTCTGGGTAGTCCAGAAGAATATGAAAAAGTAAATCTGAAACTAAATGTTGGAATGAAAATTGGTAGGACAGAATTAATGAAGCAATTAATCGGAATTCATTTTGAGAGAACCAATGCCGATATAACACCAGGAACTTTTCGTTCAATTGGAGCGAAGGTAGAAGTTATGCCGATCTCGGAAACTTTTATTTATCAAATCGAATTTGAAGGAGGAGCAATTTCAAGAATTGCGAAAGTTGATCCAGTTTCTTCACACATAATTAAAGAAGAAAAAAACATTTTTCTATTTCCCGCCAAGCATTTTATTACAAATTCTGAGCAATTAAAGATAGCGGTAAAAAATATTAAAGATGAACTTAATTTTCAGCTTAAAAAATTTGAGAAAGAAGGGAAACTTCTCGAAGCTGAAAGAATAAAAAGAAGAACGAATTATGACTTAGCGATGATCAGAGAAATTGGATATTGCAATGGAATAGAAAATTATTCAAGACAGATGTCCGGGAAAAAAGAAGGGGAAGCTCCAGAAACCTTACTTGCGTATTTTAAGGGTGATTTTCTGACAATTATAGATGAATCTCACGTGACCCTCCCTCAAATTGGTGGAATGTATGCGGGGGATGCTTCGCGGAAAAATACGCTTGTGGAATTTGGTTTTCGACTGCCGTCAGCAAAAGATAATCGACCGTTAAAGATTAATGAGTTTGAAGAAAGAACTGGACAAACTATTTATGTCTCTGCAACTCCAAGTGAAAAAGAAAAATCAATGAGTGCCCAAATCGTCGAGCAGATAATTCGCCCAACCGGACTTATTGACCCAGAAGTTATTGTCAGACCCGTTAGTGCGTTTACAAGAGAATCTTCTGAAAAAAATCGCTTATCCCTCTCCGCTCCTTCGGAGCTCCGGCGCGCCCACACCTACGATTTTTTGTCAGAAGATTCTCTCTCCAACGCCTACCCTGGCCAAATTCAAGATTTTATTATTGAAGCGGAAAAAACAATCAAAAAAGGTTTTCGAGTTATTGCCACAACTTTGACCAAGAAAATGGCCGAAGATTTATCTGTTTATTTAAAAGAGAAGGGAATAAAAGCAGAGTATTTACATAGTGAAATTAAAACTATCGAGCGCATTCAAATTCTTACCCAATTTAGAAAAGGAGAAATCGATATTCTAGTCGGAGTGAATTTGCTTCGTGAGGGTTTGGATTTGCCAGAACTCGCACTCATTGGTATTTTAGATGCCGATAAGGCTGGATTTTTACGCTCTGAAACATCTCTTATCCAGACTATCGGACGAGCGGCAAGAAATGTGGAGGGGAAAGTTATTTTGTATGCTGATGTAATGAATGATGCACTTGAAAACGCAATCGGGGAAACAAATCGTCGTCGTAATATCCAGATAGCTCATAATAAAAAACACAACATTACTCCAAAAACAATTATAAAAAGAATTAAAGATATTACTGAAGAGCTAGAAGACAAACATGAAAAGGCGGTGAATTTAGAGCTTGGTTTAGACGTAGAGATATTCAAAAAAGCTTTTGAAAAAAATAAAAGTAATCGCGGAAAGGGGGAGCGGGAGTCAGTTAAGAATTTACTACTTTCAGATGAAGATAGGAATAAGGTTGTCTATGAGAAAATAATTAAAATGAAAGAGAGGGAAATGAATAAAGCCGTCCGAGAACTGGACTTCGAAACAGCGGCAATTTTGCGTGATGAGATAATAGTGCTAAAAGAGAAAATGGAGGTTAAGTAGAAAGGTGATATACTTAAAGGATGAAAAAGAACTTAATTTTAGTTATATTTTTAATAATAATTTTAATAATTATTGGATTTATTTTTAAAAATTCGAATACCAAGAAGGGTACTTCTGAGACAGAAAAACCGTTAATCTTAAACGAGGGGTTAATTGTAGCCGATTCATACGAGACGAAAACCATGAATCTTGACGATCCATATTCAACATTTGATGTAAAGTATCCGTATTTTAAAAATGCTGATGTTAGTTTCAATGCTAATGTAGAGACATTTGTAAAAAATAAAATGGATGAGCATGTAAAAAATAGTGCGGATAGTTGGCAGGCTCGATATAACACACAAGTGAGGGGTGATAATATTCCAAAAGTTCCCGCAACCACAGATGATAAATTTTCTTTCATTTCCGATTTCACTATTATTCAAAGTAATTCATCATATATAAGCTTCGTTTTAAACTATGGGGGCTTTAGTGGAGGAGCTCACGGATATGAAAATAAAGTTTCTTTTAGTTATGATGTGAAAAATAAAAAAGTAATTGAACTGGAAGATTTGTTTACTAATAATCCCGATTATTTAACTTATCTCTCCGAGCAATCGCGTGAAATTCTCAAAAAAGAATTTGCAACAGTCAGTGAGGAGGACAGAAAAAATTCAGACCCCGAAGCGATTAAAGAATATGTTGATAACATAGTTTCGATGATCCAAGAAGGAACTGAACCGAAAGCAGAAAACTTTAGTGTTTTCACTTTCACGCCAGAAAAAATAAAAATCTATTTTGCCCAATACCAAGTCGGGCCGTATGTTATCGGAATGCCAACAGTAGAAGTGGATAGGGAATAAAAAAAGCGGGGGTAAAAAATACCCCCACTCAATGCTTACCAGACAGTATTCTGTGTTTGACCCATCTCTTCACGTCTGAAAAAATGAACGAATTAATGTTTTTCAACAAACCTTCCGCCCGGTTCTATCAAACCAGTATCTGAGCTATATAAATGTAGATTACTAATTTATTATATTTTTGTCAAATATAATATTTATGCTACAATTGGACTAGTTAAATATTGGTGTACCCCCTCATAGAACAAATGTGGGGCTTATAGCGTTATATAAAAAGACTTGTCCCGTTAGAAATTTACGAGCTCAAGTTATAAGATAAATTTAATAATTAAAATTTCTAATGGGATGAAAAAAAACGAAGAAGGAAAAATAATAATAAAAGGGGCGCGGACACATAACTTGAAGAATATTAGCGTCGAGATGCCTCGGAATAAGATGGTTGTTATTACAGGTATGTCAGGAAGTGGAAAGAGCTCGCTTGCTTTTGATACTATTTTTGCTGAAGGCCAACGTCGGTATGTTGAGTCGCTTTCAGCGTATGCCAGGCAATTTTTAAACCAAATGCCAAAGCCAGATGTCGATGAGATAACAGGTCTTTCGCCGGCAATTTCGATTGACCAGAAATCTCGTTCGAACAATCCACGCTCGACAGTGGCGACGATTACAGAGATATATGATTATCTTCGAGTTTTATATTCTCGCATTGGACATCCGCATTGTCCGCTTTGTGGGGATGAAATAAAAAAACTTTCGAACGAAGAGATAATAAATTTTGCCTTGGATAAAATAAAAGAATTTCAAAAAAGTTCAAAAAAGAAAAAAGTTCTTGGTGTGGAATGGGACGAAACACCAATTTCTATTTTATCTCCAGTTGTTCGTGGCCGAAAAGGTGAATACTATCAGCTTCTGTATGATTTACTTGGCAAAGGCTTTACAGAAGTTCGCATGGATGGAAATATTAAAAAGTTGCGCGAGCGAATAGATATATCAAAAACAAAAACACACAACATTGAGGTTATAGTGGATTCTTTTCAAATCCATGAATTTAAAGATAATCCGAGCGATGCTCGAATGCGACTATCTGAAGCGGTGGAGAGAGCAATAATTGAGTCTGAGGGATTGGTTGTAATTGCTTTTGGGGATATAACTTTGCAGAAACACGCAAATTCTCCGCGCTTAACCCTAAAGGGCTCCGACACGACGGAGAATTTGCGTGTTTCTGCTCCGCTCCCTAATTATGAAGAATTTTTATTATCGTCAAAATTCTCTTGTCCACGAGATGGATTTGCGTTCCCGGAAATTGAACCACGACTTTTTTCTTTTAATTCTCCATACGGAGCTTGTCCGACATGTAATGGACTTGGGACAAAATATTTCGGTGGAACGGAAATATGTGATGATTGTCATGGTGCTCGACTAAGAGTTGAAGCCCTTAATGTGTTTATTGGGGAAAAAGTGAAGCAGGAACATAAAAATTCTTCCCGCTTAACCCTAAAGGGCTCCCTGCCCGACAGTGTCAGTCATAGGCAGGCGGGCGACACGGATAAGAATTTTCATATTCCTGCTTCGCTTAATATCGTTGACCTCACGCATTTATCGATAGACAAAGTTGCGGACTTTTTTATTGAACTTGAATTAAATGAACAAGAAAAAGAAATTTCAAATGTAGTGATTAAGGAAATTGAATCGCGTCTTCAGTTTTTATTGAACGTTGGTTTAAATTATTTATCATTGGATAGAAAAGCCAATACTTTATCAGGTGGAGAAGCCCAACGTATTCGCCTCGCCAGCCAGCTGGGCTCACGATTAGTTGGAGCACTGTATGTTCTTGATGAACCGACGATTGGTCTGCACCAACGTGACAATGATAAATTAATTAAAACACTTGAAAATTTGCGTGATATTGGAAATACAATTATTGTTGTTGAGCACGATGAAGATACAATTTATTCATCGGATTATATCATCGATATTGGGCCAAAAGCCGGAGTCCACGGTGGGGAAGTTATTGTTGCTGATTATTTAGACAAACTTCTAAGTGCTCCGACAAACTCTTCAAAATCAAGAACTTTGGCATATTTGCGTAATGAAGAAAGAATTGAAATCCCAGAGAAAAGACGTACGGGTGAAAAAGGTTCGATCAAAGTTGTTGGGGCAAAAGTTTTTAATATAAAAAACATGAATGTGGAAATTCCGCTCGGCAAGATGGTTACGATTACTGGAGTTTCTGGGTCTGGTAAAAGTTCTCTGATGTATGAAGTCCTCCATAAAAATCTACAGGCGCGTTATGAACGTAAATACAGAACAGCAACAGTGTTTAACTGCGCGTCTTTTTCAGGGACAGAATACTTGTCACGAGTAATTTTGATTGATCAATCACCAATCGGACGAACACCACGTTCAAATATTTCTACTTATACTGGCTCGTTTACTTTTATTCGTGATCTTTTTGCTAGCACCGAAGAAGCTCGTCTTCGGGGTTGGAAGGCCAATAGATTTTCTTTCAATGTAAAAGGGGGTCGTTGTGAGGCCTGTGAAGGTAACGGTGAGATAGCGGTAGAAATGCATTTCCTACCAACCGTCTATGTGACTTGTGATGTTTGTAATGGTAAAAGATTTGATAAAGAAACATTAACCATAAAATATAAAAAGAAAAATATTTACGATGTCCTCCAGATGACCGTCGAAGAAGGGTTGAAATTTTTTGAAGATATTCCAAATGTTTATGACCGAGTTAAAACCTTAATGGATGTCGGGCTTGGATATGTGAAGCTCGGCCAATCAGCCACAACTCTTTCTGGTGGGGAAGCGCAAAGGGTAAAAATTTCTTCGGAGCTTTATCGCCCTTATTTGGAGAAAACAATTTATTTACTCGATGAGCCGACTGTCGGGCTTCATTATGATGATGTGGTAAAACTACTTGAGGTTTTGAATAAGTTAGTAAACAAAGGCAATTCTGTTGTTCTTATTGAACACAATATGGATATTATCAAAAATTCAGATTATATTATTGATGTAGGTCCTGAGGGAGGACTCGGTGGTGGTAATTTAGTGGCTAAGGGAACGCCAGAAGAAGTGGCCAACAATCCAGCTTCTCATACTGGTAAATATTTGAAAAAAGTGTTGAGGAGAAAATAAAAAAGGGACAGACGCTGTCCCTTAAAAAGATATTGGTTTTATTTACCAATAATAGTCCATAAACTTGTAGAAGTATCTAAAAATTAAGAGTCCACCAAGAAAGCTCAGTCCTAAGGTTAAAAACAAAGGATTAAAAGGAGTTGAGTTTTCTATCCATTTTGTTATGTTTTCATTATAGCCAAGAGCAATAATTCCAGTTTTAATCATAACAGCTGCTCCTAATACAATCATCGACAGGTAAAAAATAATTTTTTTGTTCATGATGTTGTTTTTTAGTTTCTTAAATGATAACATAAAAAGATATGAAAGTCAAAGATTTAAAAAAATTTAAATTGCCAGAGAAACCAGGAGTTTATTTTTTTTACAAAAATAAAGATATTTTATATATAGGCAAGGCCACTTCGCTTCGCGATAGGGTAAAAAGCTATTTTGGTAAAGATCTCATAGTAACTCGTGGGCCAATTATTCTCGACATGGTAACTCAGGCAACCTCGATTAAATGGCAGGAAACTGACAGTGTTCTAGAAGCGCTTATCTTAGAGGCAAATCTGATTAAAAAATATCAGCCGAAGTATAATACTAAAGAGAAAGATAATAAGAGTTTTAATTATGTTTGTATTACAAAGGAGGAAATACCCAAAGTTTTGGTTGTTCGTGGAAGGAACTTAAATTACCGAGCTGAAGGAAAGTTTTTCTCAGGTCCTCGGACGAGGGAGGACGAGGGGCCAGACCATTCAAAAAATCTTTCCTTCGGCTCGGTCTATGGCCCATTTCCAAATGGTTCACAATTAAAAGAGGCGATGAGAATCGTGCGCAGGATTTTCCCATATATTGATGAACAATCCAGCAAAAAAAATAACAAAGAATTCTACAAACAATTGGGGCTAGTTCCTATTATTGGGGAGACAAAGCAGAAACATAAAAATTTTTATGTTTCTGCTTTGTCTGATTACAAGAAAAATATCAGAAATTTGAAGTTATTTTTTGAAGGCAAAAAGAAAAGAATAATTTCAAATTTAAAGAAAGAAATGGCAGCATTTTCAAAATCGCGAGATTTTGAAAATGCTGCTCGAATTCGCGACCAGATTTTTGCTTTAAATCATATAAACGATGTGGCTTTAATCAAAGAGGATAAGATATTCGGAAGTCCGACTTCCGAATATAGAGTTGAGGCATATGACATAGCTCACATGTCAGGGCAAAATATGGTTGGAGTTATGACAGTTATGGAAGATGGACTACTCGCCAAAAATGAATATAAAAAATTTATAATTCGTTCGCAAAAATCTTCGAATGATACCGGCGCTCTTGAGGAAGTTCTTTCTCGTCGCTTTCGACATATAGAATGGGGCTTACCAAACCTCATTGTTGTCGATGGAAGTACTGCCCAGATAAATGTTGCCAAACGAGTTTTAAATAGATATCAATTCAAAATCGCAGTTGTTTCTGTTGTCAAAGACGACAAACATAAAGCCAAAGCAATAATGGGGGATGAAATACTCATCAAAAAATACAAAAAAGAGATTCTCCTAATAAACAGCGAAGCGCACCGTTTTGCAATTGCCTTTCATAAACAAAAAAGAAATAAAAATTTCCTCAGATAGGAAAGATTATATGCAAAAATTATGAGTAGGTGTGGGCGCGCGCCGAGCGAAGCGAGGTAGGGATAAGCGAATAATTTTTGTATATAATCTTTCCTATTTTCAAATAAAAGCTATTTCAATTCCTATTATTTTAAATAATTGTTATAATGAATTTATGATAAAAGTTGGAGTTATTCGTGGGGGAATAAGTGGGGAATATGAAGTATCACTTGCAAGTGGTGCTCAAGTTCTTGAACATTTACGAAGCGACAAGATGAATAAAAAATACAAACCCGTTGATATCTTTATTGATCGCGATGGTATTTGGCATGTGAGTGGCATTCCTACAACGATGGATAAAATAATTCACAAAGTAGATGTTATTGTAAATGCTCTTCATGGGGACTATGGTGAAGATGGTAAGGTCCAACAGTTGCTTGAGCAGTGGGGGATTCCATATACCGGTAGTGGGCCTTTTGCTTCAGCTATTGGCTACAACAAACTGCTAACCAAACAAGAATTTTCAAAGTTAGGAATAAACACACCAAGGCATATTCTTTTCCCAGCATATCAGGAAGATTTTGATGGACCAAAAGATAAATATGCACTTTCAAAAGCTCGAGAAGTTCTTGAGCGCTTGCCCCCACCATGGATTGTAAAGCCCCTAACTGGTGGGTCATCGATGGGTATGCATATTTGTAAAACGTTTCAATCTCTTATTGATGCATTTAAAGATGGTGTCAATGGAAAGGTTAGTGTGCTTGTCGAAGAGTTTATAAAAGGCAAAGAAGCGACGGTAGGAGTGATAGATAATTTTCGAGGAAAAGATATTTATACTCTCCCTCCGATTGAAATCCGAATTCCAAAAACGAGTGCATTTTTTGATAATGAAGTGAAATACAACGGTCAATCACAAGAAATTTGCCCGGGAAATTTTACAGATACTGAGAAAGAAGAGCTTGAACGCCTAGCTTCTCTTATCCACACCGGATTGGATCTTAGCCACTATTCAAGAAGCGATTTCATTATTCACCCAAAGAGGGGCATTTTTGCTCTCGAAGTAAATACCTTGCCAGGGCTTACGGGAGAGTCACTAATGCCTAAAGCACTCAAGGCTGTCGGTTCTGATTTGCCTGAGTTTATTGAACATATCATTAAATTGGCGAAGAATCGAAGATAGTTATTTAAAGGGTATTGATTTTTCTACATAAATATGATATAATATTAAGATAAATTATGAAAAGATTTCTCGAAAAAATTACTCATACTATTATTCCCCACGAAAAGAACAGCAACGTTCCTCATATTTTGAAGATAGAATCTCTGTTTGTTATCGCTACTTTTGCTATTGTTTTATTTTATTTTAATCAAAACAATTTTAGTATAATTAGGAATTTAAATTTATCAGCAACAGTTTATCCGGCGGTGCTTGCAGACCTCGCCAATCAAGATCGAGCAGTTTCTGGTGTATCTCTACTTACTTGGAACAATACTCTTGCCGAGGGAGCCAAATTAAAAGCCCTTGATATGGCGGAGAATAGTTACTTTGCCCACACGAGCCCATCTGGGGTTACTCCATGGTCATGGTTTGCAAAAGTAAATTATAATTTTATCTATGCTGGAGAGAATCTGGCGGTAGATTTTACTGAATCAAAAAATGTACAGAACGCTTGGCTTAATTCTCCGACCCATCGAGCCAATATTTTAAGTTCACATTTCACTGAAGTGGGGATTGCGACCGTTGATGGAGTTTTTGAGGGTAAGAATACGACTTTTGTTGTCGAGTTTTTTGGCAGACCAGCTGAAGCTAAAGTGATTGAAAAATCTATTCTCAAAACACCCCAAACATTACCAAAAGAAACAAATAAAGTTACAACATCAAGTGTCGCCGGAGTATCAGCCGAGAAAGTACCGTCTCAAAATACTAAGCAAGATTTAAATATTAAAACAGTAGAAGAGACAGACAAATATATTGTTGTTAAAAATGAAAACATTCTAGGTGAAGAGTTTCCGATAATTTCAGATAATTTGAAAAGTAAATCATTGTCGACTTGTTTTGAGCGTTTTATCGTAAGCCCAACACAGACAATTAAATATATTTATATGATTGTTCTCGTGCTAGTTTTGATCGCTATTTTATTAATGCTTTCAAAAGAGTACAAGAAACACCACATAAAACATGTAGTTATGGGAGTGGTACTCGTCATTATAGTGGCGGTACTTTTATACACTATCTCTGTATAATTTCTTCTTTTTTGTGACGGAAAAGGTCTATAATATAGAACATATATTTTGTTCCATTTTTTGATAAGTTGAAGAGTATTGCTATTGTAAACAATAAGATTGCAATCTTTGTACTATAAAATGCCACAACTATTGCGATAACAGCAGATATCACTGGGAAGAGGATATGCATATTTGCATGTTCGTTTTCTGTTTTAGTAAATGGTAGATTTTCAATCGTCTCGGATTTGATAGCATATCGTCTCATACGGTAAAGAATTATACCAATTAATATAATATTTATAGCAAAGAAAATGACTCCAGTTTTAGAATCGATATATCTTCCCAAGAAGTCAGAAGAGAATGGAACCAAAGCCACAAGGAATAAAAAGATTCCACTCAAATTTGAAAATTGCACATCAATATTTTTTGCAAGAACTGAGGCGATGATGTGGTGTGATCTCCAGTAAGTAAAAAGGAGAGAGAAGCTCAGCATGTAACTAAGCAGAAGTGGGTAGATACTAAACAGAGAACTAATAAGTGCTTGCTCTCCGACAATACCCGAAAGGATGGGCACTCGTATTTCGAAAACTAAAATAGTCATAACGATAGCAAAGATACCATCTGATAATTGATCTAATCTTGATTGTTTCATATAGGTAATTATATTATAATACTATTCATCATGCAAAGAAAAATATTAATTACTGGTGCCTTGGGCCAAATTGGCTCAGAGCTGATACCTGCCCTAAGAGAGAAGTATGGAAGTGAGAATGTCATTGCTGTCGGGCATCACAAAGAACCAACCGAAGAATTCAAGCAAGCTGGGCCTTTTGAGATGGCAGATGCAAGTGACAAGGAAGCCGTCCGAGCTTTGATTGAAAAATATCAAATCAATACGATTTACCATTTAGTTGGTATTTTGTCGGCTGTGGGGGAGAAGAATCCGAATCTAGCTTGGGATGTGAATATGAAAAGTTTGAAAAATGTTTTAGATTTGGCTGTGGAGTATAAAATCGATAGGGTATTCTGGCCAAGTTCGATAGCGGCTTTTGGGCCGACAACACCTTTATACGATACTCCTCAACAAACTATTTTGGAACCGACGACAATGTATGGAGTCACAAAAGTTTCAGGGGAATTATTATGTCAGTATTACTTTGTTAAATATGGCTTAGATATTAGAAGTTTACGTTATCCTGGAATAATTTCTTGGAAGACGCCCCCAGGTGGTGGTACGACTGACTATGCAGTTGCGATTTATTATGATGCTATCGCAAAAGGGAAGTATGAATGTTTTGTAAAAGAGGATACAGTTCTACCGATGATGTATATGGATGATGCTGTTCGTGCGACGATCCAATTGATGGAAGTCGAAAAAGAAAAAATAAAAGTGCATACTGCTTACAATCTAACAGCCATTAGTTTCTCGGCCAAAGAATTAGCCGACAATGTCGGGAAATATGTTGAGGATTTCGTCTGCACATTTGTTCCAGATGAACGACAAAAAATTGCCGACTCATGGCCGAAGACGATCGATGATAGTAAGGCGAGAGGCGATTGGGGCTGGCAACATGAATTTGATTTAGACAAAATTTCAGTTGAGATGATTAAAAATCTTAAAAATCCCAGTAGTAGAGCGAAGCTCACTACGGGATAAATAAAAAGGATTAATTGGGCAATAAAAAAGACCTGACATTGCTGTCAGGCCCAACCCTCATATCGAGGATTAATTAAGGTCACGCAAAAGCGGACGTGACATGTCCCCCAGGATACGGCGTTGCCAGGAACCGTTAAAATATTAGGGGGCTCGTATCTTATTTAGAATTAATATATCTAATTATAGTATTTTTGTCAAGTATTGTTTATACAACCCCAAAAACAGATATTTGAGAAGTAAGTTAAAAAGTATTATGATTGAATTATGCAAAAAAGAACAATCCTAAATGGGGGATATATTGGCATTCTAATGCTTTTGCTTGGAGTGGCTATTATTGTATTTTTTATTATTCGGACAGATTTATTTACAAATGAAAAAGATGGTAAAAATATGATTGAACAGAATAAGGATGCTATCGATAAAGCCAATGCAGTTAAGGCGCTGATGGAACAAAAAAGTAGGGAATCGGTTGGGGAATAAATAAGAATTGATTATTTTGCTATGGAGTGCTACGCACACCAAATTATTGTGTATCACAAGTTACTAAATATTTTACTCCAAGCATTCGCAAAATATGTAAGTACTCGCGACCCCAGCTCGGCAATTTTTCTGCTGAAAAATTATGCCTGTGCTTTCCACAAACTAAAAATTCCCAAGCAGTTGGGAATTTTTTACGTTTGTGGACCCTACAGGACTCGAACCTGCCACCCCCTCATTGCAAATGAGGTGCTCTACCAGATGAGCTAAGGGCCCAAACTTAATTCTTAATTCTTAATTCTTTCATTATATATTACCTGATTTATATTTTTTTGCAATAGTTAAAGATTAGATATTATTTTGAATTTATTGACAATATTCTTACTTCATGCTAGTATTCAGAAAAACGAAAGATAAACCTTTAAACTGAAAATTATGGCACTTATTAGCACTAGCGCAGTAATACTCCTTATCATTGCGATAGGTTTGAGTATTTATACTACAAGACCCCCGGCTCCCCAGATTCCCCGGAATTGCCCAAACTGTGGAGATCATCTGGATCTCAAGGAATCAATGGCCATTGTTTTTGCCCCTCCAATTTTATTGGAAAAGGGAGAAATAAAGCAGGAAGTTGAATTCTGTTTAAAGTGTTTGAGTCCAGAAACCCGACTGAATCAGGGAAATATGAAAAACAATTTGCGCTTATTCTTCTCCTATGATGAGAAGCAAATTGAGGAAGTAATTAGTGCTTTCAATGATTACAGAAGAAAAGCGCTAAAACCCGTTCACTCTTTTCAAAAATAATAATGAGATATAATTTATAGGCCGGTGCAATATGCATTGGCCTTTTTAATTTTTAAAATAAAAACCCCCGGAACAAATTGTTCCAGGGGAGTTGTTAAACTTTACTTAAATGAAAAGGTTTCACCAAAAAGGCTGGCAGCTTTACCACGACTGTTCAGCAAGTGAGAACCCTTTATCTTGAATTCTCATAAAGAGAACAATTTATTTCCCTTATATAGTATCAAATACCTTAGATAAGTCAAGAATAGAGACTACAGAGGTTTAAACTCAAATAAGATTAAAAAAAGCCCCAAACGAAATATCGCTTGAAGGGCTTTTCAACAATCAAAAACCACTATTATGGAAACATTACGAAGTCTATTAAAGAACAAAATAAGGATCCCGATAAGATACCTATAAAAATGGAGGTAAGCAAAAATGGTACTTACACGGGATCCCCAATTTAATAACCAAAAACTACTTATATTATCGAAAATTAAAATCAATCTGTCAAGCATTATTTCCTTACCAAAATGTTTGAAAAATGAAGAGAAAAAGAGTACCATGAAGGGGTAATTACGAATTAAAGAGGGGAAATGCACATGGAAGAAATTGAGATAAAGCACAAAAAATCTATGCCGAAATTTCTGAAACGAATTTTGAAAATTTTCGGGTTGTTTTTGCTTATTTTTGTCGCTTCCGGCGTTTCGTATTTTGTTTATGATTCTGTTTTATATAGTTCTTACCAAAATATTTCCGGTGGAGCGATGCAAGGGGATTGCAATGTCTTGGGTATCAATATCCGAGGCGACCTTTATACCTATCTCGTCCGGGATGAGGACGGCTACGTTACAGAAGATTATCTAGATGCGACTTCATCAGAAGAGATTATTGATTCATTAGAAAACGCCAAAAATGATACGAATGTCAAAGCAGTTATGTTCGATGTCGATTCTTATGGGGGCGCGCCAGTTGCTGGTGAGGAGATAGCGATTGCGATAAAATCAACCGAGAAGCCGACAGTGGCTTTCATTCGCCAAGCCGGAGTTTCGGCCGCTTATTGGGCAATTTCGAGTGCTGATTGGATATTGGCTTCGAAAAGTTCGGATGTTGGTAGTATTGGAGTCACTATGTCTTATCTTGAAAAGGCTAAACAAAACGAAGATTCGGGACTCAAATATATTGAACTTTCTTCCGGCAAATACAAAGATGCTGGTGATCCGGACAGGATTCTCTCGAAAGAAGAAAAGGAAGTTTTGCTTCGTGACGTCCTACTTACGCACGAGAATTTCATTCGCGCAGTTTCGGAAAATAGAAATATTCCACTGGAAAAGGTTGCAAGTTTTGCCGATGGCTCGAGTGTGCTCGGCGAACAAGCAAAAAGTTTGGGACTAATAGATGCAGTCGGCGGTTATGAGGAAGCAAGAAATTATCTGTCGGAAAAAATTGGGGAGGAAGTCGAAGTTTGCTGGTGGTAGAATATATGAGTGTTATGCGAAATAGAATTTATGCTAAAGTAGGGAATAGGAAAGAGATGCTCGAAAAAAGATCGAGATTTTAGAAACGAAATGAAAAGGCAAACATACGAAATATAATAAGTTATAATTTATGAAACCAAAAACACTGCAGATGCTTGTTCCAGGAGGAAATCCTAATGGAATGAAAATAATAGAACTTCCTGGATGGTCTGGCAAGTGTTTTTTATTACCTCGTCAAAATTTAAAAGAATTAAAGGATTCCTCTGATGTAAACCAACCGGGTCTTTATATTTTATTTGGTTCGAATGAAGAGTCAGGAGATGATCTTGCTTATATAGGTGAATCAGAAAATTTTTACAGTCGTATTACAAATCATGATGCAAATAAAGACTTTTGGAATACAGCTGTTATTTTTACCGGGGAATTAAATAAAGCCCATGTTAAATATTTAGAGTATAAGGCTACGGCATTAGCCCATAAAGTAAATCGTATGACGGTTCAAAACAAAGTACAACCTCCAGAAAATTCATTATCATATTTTGATAAGATTTCAGCCGAAGAATATTTTGAAAATGTACAATTTATTTTAGAAGCATTGGGGTACCAACTTTTTGAAGCTGTTGCTGAGTCAATTTCTGACACTAAGCTTTATTATTTAAAAGCTGAAGGAGCAGACGCTAAAGCTCAATTATTAGAAGACGGTAGTCTTAATATTCTTAAAGGATCTACTGCAAGAATTAGAGAAACTGAAGCATTTTTTGGTTGGTCAAAGGCTGCAAGAGAAAAGTTTCTTAAGGATGGTATTTTAATTGAGAAGGGAGACGGGATATCTTATTTATTTACAAAAGATGTTTTATTTAAAAGTCCTACTGCTGCTGCCGCTACGACCACAGGAAGACCAATCAATGGGTGGACATCATGGAAAGATGAATCTGGTAATACGTTAGATGAAAATTTAAGGAAATAGGCTTTAATTAGTCTTTCTCAAATTAAAAGTTGAGCTGTTAATCTTTAATTTGACTTTTATATATTAAAGGTATAGTTTCATCTGCCATATTCTACCAGAATATAGAGTAAAAGGTATTTAAGCCCTAACCTATGAAAAATAGTCAATTTTGTTGTTCCTAGGTTAGCAACATAGGAAGAGTTAGGAAAATAGTCAAATAGCTTGACTTTTAGATTCAAAGGGTATATACTACCCTATATGACAAATAATTATTCAATAAAACAAGTAGCTAAAAGATTGGGGGTTCATGAAGATACTCTTCGCAATTGGGAAGATCAAGGGCTTATTAAACCTTTGCGTGTAGGCAAAAGACAAGATAGAAAATATACAGATGAAATTATAAATACAATAATTGAGAAAGGGTTAGCTCATCCAATTTTGAGTTTAGATAAAGACGCTCCAGAGAAAAAAGAAAAAATGAAATTATCAGAGCTTCAATCATTTTTATGGAAGAGTGCTGATATTCTCCGCGGGAAAATTGATAGTGGCGATTATAAATCATATATTTTCGGACTTCTCTTTTATAAGAGAATAAGCGATATGTGGGATGAAGAGTATGAAGATATTTTAGCAAAATTTCACGATGAAGAACTTGCCAATGCCGACTACAACCACAAATTCCAAGTTCCGAAAGATTGCCGTTGGTTAGAAGTTCAGAAAGAAGCTACAAATATTGGCTCAAAGCTCAACGATGTTTTTGATAAATTAACTACTGCAAACACTCCCAAGCTTGATAAGATTTTCAACAACTTAAATTTCGCTGATAAAGACCGCTTCCCCAACGAAACAACTCAACGCCTCATAAACCATTTCTCAAAATATAATTTTGGTAATACTTACATCAATTCGGATATTCTTGGTGATGCATATGAATATCTTATAAAACAATTTGCTTCAGATGCCGGGAAAAAGGGAGGCGAGTTCTACACTCCACGAGAAATTGAAAGAGTAATAATAAAAATAATAAAACCTGAAGCCAAAAGTCATGTAAATGACCCAACATGTGGCTCGGGAGGATTTTTATTGGAAGCTTATCATTATGTTCGTGAAAAATTTGGAGATAAGGAAGCTCGCAAGATGTATTTATCGGGGCAAGAAATAAATATTGGAACTTATGCAATTTCAAAAATAAATATGTTCTTACACGGGCTTGAAAGTACCGACATCCGCCGAGGAGATACATTAGCAGATCCTCAATTTTTAGATAAAGCTGGGAAAATCCAAACATTTTCTCATGTAGTTGCAAATTTTCCGTACTCAATCAAAGAGTGGGAATGGGAAACTTTTACTCATGACAAATATGGTCGCACAGATGGGTATGAACTTCCTCCACAGAAAAATGCTGACTACGCTTTTATTCTCCACATAATAAAATCTTTGAACGAAAACGGCAGAGCTGGGATTGTTGTCCCGCATGGTGTGCTTTTCAAATCTGATACTTCGGGGAGAATTCGTGAGCAAGTTTTAAAGAATGACTTAATAGAGGCAATTATCGCAATGCCTGCAAAGCTTTTCTCGGGAGTTGGTATTCCTGTGGCTCTTGTGATATTAAACAAGGCAAAAGCACCAAATCATAAAAACAAAATTCTTTTCATAGATGCCGAAAGTGATTATCAAGAAGGGAAAAATCAAAATTCGCTACGAAATCAAGACATAGAAAAAATTGTTTCAGCTTTTGATAATTGGAGAGATGTTGATAAATATGCTCGTGTTATAAATATGAAAGAAATAGAAGAAAACGATTATAATTTAAATGTTCGTAGATATATTGACTCATCGGAAGTAGAAGAAGTTATTGATGTTTCCGTTGTGTGGAAAGAATTAAAACAAACAGAAAAAGAGCGTGATGAAATCAATAAAAAAGTCGAGGGATATTTAAAAGAATTAATATACTAAATATATGGATATAACACCATTTGAGAAAATAAAAAAGGTTACAGATTATGGAGCAGAGTATTGGATAGCCAGAGAGTTAATGGAGGTTCTTGGTTACGATACATGGAGAAGATTTGAAGATGCTATCCAAAGAGCGATAGAATCATGTAATAACGCAGGAGGAGATGCAAGTCAAGAGTTTTTGCCGGCTCCGGCAAAAACCCAAGAGGTAGGTGGAAGACCCGGAAAAGACTATATTTTATCAAGATATGCTTGTTATCTTATAGCACAAAATGGAGATCCATCAAAAGAGCAAATAGCTAATGCTCAGACTTATTTTGCAATACAAGCAAGAAAACAAGAAGTATATGAGACAACAATTGAGGATAAAAAGAGAGTAATGTTGCGAGAAGAAATGAAAAAGCATAATTTAGAACTTGCTTCAGCTGCTAAACAAGCCGGTGTTATAGATCCATACGATTATGCGATTTTTCAAAATTTTGGTTATAAGGGTTTATATGGGAATCTTGGTGTGCAAGATATTCACAGGAAGAAAGGTCTCAAAAAATCTCAGAAAATATTAGACCATATGGGGAGTGAAGAGTTAGCTGCAAATCTTTTTAGAACTACTCAAGCAGAGGCAAAATTACGACGAGAGAATAGAAAAGATAAAGGCAGAGCAAATGAATTACATAGAGAAGTAGGTGCTATGGTTAGAAAAACAATAAAAGAAATAGGAGGTACTATGCCAGAAAATTTACCCGTTGCTGAAGGGATAAATAAAACTGTTCTTAAATTGAAAAAAGGTACGATAGATAAAAAATTACTTAAACCTAATAAAAAATAAATTTATGAGTATTTGGGATATTTTTAGAACAAATGAAGCAGAAATTATAAACAATAAAAAAATTGGGGTAATTTATGTTGCTGACTTTCCACAAGATACTGGTAAATATGTTTCTATTGCCGAGGGTAGTGTTAATAATTCAGATTTAGATATAAAAATTTCAACTCGTATTCATTTACGCATTACTTATATAACACATTCAGAGAAGATTAGTGGAGTTGAGATTGCAAAAGTAGATGGGGATAAAATTGAGAAAATTCATTTTTCTACTTTAGATTTTGAACGCATCCTACAGTTACTAAGTTTATTTTCTGAATTAGATTTAAAAGCAGTAGTCAATAAAACGGTGATGTTTGATGAGTCTATAATAGGTGACTCTAAAGAAGTTTCAAGATTTTTAACATTAATAGCTTCAGACCCAGAAGGCAAAGAGAAATTAGGAGAAGTTGCTAAAAATTATGGGCTTATTAAGGTTGGTGATATAGATAACATAGTTCAGAAAAAAGAAGCAGTTGCTCTTTTTGAGAAAATTTTAAATGATCAAAGGGAATTTACAAAATATAAGAGTGAGCTTGGAGTAGGAAAAGACGAAGAGGTTTGGCAGAAATTCTTTTCTCAAAATTCATGGATTCTAGGTTCTGATTTTGTTGAAATTCTTGATGAGAGACGGCTAGATGTTGAAAATATAACAGATTACCTTTTAAAATCATTTGATGGTTTTGTGGATATTATTGAATTAAAACTTCCTTCTGTTCAATTTTGGACAACAGAGAATATTCCAAGAAGTGAATTAACTTCGGCAACTATGCAGTGTAATAGATATATTTTACAAACAGAAAGAAAAATAAATGATTTAGAGTTTAATAAGAAAATTCAAAATACTCCAATTGTAAAACCAAGGATTACTTTGATATATGGACGCTCTAATTCATGGGGTGACAACGAGAAAGAGGCGTATAGAGTTTTAAATTCAAGTTATTATAATCTAAATATTATTTCTTATGACCATTTACTTGAACGAGCAAAAAGATTAATAGGGATTATTAGTACAAAAACAATTATTGTTGAAAACGAAGATGAAATAAACACAGAAGATATCCCTTTTTAATTATGAAAACTAACCAATTACAAAAGAAGATTCCAAATGGGTGGATGGAGGATAACATAGGAAAATATGGGTCTTGTATTCGTGGAGTAAGTTACTCTCCACGAGATCTTAGGGATACAGAAGACGAATCCTCTATCTCTTTATTGCGGTCTAATAATATTAAGGATGATAAATTGAATCTTTCAGACGTTCAAATTGTTTCAAAAACAAGAGTTTCAGATAATCAGATTCTTAAAAAGGGTGATATTTTTGTATGTATGTCCAACGGTTCTAAATCTTTAGTTGGTAAAAACGTTTTTATAAAAGATGATGCAGAATATACTATTGGAGCTTTTTGTTCTTTGTTTCATTTGAATTCAAACAAGGTTGTTCCTTTGTTTATTAAGCAGTTGTTTCTCTCAGATAGTTATTTAAGACAAATTCAAGATAGTTTAGCTGGAACCAGTATAAATAATTTAAAAAATTCTCATATTGAAGATTTAAAATTTTTATTTCCTCCAAAACCAGAGCAAGAAAAAATTGCGGAGATTTTAAGTTCAGTTGATGAAGATATAGAAAAAACTGAAAAAGTTATTAAAAAAACTGAAAAATTAAAAAATGGATTGTTTAAAAGTCTTTTAAATGAATGTAAAAATACAAAAGAAGTAAATTTTTCTGAATTAGTTAAATTAAGAAATGAAAAATTCAGAGGATTAGATAATAAAAAATATGTATCTTTAGAGCACATAGAACAAGGCACTGGCAGGTTGCTGGGATTTGGAGATTCCGAGGAAACAAAAAGCATAAATTCTGTATTTAGCATAAATAATATTCTTTTTGGGAAATTACGCCCTTACTTACGAAAATATTGGAAGGCTGATTTTGAGGGTGTTTGTACTGGAGAAATATTGGTATTTGAGCCAATATTAGAGAGTGATATTGATTTCATTTTTCAATTAATACAAACTGATGAATTTATCAATCATTCTGTCTCTGAATCTTTTGGAACTAAAATGCCAAGGACTGATTGGAATATAATTTCAAACTTTCAAATAAAAGTTCCGCCTCAAAAAGAAAGAGAAAAAATAGGAGAAATTCTTTCAGCTGTCGATGAAAAGATTTTGGTCAATAAAAAATTAAAAGAAAAACTTACTCAATTAAAGAAGGGATTAATGTCGGATCTCTTGAGTGGAGAAGTAAGAACAATATAGTAATATGGATGATTTTAATAAAAGATGGGGAATAATAGAAGAGATAGACTACAAAGAAGAATTTGAAAAATTTAAAATAAGAGTTTTAACTGTTTTTCGTGAAGTTGATAGTCATGTTGAAGAAGAAGTTGTTGAAAACTTTTGTAATAAGTTGGGTATTCCAGTTAATTGGACTTATGATGACTTTAATTATAGAAATTATGGAGAAAATATAATAAATATATTGACTTCAATTAAGGAAGAAAAAAAATTTTATTTTGCATTAGAATTATTATTAAATTTACCCATTCAAACTTTAATTGGTTACTCTCATGATGAAAAATATAGTAGAAATATATTAGTTAAAAAGTTTTTTGAGATTTTAAATTATTCGAAAGTCAACCTTAAAGTTATTATAGAAGATAAAAAAGTAGTTTTGTATCCAGCAGGCGATGAAATGTTAGATGTAGAATTGGTTGATAATACTTTAAATTTTTTAAATGCAGAAGCCAAAAAACATTTTGTAGAAGCATTAAAATTTTATCAAGATAAAAAATATATTAAATCTGCTGAAGGTCTTAGAAGGTCATTAGAAGAATTTTTAAGAAATAGATTGAAAAATACAAAAGGATTGAATGCTAACATTACTGAATTGCAGGCAAAACTAAAAAAAGACGGACGCGATCCTCAAGTTAGGAATATAATTCAATCAACTTTTGGATGCCTAGACCAATATTTTAATGAGAATAGTAAACATAATGATGGCGATATTGATGATTCTGAAAATGAATTTTTAATATATCAGACAGGATTATTAATGAGGTATATAAATAGCAATATATGAAATTCAACGAACAATACACAGTAGAAAATTACATTATTAAGTTTCTTAAAGAGACACTAGGTTTTGAATATATAAAGCCAGAGATTTTTGAGAAGTTTCGCTCTTATGAGAATGAATATATTGCAGAGCCACTTTTACAAGATGCCATCCGCAAGATTAATGGCAAGGTAGAAAGTGGTGAAATGAGAAATATCATTCAGATAATTCGTGGAGTTGAGACGAATAAAGAATTTCTGAATTTATTGCGAAATGGTATTGATTTAATTGATTCAGAAACTCGCAGGACAAAAAATTATCAAATTGTGGATTTTGATATTGTAGACAACAATCACTTTGTCGTTACCAATCAATTTTATTTCGCTGGAAATGCTGAGAATATCAGACCTGATATTATTCTTTTCTTGAATGGAATACCTATTGTTGATATTGAAGCCAAAAGTCCTACAGCTTCAGAGCAAGTTGATTATGCTATCGCTATCGGGCAGATAAAACGCTATGAAAGAAACGCTAAAAGCCTTTTTATCCCCAACTGCTTCAATATAGCTACAGATGGACTTAAGACTGTTTATGGGGCTACATATTCGGGAGAACAATTCTTTTCAGAATGGAAAGATAAGGATTTAGAAGAACAATATGGTGGAAAGTTAGAAAGCACACTTGTTGCACTTTTAGCGGGGCGAAATTTACTTGATATAATTCAAAATTTTATGGTTTTTGAAGATACTGACGAGGGGTCAATAAAGAAAATAGCTAGATATCAACAGCTTCGCGCTACCAATAAAATTTATGAACGAGTAAAAGAAGGAAAGCAAAAAAGAGGGCTTGTCTGGCATACTCAAGGATCTGGAAAAAGTTTGACGATGTTTTTCACAGCGTGGAAATTACGCTATGAAAAACTTTTAGAAAATCCTAAAATTTTTGTGCTTGTAGATAGAGTAGATTTGGATGACCAGATTTTTGAAACCTTTATAAACTGCGGTGGAGAAAATGTTGAAAGAGTGACATCAAGAGAAGAGTTGTTAAAAGTTATTGAATCAAAGGAGGCTGGGATTTTCGTTTCTACGGTTCATAAATTTGATGAAAATGTGAAAGATATAAAAAATGAAGCTTCAAATATCATTGTGCTAATTGATGAAGCACACCGTACTCAATATGGAAGTTTAGGTATCTATTTAAGGAGTTCTTTGCCAAATGCTAGTATGATAGGTTTTACAGGCACTCCAATATCTAAAACGCATGAAGAATTTGGGCTTTTGACTTCTGGTAATCCCGAAAGGTATCTTGATTATTATTCCATCAAGCAAGCGATAGAAGATAACGCGACAGTTCCTGTTGTTTATGAAGCAAGGTTGTCAAAGTTTTCTATAGACGAAAAAGAAATTGATGCTCAATTTGATTTAGCAACAAGTGATTTATCAATAGAACAAAAAGATTTACTTTCTAAAAAATACGGCAGAAAAGAAGCTTTTACAAAACTTGATAAAAGAATGGAAGCTATCGCTAGAGATATTTATGAGCATTTCAATACTTATGTCGCACCAGCTGGGTTTAAGGCACAAGTTGTTTGTTATGACAGAGAGACAACAGCTAAATATAAAGAAATTTTTGACCAAATAATGCCGAAAGAATATTCTGAAGTTATTTATTCCCCGGGCGAAGTTAATACTGATTCTCCAGAACTCAGCAAATACAATAAAACTAAAAGTGAAATAAAAGAGGCTATTAAGAAATTTAAGGACAAAAATCATCAACTTAAATTCTTACTTGTCTGCGATATGCTTTTGACTGGATTTGATGCACCTGTTGAGCAAGCTATGTATTTAGATAAGCCACTACAACATCATAATCTTTTGCAAGCTATTGCTCGTACAAACAGAACCTATCCGCAAAAAGCGAATGGGTTGATAATTGATTATTATGGAATTACTAAAAACTTGAAAGACGCCTTGGATTTTGATGAAAGTGAAATTGCTGATTCTATGATAGATATGGATACTATTAAAAAAGATTTTGAATCTAGTTTTGAAAAAGTAAGCAAAATCTTTCACGGTATAAATACCGAAGACCCAAGAATGGAAAATTTAAGGAAATGTTTTGATATTTTCAGGGATAATACACAAAAGCAAGAAGATTTTAAAGAGGAATGGAATAAACTAAAAATCTTTTACGAAATAATTTCTCCAGACCCATACCTCTTACCATTTACTAGACAAGTAGAATGGTTTGCTTGTTTCTATATTGCATTTAAAAAAGAATTTGAAGCCGACACTCGTGATGTCCACGCTCTTCTTTTTGAATATGGTTCAAAATTAAAAGCCATTATTCAATCTGAAGTGGATTTCGAAGGAATTACAAAAAATTATACCCCTATTCGGTTAGATCAGTTTACAGAACTTGAAAAATACAAAGACCCTGATGAAGATAAGGTTCGTATGCTTGAGAGAGCTTTAAATTATGAAATTTCTATAAATTTCGATGCTAGCCCTGTGTTTAAAAAATTCTCTGAAAGATTGACTCATATCAAGACAGAGTTTGAGAAACGTCAGGTGGCATTGCAAGAAACATTAAAAAAACTGCATGATTTAGCTGATGATATTAAAAAAGTTGATGATGAAGCCAAAGATTTAGGTCTTGATATGAAGCAATTCGCTCTATATTCTCTCTCAAAAGAAGAAGGATATATTAAAGAGGCTGAAAAGGGTGTTCTAAAGCAATTTTCAATTGATTTAGGTGAGTATTTGGATGATTTACTTCCAGAGGGTTGGCAAGATACTCTTCGCAGAGAAGATTTTTTGAAAGATATAAAAAGACAAATTCAGCAAATGCTTCTACAAGAATATAGAGATAATTTAGTTGTTCGTGATTTTCAAAAATATCTAAACAGGCTTGTTGATGTTATTTTAAAAAAGTTTTAAATATGAAAAGAAAACTTGTAATAAAAAATCAAAATATTACTGTTGAAATAAGGAAAAGCAAGAAAGCGAAGAGAATGAGAATAGCTGTCTATTGTGATGGCTCAGTTGTCGCTGTGCATCCAGAAAATATTAGCTTTTTGAAAATTTTATCAGTTATTGAAGATAAAATTAATTGGATAAAAGAAAAAGTTGATTTTTTTAGTTCGAAGCAAGATATTGCTGTTTTAAAAGGAACGAAAAGAGAATATTTAAAAAATAAAGAAGAAGCTCTTTTATTAGTTAAAAGTAAAGTTGAGTATTTTAATAATTTTTATAAATTTCATTACAATAAAATTTATATTAAAAATCAGAAAACACGCTGGGGCAGTTGTTCGGTTAAAAAAAATTTAAATTTTAATTATAAAATTATATTTTTACCTAAAGAATTGCAGGATTATCTAATCGTGCATGAACTATGTCATTTGAAAGAATTTAACCATTCAAAAAAATTCTGGGACTTAGTGAGATTAAGAATTCCAAATCTTAATCAAGTGAGCAAAATGTTAAGAAAGCATTTAAGATAATTTTTTATATTAATTTTATGAATTCACATTCAATATTAACTACTGATGGAGAAACAACTATTTCTTTAGCATCTGGGAAAGTTGTTAATTTGCCTATTTGTCATCCACAATTTTCTTTATGGAGGGAACCAGTAAATAATTTTAATTATGGCGGAAAGCCATTGATTAATCATAATAATGAACCCATATTTGCGGAATTAGCGATATTGCGTATATTACAAGCAGATGGTTGGGAGGGTGTATGGGTTGAAACATATGGGGGAACTCATTTTCTTCAATCTATGCCAAAAGAATGGAAATTAAAATCAGAACATGTTTCAATTCCTAAAGACAAGGAAGAATTATTAAAAAAAATATGGAAAACAGCAAAAACAACTGCATGTTTTGATATTTTTGCGTGGAAGGGGAAAGACTTTATTTTTTGTGAAGCAAAAAATAAAGGAAAAGATAAACTCACCAACGGGCAGATTAAGTTTATTGAAGGAGCCCTGTTCTGTGGAATATTGCCTGAATCATTATTAATAGTGGAGTGGGAAGGTAATTAAATAAGATTAGCAAGGACAGTCCTTGCTAAAAAAAGAAATAGATCAAAAATTAAATTAAAAATATGGTTATAGATATTGAACTTACTTTGAATAGATTCGGTTTTGGGAAAATTGCCAAGAATAAATTTCAATTTTTTTGGTTAAGATTTTCAAAGTGGAATATCCCGGGCAAATACTCCATCTCTTTCGAGATAAATTGGCGAAAGAAAGAAGAAAATAAAAATTTATGATTTACACCCCAAAAATGCAACAAGCGACAAGATTTGCGTCAAAAACGCATCAAAAATCCCCAATGACATTCCAACATTCTCAAGAATGTGAGAATGTTGATAATATAGATTGTGAGAAAATTAGGACTAGCAAGAACAGTTCTTGCTAGTCCTTTAGTAATTTCTCAATATTTAATTTTCTGGGACTGTTTGTTATGACAACCCTTTTATCTTTTATAGATTCTAATATGGCAAACATTTTCTTTCTATGACTTCTATTCCAATTTAATATCCACTTTAAGAATTTATAATCAACTGTTTCTTTTTTGTCACTAGAAGTTCCATGTCTTTTTTCCAATTTCAAGCTAACCCTAATTGCTCTCTTTAAAACATTAAATAAATGTAAACGAGTGGGCATATCAACAAAAATTATAAGATCAGACCACTTTATTCTTGCTTCTAAGACAGAAGAATAATTTCCATCTACAACGCCAATCTCTTTTGAGAGAAATTCATTTTTACAAATATTTAACCATTCACTTTTTTCTTTCATTGACCAATCTGAGTTCAAAAGCAAATTATCTAGATGATAAATAGGATAACCTGTATATATGCTAATTCTATTAGCAAGAGTAGATTTACCTGAACCACTACCACCTAGGACTATTATCCTTTTGTATTTCATATATTATATAATATCATTTTTAAATATCTTTTTAAACTAAAAGATAGTAACTAGCAAGAACGGTTCTTACTAAAATAAGATAAAGTTCTCTAGCCCGCTAAAGTAACAAAACCTTCTAAGCCTCCCATGACATTCCGACATTCTCAAGAATGTGAGAATGTCAAATATGCAAAAGAAAATTATTTTAAAAATTTACGGGAAAGTGCAGGGAGTGTTTTTTTGTGATTCGGTGAAAAGAAAAGCCGAAGAGCTCGACTTGATTAGCTAGAATCGTTCTAGCTAGCTAATTCAAGTCAAGAACTCTCTTTTTTGCTTTGTGGTATAATTAGAATATGAAAAAAATATATTTATATCTAATAATAGTGATAGTTATTGGAGTAGGGGCATGGTTTGTATTTAATAGTCAATTAACAAAAAAGCAAGATGCGGGCTTGGCAAATCCTGCCTCGGTATTTTGCGTAAACAATGGCGGACGGCTGGACATAAGAACTAATGCAAGTGGGGGGCAAACAGGGTATTGTATTTTTAAAGACAATAGCGAATGTGAGGAATGGGCGTATTCTCGAGGTGAATGTAAACAAGGCGAGCCCGTTTTGCCAGAGACAGAAATATCGATTCGCTTGTATTATTATAACCCCGCATTGGATCAAGGTCCTGGCGGAGCGCAATGCACTTCCAAGGGGCTTGTCGCCGTCGAGCGCATGATTCCAAAGACCACTATGCCACTTACAGAATCGATCAAGCTTTTATTGAAGGGTGAGATATCGCAGGCAGAAAAAGCTCAAGGTCTTACCAGCGAGTTTCCACTCGCCGGTGTGACACTCGCTCTGGCAACAGTCGAGAATGGAGTCGCAACGCTAACCTTTAGTGACTCTCAAAATAAAACTGGCGGTGGGTCATGCCGAGTCGCCATTTTATGGGCTCAAATCGAAGCCACAGCAAAACAATTTCCGACTGTTACCTCAGTCCGCTTTTTGCCAGAAGAATTGTTCCAACCCTAAATAATTTTGGGATAGGGGGGAGGGGGCGCATTTTCGAATCTTACAAATTAAAATAACCCCATATTAATCATTAACATTCCAACATTCTGCAGAATGTTGGAATGTTAAATTAAATATGCTAATATAGTAAATATGAGAAAAACATCAAAACAATTAGAACGTTATTTTAAGGGGGTATCTAATCATAGACGAATTGATATTTTATTAGCGGTAGAAAAAAATGAGGGGATCTCAGTTGAAGAAATTGCAAATTTATTGGAGACAAATTTTAAAACTATTTCTCAGCACACACATTCATTAGTTCGCGCAGGGCTTTTGAATAAAAAATATGCCGGTCGGCAGGTCACACATTCGCTTTCTCCATACGGAAGATCTTTTATAAAGTTCATGAAATCATTCTAACATTCTGCAGAATGTTAGAATGTTAAAATATGTCAAAGAGGATAAATCTAAAAATTTATGGTCGGGTGCAAGGAGTGTTTTTTCGCGATTCGGCACAAAAGGAAGCGAGGAAGCTTGGCTTGGTCGGCTTTGCGCGTAATGATGTGGATGGGACCGTTTATATTGAAGTCGAAGGAGAAGAAGAAAAATTAAATGAATTCATCAAATGGTGTCAAAACGGTCCCGACCATGCTCAAGTAGATAAAGTAGAAATGCAATGGCTCAAGGCCACCGAAACATTTTCCGATTTTAAAATAAAATAATAATGATATAATAGAAAGATGCAAAGCGATTGGTACGCACAACTCATCAAGCCTTCTTGGGCGCCCTCTAGCTGGCTTTTTGGGCCGGTTTGGACTTTTTTGTATGCCATCATTTTTGTTTCTTTCGGTACGGTTTTTTATAAAGTTTTTAAAAAAGAGATTCCAGTAATCGTTGCTCTGCCTTTTGTTTTGAATTTGATTTTCAATTTCTCTTTTACTTATTTACAATTTGGATTAAAAAGTAATATATTAGCGGCTATTGATATACTACTAGTTCTTGGCACTTTGATTTGGGCGATGATAGCGATTTGGCCTCATTTACGTTGGGTGGTTCTCGCCAATATTCCATATCTCTTGTGGGTTTCCTTTGCCACAATTTTACAATTAACTATTACTTACTTGAATAAATAAATGGAAGTTTTTTTTATTTTTATTACTTTAGCTGGTTTTATTATAGGACTTGGAGCAGTGACGGTTATTGATCTGCACGGCTTTCTTGGACGAAAATCAAGTTATTGGACTGAAGCAACTATTCGCACTCATAAAATAACAAAACCTTTGATATGGATTGGTATTCTTCTTGTAAGTATAGGACACATTTTTCTTGCCAAGTTTGAAATAATCAATGCTTACCAATTAGAAATTAGATCTTTAATCATTGTTCTTTTGATAGTCAATGGGATTTTTCTTTCTTTTGTCGTAAGCCCAGCACTTCTTGCACAAGAAAAAGAAGGAAGGCAAAAAGAGCTTTTGCCAAAAATTCTGCAAAATAAAATAACAGCAAGTTTTGTTGTCTCATTTTTAGGCTGGTGGGGTTTGGTATATCTGTTTGCAATTATTTTTATATGAGAGTCTGGGATATACATCCGAAACATTTATGTAGAAAACACTTACTGGCTGAGCACCGGGAACTTCACGGACTCTGGAATATTTTAACAATTCACAAGGCTAAGGGTGGATATTCTAGACATCCGGAGACCTTACGTTGGGTCGGGAAAACCAGAGCTCTTTATGACAGGCATGAAGCATTAATAAAAGAATTCAAACGTCGAGGGTACAATCATTATACTCCGCTTAATAAGAAGTTCGCTAAAGGGAAGAAAGATCAGAATATTTTTATAAATACAGTAAAAGAGCAAAAAAAATTCTGAAGAAAAAGCCGTGCGACTGTCTGCCTGATTAATATATTTATTAAAATAAATAAATGATATGATATATCTATGACTCAAAAGGAAGCACTTTCGATTTTAAAAACTGGTGCAAATGTTTTTCTGACAGGAGAACCTGGAGCCGGGAAAACTTACACGATAAATGAATATGTAAAATATTTGCGTGATGCTGGTGTTGAAGTAGCCATTACGGCTTCGACGGGAATTGCCGCGACTCATATTGGCGGAATGACGATTCACTCATGGAGTGGGATTGGTATAAAAAGAAAACTTGATAAATATGATTTAGATAAACTTGGAAGTAATGAATATGTCGTTAAAAGAATTAACCGAGCCAAAGTACTTGTCATTGATGAAGTTTCAATGCTCTCGGCTGTGACTTTGTCGATGGTGGATGCAGTTTGTCGAGAAGTCAGGCGAAGTTCTGAGGCTTTTGGTGGTTTGCAAGTAATATTTGTTGGAGATTTTTTTCAATTACCACCAATAATAAAAAAAATGGTTGATGAGGAAATACAAATCGATGAAGATTTACAGATGACAATGATGCCCGAAGGTAAAGAGCAAATATTTGCGTATGATTCGCAAGCGTGGCAAAGGGCAAGGCCGGTAGTTTGCTATATTAGTGAACAGTATCGTCAGGACGACGAAGATTTTTTATCAATTCTCTCAGCAATCAGAAAAAATGATTTTCAAGATAAGCATTTAAAGAAAATTGAATCGCGGGTGGTTGATGAATTGAATTTCCCTAAAAATGTACCAAAACTTTTTTCGCATAATGTGAATGTCGATTTTGTAAATACTGAAACTCTTTCTAAGATTGACAATCCAACAGTTGTTTTTGAAATGACTTCGAAAGGCCCAGATGCGCTTGTAAATATTTTAAAAAAGGGATGCCTATCGCCAGAAACTTTGTCTTTAAAAGTCGGAGCAGAAGTGATGTTTACAAAAAATAATCAAAAAGAAGGATTTGTAAATGGAACACTTGGAGAAGTTGTTGATTTTAAAAATGGGACTGGTTACCCACTTGTCCAGACGAAAAAAGGAAAAACAATTTTAGTCGAGCCGATGGAGTGGAGTGTTGAAGAAAATGGAAAAATTAAAGCCAAGATTATACAAATGCCACTACGGCTGGCTTGGGCAATAACTGTCCACAAAAGCCAAGGGATGAGTATGGACTCGGCCTTGATGGATTTATCTGAAGTATTTGAATATGGCCAGGGATATGTGGCTCTTTCGCGAGTTAGACGCTTGTCGGGGCTTCACATTATTGGATTAAATGAGAAAGCTTTCAAGGTTCATCCTGATGTTCTATCGAAAGATAAAATATTTAAAGAAGAATCATCTGAAGCCGAAAAAGCTTTTGCTCAAATTCCACAAGATGAGATGTCAACAATGCATGATAATTTTATTTTTGCCTCAGGGGGAACTCCTCGGAAAAATATTCCAAGTAAAAATAAAGGTTCCAAACTAGAAGAAATTAGAAAAAAATACCCAAATGCTTACAGGTCTTGGAGTAAAGAAGAAGATGATAAATTGCGGCATCTTTTTGTAAAAAAGATAAAAGCGCGAGATATCGCTCGTGAATTTGGGCGCAAAACCGGCGCAATCCATGCCCGATTAGAAAAACTTGGTTTAGAAGAAAAAAAGAAATAAAAATTAAAATAGGGAAATAATTGCGGCGATAGCAGTAATGCTCATAAGTCCGATTGTCAGCCAGCCGACTATTTTTTGTGATTTTGAATTTTTATGGTAACCCATTATTTTTTCATTGCTACTGATATGGACAATAAAAATTAAAATTATCGGTGAAATGATACCATTTGTGATTGCTGAATAAATCAAAGCTTTGATTGGGTGAATACCAATAAAGTTTATAAGAATACCAATTAAAATTGAGATGATGATAATTGTGTAAAAAGCGCGAGCTTTTTTGAATCGACGATACAATCCTTCTTTCCAGCCAAAACTTTCTGAAATTGCATACGATGTCGAGCTGGCCAGTACCGGGACGGCAAGCATACCAGTTCCAATAATACCAATTGCAAATAAAACAGTAGCGAAGCTTCCGGCAAATGGCAGAAGGGCTAACGCGGCGTCACTGGCTGTGTCGATATCATGAACTCCATTTACAAAAAGTGTATTGGCACAAACGGCGATAATGAAAAACATCACTAAGTTTGACAAGAACATTCCTGTCCAGATATCTCTTCTCATTTTTTTAATTTCTATTTTATTTGTTCCTCGTCGGGAATGAACAGTTGTTTTACCCTCGGCTATTTCTTCTTCAACTTCTTGTGACGTTTCCCAGAAGAAAAGATAAGGGGAAATTGTTGTCCCCAAGATTGCAGTAATTAGAAGTATTTGGCTTTTAGAAAAAGTGATATGGGGGATAAGACTATGATCGAGTAAATTACCCCAATCCATATGAATGATAAACCCAGTAATAATGTATGAAAAAAGAGTAATTACTAACCATTTTAAATACCGGGCGTATTTTTTGTAAGGAATGATAACAGGCAAAGTTAAACACACTATTCCAATAGCAATAATTAAAAAAGTGAAAGAGACACCAGGAGTGATTAATTGAAAAGCTGTCGCCATTGCTCCTAAATTAGCGCCGATATTAAAAATATTAGCAATCAGAAGAACGATAGTTACAAAATAAAGTAATTCTTTTTTATAAGAATGTTTGATATTAGCAGCCAGTCCGTTACCAGTCACAAGGGCGATACGGGCGCACATTTCTTGGACAGTTATAATTAAGGGAAGGGTCCAGACAGATAACCACAACAGATTTGGTCCAAACTGAGCTCCAGCTTGTGAGTAAGTGGCAATTCCCGAAGGGTCATCATCAGCAGCGCCAGTTATGATGCCCGGGCCTAATTTTTTGATATAGTCTTCTCCTTCTTCAAGAAGAGTTTCTTTTTTTATGGTAGAAGTGGCGCCAGAAACTTCTTTGACGAGGTCCTCGGACGAGGGAGGACGAGGGGCCAGACCATCGCCAAAGGAGTTTCTGGCGTCACTATTTTTATTTTCGGATGTATCCATATTAAATATATTATACTATTTTTTTATAATTTGATACAATTATAAAAGTATGGCTTTGAACAAACCTAACAAGATTCAGATAATTAAATATGCTCCTCCGCCTCCTGATCTGCCGACTCTTGGTAAATCAGATCCGAGCGAGGTAGTATTTATCGGACGCACCAACTACGTGGCGGCTCTCGAAGAGAAAAAATTTGTCTTTGGAATCAAGCGCATCGACCGTCGCCGTCATATGTACATTATTGGTAAGTCTGGAGTCGGTAAATCAAAACTTTTGGAATTAATGATTCGCCAAGATATCGCCTATGGCCAAGGAGTCTGTGTGATTGACCCACACGGAGAGTTGATAGATGATATTTTAAACTTCATGCCGAAAGAAAGAATCGAAGATGTCTGTATTATTGACCCAGGGGATATTGATTATCCATCATCATTTAATCCACTTTCAAATATTGATCCAGCCTTCAAACATCAACTCACTCAAGGGTTGATAGAAGTTTTGCGTAAACAATTCGGAGCAAACTGGACGCCACGTCTGGAGCACGTTTTTCGTTTTACAACTTTGGCGCTACTGGATTATCCTCACGCGACAATGCGTGGAATGATTTCGATGCTGACCGACCGTAACTATCGTCAAAAGGTTGTTGAGTATATCGAAGATGACATGGTCAAAAGATTCTGGGCAATTGAATTCGCCGACTGGTCTGAAAAGTTCGATACCGATGCTATTATTCCGCTTGTTAATAAATTAGGGCAGTTTCTTTCTGATCCAATGCTTCGAAACATTTTCGGACAAAAAGAAAATAAAATTGATTTGGAAAAATTGATGAATGAACAAAAAATTCTTTTGATTAATTTGTCTAAAGGAAAAATAGGGGAGGAGAATTCTTCTTTCTTTGGAGCAATGTTCTTGACCAAAATCAAACAAGCTGGAATGGCGCGAGCAAAACTTGAACCACAAGATAGACATGACTTTTATCTGTATGTCGACGAGTTCCATAATATTGTGACAGATACCTTCGAAAATATTCTCTCCGAAGCGCGTAAATATGGAATAAATCTTATCGTAGCACATCAATACGTCGGCCAACTTTTGCCAAAAGTTGAGCAAGCTGTTCTTGGAAATACTGGTTCGATTATTACATTCCGTGTGGGAGGTGATGATGCCGTCAAACTCAAATCTGACTTTGCACCGATTTTTGAAGTTAAAGATATGATTAACTTAGGGGTTGGAGAATTTTTTATAAAAATGACAATTGATGGAGAAAGCTATGACCCATTCTCAGCCGAGACACTTCGAGTTCTGCCAGCGACTCATCCATCGTATCGCCAAGAGGCAATTGATGCATCTCGTCGCAAATACGCAATCTTGGCCGGCGAGGCCCAGAGATTGATTGCGGAAGAAGAAGCAACCATCATTCGTTCAGCACAAGAAAAAGCCGCAATTGTTGGAAATAAAAAGCCAGGAGAAGAAGACAAAGCAGAAGGAGAAGAAAAAACAAACACCAAAGGTGAATCTCCAAAAGAAGAAAAGGGCGGAGAACCACTAATATAATTACGAATTATAATTAAAATATGAAAAAAATATATAAACACATTATTCTCGTTCTCAACTTAATTTTAGTAGGATCTCTTGTTTTTTTCTTATTTGGTGAGGATAAGGATACTTTACCGCGTTCTTTCGTTATGGAATTTCGTAATAATTCTACCAGCTCAGGAGCTAATCGTATTCATCATGGAGGACTCACTTTTATAAACAATAAATTGATAAATGGTTATCAGTATTATAATCTTGCAGTAAACCCATCGGCCTGCCCAGACCAAAAAAGTTGCGGTAAAGATATTGCTTGTGTGATAAAAGAAAATAAATGGGTAAGTACTATTGACGGCGATAAATGCGAAATATATTGGTTTACGGTGATATCAAAGAAAGAGCTTGAACAAAAAATAGGAGAAATTAAACAAAACTCATCCCTGTTTAAAAAGACTGATAATATATATAATTGTCATTATGATACTTGTTATAAAATAACTAAATTATAATTCTAATACATTACTTAACACTATCGAGCAAATGATGTAAATAAAAAAATGGAGAATAATAAAAATGTATTAGAAGTAAAGAGAAAATACAATAAATTAGCAATAATCAGCTTTGTTTCTTCTTTGGTTTCTTTTTTAATCTTGTTAATAATAACCCTTGATGTCTCTAATTTATTCTTTAGAGAACTTCCTTTTGCTCAATTTTTGTCTTTTAGAGAACTTCCTTTTGTTCGATTCTTGTCTTTTCTTACTGGTTATTTGGGTGTCTTTTTCTTCAATTTAGTTCCAATATGTTTTATAATAGGCGGGATAGGGGGCATGATAACAATCAGAGAAATTAAGTATTCTCGTGAAAAAGGAAAAGGTTTAGCTATTAGTGCAATATTTTTAGCAATACTTAGTATATTTATGTTTTTGCATGGTTTATATGCAATTGTGACTGTTTTTCGCGACTGATTATCAAATAATGTTATAATTAAAAATTTAAATTGTCATATTAATACATTTTTTATATGCTATAGCACACAGAAAATGTAAATAAAAATATGGAAAAAATTTGTGAACATTATATAATATATAAACTAATGATGTTCTCAAATATCTTTCTTGCTTTACCTGTAATCTTTGCAGGAATTTATCAAGAGTGGCTTTATTGCTTTTTAGCAAGTGGACTTTTAATTTTCTCTCCACTATACCATTGGTATAGAATTTCTAAACCTTCTTCTTTGTATTTTCGCTTATTCAAAAAATTAGATTGGTCTTTTGCAGTGGGTGCCTTTATTTATATGTATTACTATGCCTATCAAAACATAGTAGGGTATAATCAAATTATTTTTTATGCATTACTTTCTCTCGTTTTGATATTTTTCTGGTATGGATATAAAAAGAATGATTATGAAAAATGGCATCCTTGGTTTCATATCATTGCCCCTATAATTTCATCAGCAATTCTTATTGTTGCTAATTAAAGTTATTCGAACATCGTCCCAAGTTCGCCAGCCTGTAAAAGCTATGCTTTGGCATTTGCGGGTAGGTTTAATAGAAGTTCGAACCTGATTGATATTTTTTTTGAAAAGGAGTAAGGTAAAGAAAAAGTATTATAAACAACAAAAATTGAATACTATGGTCACACTCGAAACCCCTATTGAAGAATTGGTTGAACGTTATACAAAAGATATATTGTATGATTGTCACTCAGTTGAAGCACGGATAGATCGCTCGCCAGCGAGAGTTTGTCTTCAATTAAAAGGGAAAGAAGCCCTTGATTACATTGCCAAGGAAATGGAATCCTTGTTCTCCTCAGGAGAGATTGATTATGATCTCTTTATGGCATACGTCAGACTAATTTGTGGGATTATTGAAGAACACAATTTACCAGAAGCCCCATATCTTCCAAATGTGAAATATGGGAATCAAAATCCATTAATTTGGATTAATTATTGTAAAGCAAATGGTTGTTTAATCAACCCCCCCACGATGATCTGTTGATGGTAAATTTGGAGGGGATTGGAGATACTACATTTTCCAAACAAGATTTTTCGAAAGCAAAAGAGACTTACGTCCCGTCTGATCCCGATTGTCAGACATGTTGATTTTATCTGGTATTTCAAAAAACTAGGCTGTTTGACTACTATTTTCAAACAGCTTTTTTTATTTATCACTCATAATATACCTAGACCGATAATCAAATAATGTTATAATTAAATAGTAAAGGTCGTAGTTTAATTTACCTCTATATTTTATGGTATTTATATATACAACATGTAAAAATATGGATGAGGCAAAAGGGCTCGGGGAATTAATTATCGAAAAAAAGATTGGTGCCTGTGTGGATTTCTGGCCAATTTCGTCTTGTTATAATTGGCAGGGTTCTATGACATGTGTCTCGCAAGCGATGCTTTTGATAACTACTTTTGAAGCAAAATTGGAAGAAGTTAATCAGATTATTTCCGAGCACCATACTTATAGTACCCCTCTTATTGCCGGAGTAGATGTCCGTCGAATTAATCACCCTTATAAAGAATGGATGATGGAAGTTATTGAATAAATTATGTCAAACAAAACTGTCGCAATTTTCGGCGTTTTTGATGGTGTGCACGAAGGCCATTTATTTTTTATAAAAGAAGCAAAAAAGCAGGGGAATCATCTTGTGGCAATTGTGGCGCGCGATAATATTGTAAAAGAATTGAAAGGGAAGTCACCTCGATATACTGAAGCCCAAAGAGTGAATGAACTTTTAAAAATTGAGGATATAGATTTAGTTTTGCTTGGAGACCCTAAGTTAGAAACATACCACGTCTTAAAAGAAGTTAATCCAAATATTATTTATCTTGGCTACGACCAAGAAGATTTATTAGAGAATTTAAATAAAGTAGTAAAAAATGGAGATTTATCAGAGGTTGAAATTGTCTGCGGAGAATCGTACAATCCAGAAATTTTTCATTCTTCAATTTTGAATAAGAATAAGTAGTATGGAAAATTAATTAAGAATTAATAATTACGAATTAAGAATTAGAATAAGTAGAAAATAGTAATTACCAACTCAAACCCATAGGATTGACTTGGTAAATAGAAAAAAAGATGAAAGAAGAAACTAAACAATGTCAGAATTGTAAGAAAGAGTTCACGATTGAACCAGATGATTTTTCATTTTACGAAAAAATTAAAGTTCCTCCACCGACTTGGTGTCCGGAATGCAGGATGATCAGACGTTTTAATTATAGGAATGAAAGTTTCTTGTTTCGAAGGAATGATGCTCATTCGGGTAAAGAAATTTTTTCTGGATTTTCCCCTGAAGCAAAAGTGATTACATACGATAATAATTACTGGTTTGGTAATGAATGGGATCCATTAGAAAATGGATTTGATTATGATTTTTCTCGCCCGTTTTTTCAACAATTCGAAGAACTTACTTCGCGTGCTCCTTATCCAGCTCGTTCTAGTCTAAATATGACGAATTCAGATTATTGTAATGAAATAAGTTATACGAAAAATAGTTACTTGTGTTTTAATAGTGACTATTTGGAAAATTGTGCATATTTAAGGAAGGTTAATCGTTCGCAAGATTGCTTCGATTCTTATGAAGGGACTGAAAATGAACTTTGTTATGAGGATGTTATGGTAGATAAATGTTATAAAACATTTTTTTCTCTTGATTGTGAAAGTTGTGTTGATGTTTGGTTCTCAAAAGGATTAAGGGGGTGTACTAATTGTTTTGGATGCGTAAATCTAATAAATAAAACTTATTACTATTTTAATGAGCAGTGTACAAGAGAAGAATATTTATCTAAGTTTAAAAATGAATTTTACGGCTCTTATAATTCTTTGCAGAATATTATAAAAAAAACAAGAGAATTTTGGAACAAATTTCCAGTAAGGTATGTTCGAGGGCTTCGCGCCATCAATTCAACGGGTGAGCGTATTTTTGATTCAAGAAATGTGAAAAATAGTTATTCAGTTAGAAATTCCGAAAATTTAAAATTTTGTCAGGATATTCAATTAAAGGCTGCTAATTCATATGATCTCACTGTTTGGGGAGACGGAGCAGAAAATATTTACGAATGCGTGACTTGTGGAATGGGTAGTTATAATTTAAAATTTTGTTTTAATTGTTGGCAAGAAGTTCAAAATTTGGAGTATTGTTCATATTGTATTGGTTCTAAAAATTGTTTTGGTTGTGCTGGTTTATACAAAAAGGAATATTGTATTTTAAATAAACAATACACAAAAGAAGAGTATAATGAATTAATTCCGAAAATAATAAACCAAATGAATGAAATGCCGTACGTAGATAAAGTTGGGCGAGTTTATAAATATGGCGAATTCTTTCCTTTTGAAATTTCACAAGTCGCTTATAATGAAAGTATAGCTCAAGACTTTTTTCCTCTGGACTCAAAAACTGCCCTAGAAAATGGTTATATATGGTGGGATATAAATAGACGTGAATATAAAACTACAATTGATGCTATTAGTTTACCAGACGATATTAAAAGCACAGACGAAGATATTACTTACGAAATTATAAAATGTAAAAATTGTAGTAAGGCATACAAAATTGTAAAAATGGAACTACAGTTTTATCAACGTTTTCTTTTGCCCTTACCACGTATGTGTCAGGACTGTCGTTTTACAGAGCGTTTTAAATTAGTAAATCCTCCAAAACTTTGGCACAGGAAATGTATGAAAGAAGGTTGTCAAAATGAATTCGAGACATCATATGCTCCCGACCGACCGGAAATAGTATATTGTGAAAAATGTTATCAGCAGGAAGTGTATTAGATTGGCATATAACCATTTCTGACGATCGTCTGAAAAGGTTAAAAGTTACAGTAAAGATGAGATTAGTTAAAGGTCATCTTTGACCCTAGGCTTATTTGACTAAATAAGTAATTAATGCTATTTTGTAAATAAAGATGGTTTCTTGATAATGGTTTTATTGGTGACCACAGAAGATATAAAGTTGTCTTTTATGGTCACTAATTAAAACCAAAAAATCATGAAAAAAATAATAATTATCGAGGACGATCCAATTGTCGTTTCGAATATCGAAAAAGCGTTTAAGGAAAAAACTGATACAGAAATTATTTCTTTTTATCCAAGCATTTCGACGTATCCTTGCGAGGAAGAAGTTCGTAACCAACTTAAAAAGGTTTGCCAGGAGAATATTTTTGACTTTGCCTTACTTGATTATGGACTATGGAACAAACTAACGGGGGTGATTTTTGTTGATATATTAAAAAATACCCAGATTCCATTTGTTACTTTTTCAAGTTATGATGAGCACAATGATGAACTTATGGAGCTAGGTGCTATTTATGAAATAAATAAAAAATCGCTTTTCCGGTTTGGTCTTGATAGAAAAAGACTATTTAGTGAAATAGAAAAAATTTATTCCTTAATTTAAGGAACTGTGGCCAGTGTTTTACACTGGCCACTTTGAATATTTTATACCTTACTAGCTAAAATTCACTATTAGATGCTATAAGTAGAAGATTTTAAGGAAGTGAATAATAGACAGGAAGTGTATTAAAATTATCAGTGGTAAAAAATCCACGGCCGTGGATTTTTTACCACTGAAAAGTAAATGAGTAAGGCAAGACCTTGCTCACTCGAAAATTATGGAATACAAATTATTTAAAATCCCTATCGTAATCCCTAGTCATTTCCCTAGGGATTATTAATTTTATAAAAATAAAAACCCTGGCTTATGGTGCAGGGCTTTTTGTTCTCTTTTTTAGGAGTTTTCTTATTAGTGGTATTATGTCAACCACTGTTTGGGTTCCAAGGGCGATAGGGAACAAGTGCTCTTCGGTTATGTATTCATTTAAAACACTTTTTTCAAATGTTAAAGAAAAAATACAGCCCAAAATAAAAAATGAATAGCCAATGATGTAGATAGGCCTTGGTTTTTTCCAACTTTCTTTTGTAAGTGGCCAACCGGCTATAACTTGAGCAATTACCCCAAGGGTAATCACCAAATTTTTATCTTTAACAATTGGTTTTTCTCCATATTCTGACAAAGCCCAGAGAAGGAAAGTAACAATTACTAAAAATAAACTTATCATTTCATTTTTACCCCACCTTACCTTTTTTACCTTGAAGAATAAATAACCAGAGATTACCAATGATCCTCCTGACGATGCCATCAGTAAAATAAATGGTGCTCGTCCTCCCTGCTCCAGGGTTGGAATTATAAGGGCAATATCAAGTAATAACCAAAGTATCCAGCTACAGAAACTTTGACCTTCACCCTTTTCTTTTATTATCCCCAAAAGTATGAAAATGTACGTAAGAACTCCTAATAGGATTAACAGTCAGTCATGACCAGTTAACCCCCAAAAAACTTGAAAAAACATATTACCTCCTTTGTTTACTTTTAATTTACTCCTTTAATTATTTGTGGTCAAGTTAAAAGGGGTAATTTATTTGCTTGTGGTTGCTATTTACTGTTATAATGCAAGTAATCTATGGACAACGAAATTCCACACAATCGAGACGTCACTTATTTTGGAAAGACGAACTTTCGAAATAGCGATGACATCTTTGGAATAAAACGTAAAGACCGTCGCCAGCACATGTACGTACTCGGAAAATCTGGTACTGGTAAATCTGTGCTCTTATCTAATCTTATTGTTCAGAATATTCAAAATGGAGAAGGTGTTTGTGTGGTTGACCCGCACGGAGAATTGGTGGAAGAGATTCTTCACCTTATCCCTGACTATCGAGCAAAAGATGTAATTTATTTTAATCCGGCTGATGCGGATTTTCACATTGGCTTTAATGTTATACAACTCGATGACCCAAAGTATAAGCACTTGGTAGCTTCAGGGTTGATGGGAATTTTCACGAAAATTTGGGCTAACGCTTGGAGTTCTCGTATGGAATACATTTTGAATAATGCAATTTTAGCGCTCCTTGATACTCCCGGAACGACGCTTTTGGGAATTCCAAGGTTGCTTGTGGACAAAGATTATCGTCAAATGATAATTGGTAATTTGAAAGATCCTGTTGTCAAAGCTTTTTGGGTTCACGAGTATGAACAGTGGCGTGATCAATTCAGAAATGAAGCGATCGCTCCGATTCAAAACAAAGTTGGACAATTCCTCTCGACTTCGATTATTCGTAACGTCGTCGGTCAACAGAAATCGACCATTGATATTTTTAAAATAATGAATGAGGGTAAAATTTTCCTTGTGAACGTTTCAAAGGGGCGTATCGGTGAAGATAACTCGGCACTTTTGGGAGGAATGATTATTACCAAAATTCAGCTTGCGGCGATGGAGCGTGTCCGAATTCCAGAAGACGAAAGAAAAGACTTCTATCTATATGTCGACGAATTTCAGAACTTTGCGACTGACTCGTTTGCAAACATTTTATCTGAAGCTCGTAAGTATCGTCTCAATCTTACTATTGCTCACCAATATACAGCTCAACTTGAGAATAAAGACGGGTCAAAAGTTCGTGACGCGGTTTTTGGTAACGTTGGAACGATGATAATATTCCGCGTGGGTGCTGATGATGCCGAATTTTTAGAAAAAGAGTTTGAGCCAGAATTTACTGCTCAGGATTTAGTGAACTTACCAAACTTTCATATCTATCTAAAATTAATGATTGACGGGATTACTAGTCGGCCATTTTCGGCATCGACCCTACCACCCATAAAAGTAGATTTATCAAAAGGAATTAAAGACAAAATTATAGAATCATCTCGTAAGCTTTATACTCGTTCGAGAGAAGTAGTTGAGGGTGAAATTACAAAATGGAGTGGTATGCTCCAAATGACTGACGGGGAATCAAAATATAAAGCAACTTGTTCCAACTGTAAACAAGAGACGATGGTACCCTTTGAACCCAAAGAAGGTCGCCCCGTATATTGTAAAGATTGTATGTTCAAAATTAAAAATGGCGAACTTAATCCTGGGCAGGGATTTGTGGCTTCTCGTTCTGCAGGCCAGACAGAAAAAGCTTCGACGGAACCGTTAGCTCTTTTAGGAATTGAATTCAAATCAACAACAGGTCCTGGTGGCGCAGGGACTCGGTCATCTACCCCTAGTGATTCAGGGAGCTTTTCAAAAGGTTCTGAACAAACATATCAAAAACCAGACTATTCTAATAAAAAAGATTATCAAAATAAACCGAATTATTCTAATAGACCCAATAATGGGAACAAGCCGAATTTTCCAGAGAGAAAAAAACATGCTGGCCCGTCGCCACTTTTGAAAGGGTTATTAGAAAAAATTGGAATGGGTAAAAATGAGGAAGACCAGAAGGGAAATTTAAAAGTAGAAGAAGTTAAAATTCCGACACCCGCTCCGATGTCTTTGTCTAGTTTAAAAAGAAATAATAATGGAACCCCTCAAGTACCAGCTACACCACCAGTCACAAAGGAAGCTTCCGAGGAGAATAAGGCATCACTTAAAGATGTATTAGCAAGAGTGACGAATAATGTTCCCCCTAAACAAGAGGAAGTTAAACCAGAACCTGTTGTAAAAAAACCCCCTTCCGTACAAGGTTCTATCGAGGCCAAGGAAGAGCCCAAAGTGGAAGAAATAAAGAAAGAAGAAGTAAGGCCAGAACCTGTGATACAACCTGAAATTAAAATCGAGGAGGCAAAGCCTGCTTCCACACAAAGCTCCAGCGATGCAAAGCCCGCCTCCGCCTTAAGCTATAGTGAGGCGAAGGGAGACAAAGATGATTCTTGGCAGAAACCTAAAGCAAAAAAAGAAGTCCCTGAAGATGTTTTACGTAAATTATTAGAGTAAATTTAATTTTTTATGAATATAGATAAATTAAAATCCTACATTATTTTTGTCGCGGTGTTTTTCTCTTGGGTAAGTTTTGCTAGTGCTAATTTAGAAATTTCTAATATAATGTATGACCCAGAAGGGGCCGATACTAATCGTGAGTGGGTAGAATTATATAATAATGGGAATGAAAGTATTACAATAGTGTCGGGTAAATCTGGTTCGGCTTGGCGCTTGGGAGATGGTCCGACAGGAGAAACACTTCACTATATTAATGATACCTTAACAATAGCACCTGGTGAATCTGCTATCTTAGCCAGTGATAAAGATACTTATCTTTCAGAATATTCATACTCTGGAGAAGTTGCAGATACTTCAATGTCCCTAAATAATACAAGTGGTATTGTGACAATCTGGGATGGATCAGATCCTAGAAATGTAATAGTTTCAAAATCATACAGTTCAAGTGATACAGGAGAGAGTGAAGAAGTAGCTAGTGGGGATGAAAATAATACAAATGATGCTAAAGATGACTTAGAGCCCACACAGGATAATTCAACTATTCTTAAAATAACAACGAAAATTATTTCACCCAAGATTGTTGTTGCTCGAACGCCGTTCTCTTTTAATTCATTAACTACAACGAATAGGGGACAAACTTATGCAACGGGGAAATGGGTTTGGAATTTTGGTGATGGGATGACAAGCCAAGTTATTGAAACTGGACCATTTGCTTATGTATATGAATATCCTGGTGAGTATGCTTTAACCTTGTCATATTTTGATAATAGTTTCACTTTGGTACCAGACGCCACAGATAAAATTATTATTAAAGTTATAGAATCGGAAGTTTATATAAGTGCAGTTGGAGATAATGGTGACCCATTTGTTGAAATTGAAAATCAATCAAAATACGAAGTAGATCTTTCTGGTTGGATTGTCACAGCTGGGACACATTATTTCAAGATTCCTGAGGGGACAATACTCTTACCAGATAAAAAAATAAAACTTTCACCCAAGATTACCGGGTTTACTTCTTTTGATTTAGCCTCAATTGTGATTACAAATCCAAATAAATTTGTAATTGCGACTTACCCAGTTCAGATAAAACAATTTAAGGTAGATAAAATTGATACAAATGGAACAACTCCTGAATCAGACAAAGTTTATATCAATAATAAAGCTTCTGAAAATTCTCCATCAGATGATTCAGAAATCATAAATCTAAATGATCTGGGAGCAAGCGCGTCTGGGGCAAAAGTTAATATTTCAAAAACTGTTTACTCACTTGTGGGGCTTTTGCTTATAATTGGTCTAGGAGTCACTAGTTTTTTGTTAATAAAAAAGAAAAACAACACCCCTGATTATGTAGAAAAACAAATCCGTGCTGAAGATATGACGATAATTGAATAAAGCAGGAGACGAAAACGGAGCAGAAATTTGAAAATTATTCGCGCTTTACCCTAAAGGGCTCCGACACGACTCATAATTTTCAAATTTCTGCTCCGTTTTTAACCTATTTTTTCTAACGCTTTTGGAATTTTTTTGAAATCTTTTATTAGTGTTTCTCTCATTCCGCCATTATACAAAGCGGCGGCGGGATGATATAAGGGAAGGAACGCTTGTTTGCCGAGTTCTGGGGTGGTTTTTATCAAAAGTTTACCGTGAATGTCGGATATTTTTTCAGTAGGAAAGAATCTAGTCATTGAATGTCGGCCAAGAAAAACAATTAATTTGGGAGAAATTATTTTTAATTCATTTATAAGCCATTCGTTGCAGGCTTCTTTTTCTTCAGGTTCAGGGTCACGATTGTTTGGTGGACGATATTTTACAATATTTGTGACATAAATATCTTCACGTTTTTTTCCGATACCCATTAGCATTTCTTCTAGAAACTTTCCGGCGGATCCGACAAATGGAATTCCTTTTAGGTCTTCATTTTTACCCGGCGCTTCACCAATAAAAACAATTTCGCTTTCTGCATTTCCGTTGCCAAAAACAGCCTGGGTGGCTGTTTTTCTCAATCCACACTCGCAATTCTCCTGCCAATACTTATTTAATTCGTCTAATTTTTCACGTTTTGATAGCATGGTGTTATTTTAGCATTTTAAGTATAAGTAGTATAACCCCGTAGTGAATTTTTGAAAAAAAATCTACTACGGGGTATAATAACGAAAAACAAACAAATATAGGAGGCAAAAAATATGCGTCAGATAAGAACATATAGACATAAAGCCCGAACTTACCATTGGTGTTGTCTATGCACAAGACAGATTGCTCCCGGGGACATTTACGCAGGAAACGTGATGGTTATAAACAACAAATTATTTGTCCACAAGGAACATGTTGACCCATGTTGTAACCCACCTGAAGAAGAATTTCTTAGTTCTATGAATGAGAAAGAAGGGAAAGAGGTGTTAATGGAACAACAATCTCAAAAAGTAGCGGCTTAATTAAAAACTACCAGGTAAGATCTAGTAGTTTTTTTAATTTCTTATTTAATAATTTTGATATCAGCACCAATGGAGTTTAAGCGTTCAGCAATTTCTTCGTATCCGCGACTAATCATATAGACATTGCGTAGAATTGAAGTCCCTGGGGCCGCTAACATTGATACAAGGATAACCATAGAAGGACGAAGAGCCGGTGGACAGACAACTTGAGCAGGTTTTAATGGTGTTCCACCTTGGATATAAACGCGATGTGGGTCAGCGAGAGTTACATTGGCTCCAAGGCGATTTAGCTCTGTAAAATAAATTGCTCGATTTTCATAAACCCAATCGTGAATCATTGTTTGGCCTTTGGCTTTTATGGCAATTGGGACAAAAAATGGTAAGTTATCGATGTTTATTCCAGGGTAAGGATTGGTGGAAATTTTATCGAAAAGGGCTGTTAATTTACCAGGTAATATTTTAATATCAACTAATTTCGTTCGTCCATTAAAGGATAAATATTTTTTAAGTATTTTGTATTTCAGGCCCATTCTTTTCATTTTTTCTAATTCAAGAGAAAGGAAATCTATCGGGCAACGAGTGATTGTCAGTTCTGAGTCAGTGATAACAGCGGCAGATATAAACATCATCGATTCGATTGGATCTTCACTGTTCCAGTATTCAATATTTTTATTAATATCTTTCACTCCATGTACAGTTAAGGTGGAAGTTCCAATGCCGTCTATTTTTACGCCAAGCGCCTCAAGGAAGAAACAAACTTCTTGGACCATATAATTTGCACTAGCAAAACTAATATTTGTTACACCATTTATTTTTGCCGAGGCAGTAAGAACATTCTCACAAGCAGTATCACCAGATTCATACATGACGATGTTGTTTGGTTTTAGCTTTTTTGATTCTATCTCGTAGTTTGTTGCTGTCGTCTTTATTTTAACTCCTAAATCCTCAAGAGCATATGTATGGGCGGCAATAGTTCGTTTTCCGAGGTTACACCCCTGGGCATGGGGGAGTTTGAAAGCAGGGAACAGGTGAATAAGTGGACCCATAAACATAACGATAGAGCGAGTTCTGATTGCTGATTCAACATTTATTTTGTTCAAATCGAGTTTTTCAGGTGGAATAATAATGAGAGAGTTACGGTCAATCCATTTAATTTCTACTCCGATACTCTCAAGAATTTCGATAACCCTATTTACTTCTTCAATACGGGCAATGCCATGGAGAGTTGTTTTTCCCTTATTGAGTAGAGAGGCGCACAAAAGTCCAACAGAGCCATTTTTAGAAAAGTTTGTTTTAATACTCCCGTGTAATTTTTTCCCACCGCTCACCTTGAAATCAATAGAATCATTGATTGAGACAATTTGATGATCAAGCACCTTACTTATTTTAAGAAGTAGTTCGGTTGTGAAATTTTGTTCACCTTTTTCCATCCGGGGAACTGAACTTTGTGAAGTATCTAACGCTTTGGCGAATGCCTCCTGAGTCATTCCTCGACGTTCCCGTAATTCCTTTATAAAATAACCTATTTTTTGTTGCTCTGTTTTTTCTTTTTTCATATTTACAATTTTATCTCATATATGATATAATTGCAATAGGATGAATGTCAAAGAATATGTGGATATCAAAAATTATTCCACCCTTAAAATAGGTGGGCAGTTTCGCTATTTTGCAGAAATAGATAATAAAAAAGAGCTGAAGGACGTTTATGATTTTGCGGAACAAAAGAATATTCCTGTGTTTATATTGGGAGGTGGTTCAAATATTGTTTTTTCCGATGGAGTTATAAATGTTTTAGCTCTGAAGGTTGAAATTAAAGGTTTCGACATAATAAATGAAGACGACGATTTTGTTGATATAAAAGTTGGGGCGGGAGAAATTTGGGATGAAATTGTCGAAAAAACCATCGAGATGAATTTATCGGGGCTTGAAGCTCTTTCGGCCATTCCAGGTACTGTCGGGGCAACACCAGTTCAAAATGTCGGAGCTTATGGAGCAGAAGTTAAAGACACGATTATTTCTGTAGAGGTTTTTGATATTAAAAATCAAACGATAACTTTTCTATCAAATGAGGATTGTAAATTCGGATATCGAGATAGTATTTTCAAAAATGAAGCCAAGGGTAAATATGTCATAACGGCGGTGACCTATAGATTGAAAAATATAGACATAGACCAGCAAGATATTCCTTCTAAAAATCGCTTATCCCTACCGCATCCTTCGGATTCGGCGCACGCCCACACCTACGATTTTTATAAGCAATATCTTGCTGGTCTTCCGGTTATGAATTACCCAGGAGTTAAAAAGTATTTTGAAGATAAAAAAATAGAAAATCTCACCTTGAAACAAATTCGGGAGGCGATAATAGAGATAAGAAAAGAGAAATTACCAAATCCAAAAATAATTCCGAATGTTGGCTCATTTTTTAAAAATCCAATTGTTGAAAATAAAATAGCTGAGGACATTAAGGAAAAGTTTCCTAATTTGAGATTATTTCCAGTTGATGAAAAAATAACAAAAATTCCCGCTGGCTGGCTTATCGAAAATGCTGGGTTAAAAGGGAAGTCGCTTGGTAATATTTCTGTCTATGATAAAAATGCACTTGTCTTAATAAATAATGGAAATGCTTCAAAAGAAGATTTACTAGAAGCAAAAAATGAAATAGTTAAAATAGTCAAAGAAAAATTCGGAATAACCTTAGAGCAAGAACCCGAGATTTTATAATTAATTACGAATTACTAATTAAGAATTAATAATTTAAAATCACTAAACAATGTTTAGTGATTTTGCTTTGTGCCGGAGGAGAGAATCGAACTCTCACCCCTTACGAGACACGATTTTGAGTCGTGCGCGTCTACCAATTCCGCCACTCCGGCAATGTCAACATTCTATCAGAAAAGAAGGCAAAAGCAATAAAAAACATATATTATTGACTAATATATGTTTTTGGGAAGTTCATTTTCTGTAAACACTTTAATTTTTTCTTTTAATAAAAGATTTGTAAATACTCCGTTTCCAGGAATTAATTTTCCTGAAAAGGTACCGTCATATACTTCACCGTAACCGCAAGATGGAGATTTTGATTTTAAAATTGCCATATTACATTTTCTAGTTTTTGCGACTATCAGTGCTTCTTTTGCTCCATCAATAAACTGATTAGTGAGATCTTCCCCACTTTTTGTAATAATTTTATTATTATTACATTCGGCTGGTTCTCGTGGGGTGGTCATTCCACCTAATATTTCTGGGCAAACAGTGATTGCCTTACCTTGATTAACTAAATCAATAACTTGTTTACAGGGACTTGCTTTTCTGTTGTATCGGCAATGTATTCCGGCAAGACACGCGCTAACAATAAATTTATTTTTCATAGGGAAATCTTTTTTCACACTTTATAATATTCTAATCAATTTGTCAAAGGTTTTTAATAAGAGATATTTAGTGCTAGAATAACATTACAGATGAATGATTTACCGCTTTCATATATAGAGATTTCGAAAGAAAATTTGATACACAATATCAAGCAATTTCGTAGTTTATTGAAAAACAGGACTAAAATAGCCTCTGTGGTCAAGGCCAATGCTTATGGTCATGGGGATTATGAAGTGGTTAAAATCATTAGCCCTTATACAGATTATTTTCAAGTGGATAGTATGGAAGAGTTGGAAAGAGTTAGGAAGGTTACAAAAAAACCAGTATTAGTTTTTGGTTATCTAAATGAGGAAGGAATAAAAAAGGCAATTAAAATGAAAGCAATAATTTCTGCTTTTGACCTGATTCATCTTTTAAAAATTAATCGCATTGCGGGGAGTTTAAAAACTAAAGCAAAAGTTCACATCGCAATTGATTCATATCTCGGACGTGAGGGGATAATGCCGAATCAAATAATTAATTTTATTGTTGAAGTCAAGAAAATGAAAAATATTGAGATTGATGGTATTTATTCTCATTTTGCAAATATTGAAGATACGATGAATTTTACTCACGCCCAAAAGCAGATTGATATGTATCATGAATACATAGAAATTTTTAAAGGGAAGGGTTTTGGAAAAATAAATACGCACATATCGGCAACTTCAGGAATTCTTGTCTATGAGAAGGGGAATAGCTTACATAGTATTGTACGTCTGGGCATTGGGCTTTATGGTCTTTGGCCTAGTGAACATTTAAAATATTTGAATAAAAAGAAAATTAATTTAAAACCAGTTTTGAAATGGGTAACTCACGTCGCTCAAATAAAAATTCTTCCACCGAATCATCCTATCGGTTATGGTTTAACTTATATAACAAAGAAGACAACCAAGATAGCAGTTATCCCTCAGGGTTATGCTGATGGTTTACCTCGTTCACTTTCTAATAACGGTGAAGTTTTGATAAAAGGCAAAAGAGCAAAAATTTTAGGAAGAGTAGCTATGAACATGACCGTTGTGGATGTTTCTCATATTAAAGATGTTTTACCCGAAGATGAAGTTATAATTTTGGGGAAGCAAGGCAATAATGAAATTACAGCCGAACAGATTGCCAAAGAGTCAGGCACTATCAACTATGAGGCAGTGACGCGAATAAGCCCACTTTTACCGAGGGTAGTTAAGTAGCAAGTAGAAGGTAGTATGTAGAAAGGATAAATACAGAATTTGTTCTTTTTATATTTGTGTGCTATACTCATTTTGCGTTTGGGAATTAGTAGTATTCCCTTACTACTTACTACTAACTACTTACTACTTATAAATATGTCACAAGATAGATTATTTAAATTAAAATGTAGTGTTTGCAAAAGTGCAAATTATTATACAGATAAGAACAAAAAACTCGTTACAAGAAAGATTGAGCTTAAAAAGTATTGTAAGAAATGCAGAAAAAGTACTAAGCATAAAGAAGCTAAAATCACTAGTTAAATAAAATCCCCAATTGGGGATTTTATTTTTTAGCTTTAAAATTAATATTTTATTAAAAATTAAAACCCTTGACTTAAACAGTACAAGGGTTTATAACCAAAATTGCTTAATTTAATGGATGAGAAATACATTTACTCCAGCGTTATGACTTCCACCATCTACATAATCAACATCATATAAAAAATGTCCACCAGTAAACTGATAATCCGCGGAGTGAAGAATTCCATCATCTCCCATAAAATAACCCATAATGTTTCTTTCACTCCAGATTTGCTTAATTCTTTGGCCGGAGAACTTCTCATCTTTTCTTTTACACATTGTCGCAATCATAGACCAAAGAATTTGTTGTTTAGAAAGTATTTTATTGTTTTCAATTATACTAAGTTCAGATATAATCTCTTCATCTTTCATAATAAATCGCTCATAATGTGGTTCTGGTTTTACTTTGTACAACGAATAATGCATTTCTGGTATTGGATTAAGAGGGCTTGTGATATTCAGAAGATGTTTTTTAAACTTATCACTGGAATTATTAAAGTACCATCTTGTGTAATCTTCCATGGTAAGAGGCTTCAAAAGTGATGGTAATTTTATATTTCTCTCTACCAATTTCAGATGTCTTGTTTCTTGCAAAATCTTGATTTCCATTTTTGTGATATTTAGGGTTAAAATACTTAATTTATTTATCTTTATCCCCCTTAAGAAACAAAGATAAATAAACTAAGTAATCAACTCGTTGATATTATCAAAAAACTGTTATTGTATAAGTAATAACATATTGTATAAATAAATCAAGTCAAGCGGGCGGTGAAGGAATCGGACCCTCGCCAATTCTTTTGGAGAGAATTGTACTACCACTATACTAACCGCCCTTATGGGTGAGTATACTACAAGAACATCTTATTTTCCACCCTCTTGGCGGGCAGACAAAAACTTTTTTATTTCTTTTAAAACTTTTGTTTCAGAGCCATTTTTTCTTGGGTCAATCCAAATAATATTTGCGTCGCGTTTGAACCAGGTTTTTTGACGTTTGGCATAATGCCAGATTGCTGTATTTAATTCCTCAAGCATCTTATTTTTAGGAAGTTTCCGTTGTAAATATTGCGATACGTACCTGTATTCAAGACCGAGCTCATTCATTCGCTTCCACGAGACACCGTTTTTATGTAAATTTTCAATTTCTTTAATCATCCCTTCTCTAATTCGCGCGAATAGGCGACTACGGATTTTTTCTTTTAGAATTTCAGGTGGTAAAGTAAGACCAATTTTTAAAACCTCATAATTTTGCAAAGGAAGGACCTTTGCAAGGAGAGGGACCTTACCTAGAGCTTTGGCTATTTCAATAGCGCGAATTAATCTGATTTTATTATTTTTATCGATTGTTTTTGCTCGGGCTGGGTCTAATTTTTCTAAATACCCCAATAATGCTATCGCTGTTTTTGGGTAAAGTTTTTCACGGAGTTTTTTATTGGGTGGAACTTTTGGAAAGGTTGTTTCATTTGTGATTGCATCAATATAAAATCCTGTGCCTCCGCAAATAATTGAAACCTTCCCACGTTTATTTATTTCTTCAATTTTTTTAAAAGCTCTCTTTTGAAAATCACTCACCGAAAAAACGCGTGAAGGGGAAGAAATATCAAGCAGATGATGGGGAACCCCACGCATTTCTTTTTTTGTGATTTTACCTGTTCCTAGGTTCATTCCCTTATAGACCTGACGTGAATCAGCAGAAATTATTTCCCCGTCAATTTTTTTAGCAATTTCCACAGCAAAATCACTCTTTCCAGTGGAGGTTTGACCGAGTATTACAACTAGTTTATTTTTTCTCATATTTGGTTAGAAAAGAAAAGTAATATTCAAAATTTATGAGTAGGTGTGGGCGCGCCGGAGCCCGAAGGGCGGAGAGGGATAAGCGAATAAATTTTGAATATTATTTTTCTTTCACATATATTATATTCGCACAAAAATAGTTTTTTTGCTATAATATCAAAATTATGGGATTTAAAAAATTTATTACAAAACAAGCTCTTCGAATGAAAGGTGTGTCTTCTGATAAGGCGGAAGAAATAGCTAAACAACTTGATGAAAACCCTAAAATTGCTCAAAGTTTGAAGGCTCTTGAAGGGAACAAAGAAGTTAAAGAACTTTTTGAAAAAATTACAAAGGAAATTGAAGAAAAGAAAAAAACTGGACTTGGCGAGCAGTACGCTGCAGTTTTGGTTATGGGGAAATATAAAGCGGAAATTATGAAGCATCGCGAAGCCCTTGAACCACTGATGGGTTTGATGCAGAAATAAAAATGTTATCATTTTCGGAAAAAGTTTATAAGGTAGTAATCAAAATCCCGAGAGGAAAAGTTCTGACATACAAAGAAGTTGCAAAGCGAGCGGGCAATTCAAACGCGAGTAGAGCTGTCGGAAATATTTTAAATAAAAATCATAATCCAAAAATTCCTTGTCACCGTGTAATTAGGTCAGACGGAAAACTTGGTGGGTACAATAAAGGGACTCGACAAAAGAGAAAAATTTTAAAAATGGAGGGATATATAAAATAATTTTTTTAATCTTTATTTTTCGGTCATAATTTGCTAAAGTTCTTTTATGTCACTATCAATTGGAATTGTAGGTCTGCCAAACGTCGGGAAATCGACTCTTTTTAATGTACTAACAAAAAAGGGTGTACCGGCCGAAAACTATCCTTTTTGCACAATCGATCCATCTGTGGGAATTGTGCCTGTTCCTGATGAGAGATTATTTAAATTATCTGAATTTTCAAAATCAGCGAAAACGATACCGGCTGTTATAGAGTTTGTCGATATTGCTGGACTTGTGAAGGGAGCTTCAAAAGGAGAAGGATTAGGTAATAAATTCTTAACAAATATTCGGGAAGTGGATGCGATTGCTCACGTCGTTCGAACATTTGAAGATAATTCGGTGATTCATGTTGATAATAAGATTAGCCCAATGGATGATATTGGTGTTATAAATCTCGAGCTTGTTCTGGCAGATTTTGAAACAGTTTCAAAACGAATTGCAAATATTTCCAAAGAATTAAAGAAGGGGGATAAAGATGCGATTACTGAGGAAATTATTTTAAAAAAATTAATGAAAGTGTTTGAGGAGGGGAAGATGGCAACAGATGCTAATTTACATGATGAAGAAAAATTTAAAATAAAATCACTTAATTTACTTACATTAAAACCGATGCTTTATGTTCTAAATACGTCAGAAGCAAGTGAAAATATTGAAATAAATTCACCTGGAATGTTTGTTAAAATTGACCCAGTATTCGAGCGGGGATTTGATAATTTGATTAAAAAAAGTTATGAACTTTTGGGACTTGAGACATATTTTACAACCGGAACTGACGAAACTCGGGCCTGGACGATTAAAATTGGTAGTACCGCACCGGTGGCTGGAATGGCAATCCACACTGACTTTAGAGACAAATTTATTCGCGCCGAAGTTATTAATTGGAAGAGTTTACTTGAAGCAGGAAGCTATGCCGAAGCAAGAGCCAAAGGGAAAGTGCGGACAGAGGGTAAAGAATATATAGTTAAAGACGGAGATGTGATTGAATTTAGAATCTAGGCAAAAAAATACGCCCCACAAATTTGTGAGGCGTCCCTTGCGGGATATTATAGCATATATTAACTTACTTATATCATAGCAAATCTATCTAATTTTGTCAAGTTCAGAAGATGGTAGTTTTATAAAGTTTAGGATTTAAAAAACAATTAAATATCTTCATAAACTTTATCAATAAAAAAGTCCTCGGAGGAGGGAGGACGAGGAGCCAGACATTTACACTTTCAAAAGTTTATTTTAGTAAAGACACTATGAAAAATTCATGGGAAAAAGCTGAAATAGTTTTAAAACACAATGGCCTGCCTCGACACAAGGCGGGGGTAATCATACTTCCGACTGATACGATTTACGGTATTGTCGGGGATGCTTTTTCGAAGAAGGCAATTTTGAGAATGTATAAAATCAAAGGACGGAATACAAAAAAGCCGTTTATAGTTCTTATTTCTGATCTGAATGATTTAAAAAAATTTAAAATTGACCATTTACCTATTCGTACGAATAAGCGAATAGAAAATCTTTTAACAAAAAAAATAAGCATATTGTTGTCTTGCCCCAGTAAAAAATTTTCTTATTTACACCGGGGTACAAAAAAAATTGCTTTCCGACTAATAACAAAGAACAATAAAAATCTTTTTAATTTAATAAAAAAAGTTGGGCCAATCGCGACAACAAGCACTAATCCGGAAGGATTGAAACCAGCAGAAACAATTACAGAGGCAAAAAAATATTTTGGCTCAAAAATTGATTTATATGTTTCTGGAGGCAGGAAGAAGGGGACTCCCTCCACTTTAATTGAATATAAAAACAACAGAATAGTGGTTCTCCGTCAAGGTCAAACGATAATAAAATAAAGTTTATATCGGGCCATATTTCTGCTATAATAAGGCCATTATGGAACCAACAATAAAAAAAGCATCTTTGACACCCAGATTCTTCTTTGTGTCACTTGGAGTCATTGTGACTCTCATTACTAGTGTTTCCTCATTTTTGTTACTTTTTTTCGCGACTTTAGAAAAAAAGTTTCCTGATGTTTTGAATTCTGCTTATCAGTATGGATACAATACTACGACATTTGATAGTATTCGTGGATCACTGGCCACTCTCATAATTATTTTCCCAGTATTTTTTATTCTGGCATATTTTTGGAGAAAATTATCGAAAGGTGAATTAGGAAGTACCGATATTATTATTCGTAAATGGATGATTTATTTGATTCTTTTCTTGGCGGCTATTGTTATCATTGCTGACCTAGTCACTCTGGTTCGATATTTTGTTGCCGGAGAAATTACAAATAGATTTATCTACAAGGTTATCGGGACATTGGTGACAGCTCTGATTGTCGGTAAATATTTTTATATTTCTGAATTTTGGAATGGCAAAGAAATAATTAAAAAATTAAATAGTATTATTAATCCAATTGTTAGTGTTGCCTTGGTAATCCTTGTGATTGTTTGCAGTTTCATTATTATGGGTAGTCCAGCAAAACAAAGGTTACTTAGGTTAGATGATAGAAGGGTCTCTGATTTACAGAGTATCCAATACCAGGTGATCAATTATTGGCAACAGAAAGAAAAGTTGCCAACAACGCTATCTGAATTATCAAATCCGATGTCTGGCTATTCTCTACCAGTTGATCCTGAGTTTGAAAAAGGAAAGGTATATGAATATATTCCAAAAGACAAACTCTCATTTGAATTGTGTGCAACTTTTTCTCTTGATATGCCAAAGGGTTGGCAAGAATATAATTATGGTGGGGGAGTAATACCAATGTATGCAGAAAAAGATATCGCTGTTTCATCTTATCCATATCCTGGAGGAGGAACAAATGAATCATGGGATCATAAAGCTGGACGAACTTGCTTTACTCGAACAATAGATACAGATATCTATCCACCATTTCAGAAATAAAAATAATGAAAGAATACGATCATAAAAAAATTGAATTAAAATGGCAGAAAGATTGGGAGAAGAAAAAGATTTTCTCGGCTATTAATGGATCTAAAAAACCAAAATTTTATGCTCTAATAGAATTCCCATATCTTTCTGGGTCCGGACTTCATATTGGCCACATACGCTCAAATACAGCAATGGATATAATTTCTCGAAAACGTTGGATGGAAGGATATAATGTTATGTACCCAATAGGGTATGATGCTTTTGGCCTACCAACTGAAAACTATGCAATTAAAACTGGAAAGCAACCGACAATCATCAATAAAGAAAATACAGAGATGTTTCGTCGACAACTCAAAAAAATTGGGTTTGCTTTTGACTGGTCTCGAGAATTAAACACAGCAAACCCAGCTTATTATAAATGGACCCAATGGATATTTTTACAAATGTTTAAAAAAGGTTTGGCTTATAAACAAAAAACGATGATTAATTGGTGTCCGAAAGATAAAATTGGTTTAGCTAATGAAGAAGTAGTAAATGGAAAATGTGAGCGATGTGGAACAGAAACTATAAAAAAGGAAAAGGAGCAATGGATGCTTGCTATTACAAAATATGCCGAGCGCCTCGATAAAGATTTAGATGATGTGGATTATTTAGAAAGAATAAAAGCCCAACAAAGAAACTGGATAGGTAAGTCAGAAGGAAGTGAAATTGAGTTTAAGGTTAAAGGTGATTCTCAATCAGTGCGAGTATTTACCACTCGAGCTGATACTATTTTAGGAGTAACGTATGTTGTGCTTGCACCGGAAAGTGTATTGGTTCAAAATCTAAAATCACAAATTACAAATTGGAATGAAGTAGAGAAATATATTGAAAAAGTAAAAAAAGAGTCAGAGCAAGAAAGAACGAAGGAGGATAAAGAAAAAACTGGAGTTGAACTGAAGGGAATTAAGGCTATAAATCCAGCAAACAAAGAAGAGCTTCCTGTTTGGATTGCCGACTATGTTCTTGCGTCTTATGGAACAGGCGCAGTTATGGCAGTTCCACAACACGATAGTCGTGATAAAGAATTTGCTGAAAAATTTAATCTTTCAATTATTGATAGACCATTAGTGGATGCAGAAGAAATAACAAAAAGAGTTGGCGGGAAAATGGTTACAAAATATAAATTACGTGATTGGATTTTCTCAAGACAAAGATACTGGGGTGAGCCTATTCCTTTGATTCACTGCGATCGATGTGCCCTAAACGATCCCGACGGGCAAGGATATATTCCAGTGCCCGATAAAGATTTGCCAGTAGTTTTGCCGAAAGTTAAATCGTACACCCCTACAGATACTGGCGAATCACCACTGGCTAATATTTCCAAATGGGTAAATGTTAAATGTCCTAAATGCGGAGGTAAAGCGCGCAGAGAGACAGACACAATGCCAAACTGGGCGGGTTCTTCTTGGTATTATTTGCGCTATACTGATCCTAAAAATAAAAAAGAGTTCGCTAGCGCAAAAAATTTAAAATATTGGACTCCTGTGGATTGGTATAACGGTGGGATGGAACACACGACACTTCATCTTTTGTATTCTCGTTTTTGGCACAAGTTTTTATATGACATGAAATTAGTTCCAACAAAAGAGCCATATAAAAAACGCACAGCACATGGGATGATTTTGGCCGAAGATGGAGAGAAAATGTCAAAATCAAGAGGCAACGTGGTTAATCCAGATGAAATCGTTAAGCTATATGGAGCTGATACTTTTCGACTTTATGAAATGTTTATTGGTCCATTTGATCAGACGGTTACTTGGAATACAAATAGTATTATTGGCCCTCGAAGATTTTTGGAAAAAGTTTGGAAGATAGGAGAAAAAATCACTACACAGAAACAGATAAATTCTTCGCGCTTAACCCTAAAGGGCTCCGACACGACGAAGAATTTTTCTGTTTCTGCTTCATTCCAAACGCTTTTAAATAAAACAATAAAAAAAGTTTCTGAAGATATTGAGAGTATGAGTTTTAATACAGCTGTTTCTTCAATGATGGTTTTGGTCAACGAAATGGAAAAACAAGATGTTGATAAAAAAGATTTTAAAATATTTTTACAGATTTTAGCACCATTTGCTCCACACATTACCGAAGAATTGTGGAATATGTTAGGTGAAAAACAATCAATAAATAAAAGTAAATGGCCAAAGTGGGATGAAAAGAAAATTATTGATGATAAAATAAAAATAGCTGTTCAAATAAATGGCAAAGTTCGCACCGAAATTATGGTCTCGAAAGATATGTCCGAAGGGGAAATTAAACCTTTAGTTTTGAAAGATCAAAAGATCATCAGTTGGATGGAGGGAAAAGAAATTAAAAAATTCATATATGTTCCAAATAGAATAATAAACATAGTCATTTAGGTTTATTTAAATTATCGATGTATAATGAGTAGGTCTGATTAATTAATAATTTTTTACATAAAATGGAATCAAAAAAAATAGAATTTTTTAATAAGTTATCATTTTCAATTTTTCTTTTAACCATATTTCTGTGCTTTTTTTTCTTTGTGCCCAATACTTTAGTGGGGTTGGATGCCAGTAAAGGATTTATATTGTCAATTGGCATGACCCTGTCTCTATTTTTTTGGTTGGTTTCCAGATTGGGTGATGGAAAATTTGTAATTCCCAAAGACAAATTACTTTTATTTGCTGGAATTGTACCATTAGTATTTCTTATTTCATCATTCTTTTCTTATTCTTTCTACTCCTCACTTTTTGGTAATGGTTTTGAAATAGGAACATTTGGAAGTATGTTGATACTTTTTATTGTTTTATTTTTATCTTCCATTTACTTTCAATCAGAAAAACGTTTGTGGTATTTTCTCGGAACCGTATTTATAGGAGGGTTGATTATTGTTGTGTTTGAATTAATCAACATAATATTTATTGGTTTAAATTTTGCTTTACCAAGTTTTTTGGGCTTAAATGCCGATAATCTTGTGGGGGATTGGGGTAATTTTGCTTTACTGATGGGAATTATGGTTTTGCTTTCTCTCTTTACTATTGAATTATTAAAAACCAGACGTTTAGTTAAAATAATTCAATATATTTTGTTAATTTTGGGTATTTTGTTTCTTGTAATGGTCAATATTTCCTGGATTTGGTTATTAGTAGGATTGTTTGCCGTAATTATTTTTGTTTATATTTTTTCTATTCAACGTTCGGGGGTCAAAATTATTCAAGATGGAGGAGAAAAAAGTAAATTCCCATTGACTTCTCTGGTTGTTATTTTTATTTCTTTAATATTTTTAATTGGTAGTAATTTAACGAGTAATTTTCTTTCGAATTATATAAGTATTAACACTTCGGAAATTCGCCCATCTATTGTGACCACATCTAAAATTGCCTACAAATCACTTCTACACAATCCACTTTTAGGAACTGGTCCAAATACTTTTGTAATTGATTGGGCACTTTGGCAACCGAAAGAAATAGCCCAAACAGTTTTTTGGAATGTTGACTTTACAAATGGATTTAGTTTGCTCGCTACTTTTGCCGTAACCACCGGCTTACTAGGAGTTATTTCTCTATTGTTGCTATTTATTGTTTATCTTGCTAGAAGTATACAGTCAATCAGAGTAGCTTTACGTGATACTCTCTCGAATTATTTTATCATTACTATTTTAATGATTTCTTTATATTCATGGATTACGATTATATTTTTTAATCCTAATATTACATTATTAATGTTGGCTTTTTCTTCTAGTGGTATTTTGGTGGGTATCCTAGTTAGCAAAAATGCGATTCCAGCCAAAGAATATTCTTTTTTATCTGATCCTCGTAACAATTTTCTGTCTATTTTAGGAATACTCTCCTTGATGATTTTTGCAGTTTTTTTAACTTATGTTTATGTGGAAAAATTTACTTCAGTCATATACTTTTCTAAGGGTTTATCAAATCAAAACACAATTGAATCTTTAGCTCATTCAGAAAAAATGTTTTTAAAAGCAATAGCTCTAGATAAAAATGATGCATATTATCGTTCCTTATCTCAGATATATGTTAATCAAATAAGTATTTTAATCACTGATAAAACATTATCGCCAGATATATTAAAATCAAATTTACAACAATTAATTTTCCAAGCTGAGAATTCAGCTAACTTAGCGATAGAACAAAATAAAAAACAATACCTAAACTATATTAATCTTGGAGATATTTATAGTTCTTTGGTTCCATTATCAGTTGAAAACAGTTACGAACGAGCTGTCTCGGCTTATAACAAGGCATTAACTCTTGCCCCCAACAATCCATCTATTCCTTTAGCTCGGGCTACTTTGGAATTTATAAATAAAGATAATAGTGAAGCAAGAAAATTTATTAAACAATCGCTTGATTTAAAACGAAATTACATTGATGCTATTTTTCTTTTAGTTCAAATTGAAACAAATGAAGGTAATCTACCTGAGGCAATTAAACAAGCTGAATACGCTGGTGAGATGGCTCCCAATGATGAAACAGTCTTCTTTAGATTAGGGCTACTGCGTTATTATAATAGTAATTATAATGGAGCAATTAGCGCTTTTGAAAAAGCTGTTATTCTTAATAATGGTTATTTGAATGCTCGTTTTTTCCTTGGACAATCATACAAAAAAGTGGGAAGAACCAATGATGCCTTAACGCAATTTAATATTTTAAATAAAATTATTCCTGATAATCAAGAAATAAAAAATGCAATCAATTCAATAAGTGAACCAACTAGTGTTACCGGTGAAGCAACAGATCATACCGCAGACTCACAACTCAAGCCACCTCTAGAAGAGAAAAATAATTAATATATAAATTATAGTAATGGTCAATCGCATTATAACATTTCTTAATAAAGAATTTCGTGGAGTTAATGAAGCCGCCTTATTGCTTGGCGGTTTTGCTTTTCTTTCACAACTATTAGGGCTTGTTAGAGATAGAATGTTGGCTCACATTGTGGGCGCAGGGCCAATGTTGGATATTTATTATGCAGCATTTAGAATTCCAGATTTTTTGTATATATCAATAGCATCTCTGGCTTCAGTTACAGTCCTGATGCCATTTTTGGTGGATAAAATAAATAATGATAATAATACTTCAAATAAAGCACGAGCATTTATGAATAATATTTTTAGTGCTTATATGTTATTCATGGCTATTACTAGTGTGATTATAATTATTTTTATGCCGTATTTTGTTTCTCTAATTGCCCCGGGGTTTAATGAATCACAGACTAATTTATTAATTACAACCAGTCGGATAATGTTGCTCTCGCCGATTTTTATTGGCTTGTCAAATCTAATTGGAACAGTTACTCAACTCTTTAGGAATTTTCTTATTTTTTCACTTTCTCCAATATTTTACAATATAGGTATTCTTTTTGGGGTTATATTTCTCTATCCACAAATGGGAGTTTATGGGTTAGGGGTTGGAGTTATTGTTGGGGCTATGATGCATTTTTTGGTTCAAGTTCCTGTCGTTGTAAAACATAAATTTTTTCCCCGTTTTATTTTTAAAATTAAATGGCGAGAAATATTGCAAGTAGTAAAATTATCAGCTCCGAGAACCTTGACCCTTTCTTGTAATAGTTTAGCTTTTATCTTTCTTATTGCTATGGCTTCAACTTTGAAATCTGGTTCTATCTCGTTATTTACTTTTGCTTTTAATCTCCAATCAGTCCCAGTTGGAATTATTGGCATTTCTTATTCTGTGGCAGCTTTTCCTATTTTAGTAAAATCATTTTCCATGAAAGACATGGATAATTTTATTGGGCAAATTATTTTAGCGGCCAGGCAAATTATTTTTTGGTCTTTACCAATTATTACTCTCTTTATTGTTTTGCGAGCTCAGATTGTCCGTGTAATTTTAGGTTCTGATACTTTCACTTGGGCGGATACACGATTAACCGCTGCCTCGGTTGCACTTTTTGCGGTGTCACTTGCCTCGCAGGGATTAGTTCTTTTATTTGTTCGTGGGTATTATGCCGCGGGAAATACGAAAAAACCTTTATATATAAACGTTTTTTCGTCAATTATGGTAATTGTTTTTGCTCAGATTTTAATTTATATTTTTAGTAATTACCCGAATGTTTTATCACACTTGGAAATAATTTTAAGAGTTAAAGATGTTCCGGGAACAATAATGTTGGCTTTGCCACTTGCTTATGCATCCGGATCACTCCTGAATTTCTTTTTGATTTGGTCTGTCTTTAAAAAAGATTTTCTTTATAGTAATAAAATTAATCTCTCGAATACTTTTATCCAAAGTGCCACAAGTGCCATTGCTATGGGGCTAGTTGCTTATTTATTCTTGGGAATTTTAGATAATGTCTTTGATATAAATACAGGACTAGGAATATTCTTCCAAGGATTTTTATCTGGAATTTTAGGGATAGCCTCTGGAGTAATTATTTTAACTATATTAAAGAACAAAGAATTTCTCGATTTGATTAAAGCTCTTAAAAATAAATTCTGGCGTAATCGTGTCGTTGTTCCCGAACAAGGGGAACTGTAGATATAAAAATCTAGTGAAGTCCGACTTCACTACTATAAACCTCAATATTGAGTGTACCTATAAAATAGTTGACTAACTAAACAAATAATGTTATTATTCAAATAACAATAGTTTTTTGACAATGGATTTTGGTTATTCATTTGGTTTCTTTTTCTTAGTTTCTCGTGGAGGGGGATTGGGGAAAAGAAATCATTTAATAATCTTAAAATCTAATATTATGGCAAAGAAAAAATCTTGGCAAAAGGATATCGTTTTCTTCTTTCTGAAATTTGTTTACATTATTTTCTTTACCCAACTCGGTTGGTTTTTATTAGGATTAACCGCCTCGGTAATATTTTTTGTGGTTTTACCTTATGAAAAAAGAGTTGAAATATTACTCCTTACCTTTCTAGTAGTAATAATATTTGGACCGTTTATCCCTTTTCTTTTTGTTGGGTCTGACGATTAGTCTCTTGAAAGAAATTGATATAAGAAAATTAAATTAACTAAATTCAATGATATGAAAACAAGAAGATTTATCAGACTTTGGATTGCTTTCTGCTTGATACTAGGAGCAATTATTGGTGGAGCTTTAACATATGCTTCACAACATCCTGAAAGCCCAATACATCAAAAATTTACGAGTTGGGGATTCCATCTCGATAAAAAATAATTCAAAAATGGAGGAAATAAAATTGGAAAAAAGAAATAAAATGAGACTGGAAATAGTTTCTAATGTGCAGACTGAACTGGCTACGATGCCAGATGATGAAATTATAGCAAAGTTTTTTGCTTATGTTCGTGGTGCTCTTCGTACTTTTGTGGATCATCCAATAGGAGAGGAGAAACCTTCTTACCTTACAGCGGTAGATTACGTACTTTTGGTGGCTTCTTCTTCAAAAATTGATGACAAACAAAAAGAGATCTTTAAAAATAAATGGATAAAATTTAAAGAACACATCTCTGAATTTGCCAGAGTAGATGAAAATCTTCTTGAGGAAAAGCATCTTTTAATTTTATCTGAATTGGAAAAAGAAAAAGTTCCTGGCTGTGAGGAAATAGTTTCAGCAATTAGAGAAACACTTCCTTCAACCTGTGGGGACATCTGGAAACAAACACAGGATTATGAAGATATACTAAGTGATAGGCAATGGAACAGTGCGTGTTCTATGAGCGAAAGCACTGGACTCAGCCCTTGGTTGTTTCTGGAGTAATAAACAATAAATAAAAATTGACCCTATGAAAAACTTCCATAAGTTATTTATAGGGTTTTTCATTTGTCTAAAATACTCATTTGAACCCCAGTAGTTACGGGGCAGGCATCTTCCCTCTAGGTCGTCCCAACACGGGCATAGGCAGGTTTGAAGCCAGCTAGAATACCCTTATTTTATAATGGTTATTTTTCGGGGGTTAGTAGAAGTTTGAACCTATGATAGAATATTTTTATGCAATCACATTATTCAGAAAAACTCTTTTGGAAAGTAATTTATATTATCTGGCCTCCAGTTCTCCGCCTAATAGAAATTCTTAAATTGCATAATTCTAGGCAGAAATATTTTTTAGGGCATCTTAATTCAGGTTACGACAAAAAAATTATTACAGATTTTCTTTTAAGTCAAGGTTTTGAGTTTGATGTTATCGCTTATAGGGATCCTGGTCAGATTTTAGGAATGAGAAAATTAGATACACCATTATATCAATACCACATAAGATTTTTTGATGACGGAGAAATTAGAGGCCATTTTGAATATACACCAGAGGCAAAGCCAATAAAACATTCTCTTGAAACTGGGATTGAATCTCGCATCGACTTCTTTAAGAAGATGTTAGGGGAGATGCTTGTTTAGTAATACTTATTCCCAGCACGGGCATAGGCAGGTTTGGAGCAGAATATAAACCATAATTTATAATGGTTGTTTTTTGGAGGTTAGTAGAAGTTCGAACCTATGATAAAATATGTTTATGGATAAAAATATATTAATTAAAGTCAGAGGAGTTATTACCCACGATAGTAAACTACTTATTGTTAAACATTTTGGCACTGGTTTTATGGCTCTTCCTGGCGGTCATTTGAAGTTTGGAGAGGATATTATTGCTTGTTTAAAAAGGGAACTAGTTGAAGAGTTAGGAGTTTTGCCTGAGATAGGGAGATTGTTATACATAAATACTTTTATGGATAAAAATGAATATGTAGAATTTTTCTTTGAAGTTAAAAATGGAAAAGATTATATAGATATTGACGGGCTAGAAAGAACTCACGCTCGTGAATTAGTAGAAATATTATGGGTGTCTTCCGATAGTGATATTGAGATTTTACCAAAACAATTTAATAAAGATTTTAAGAGTAATAAGATTTTTGAAGGAGAAACTAAATTTATTAGCGAGTTATAAGTCCGACCATTAAAGCTGTGCACTTTGTGCCCGTTGTGAACTTTCTAGGAAGCATACCTACTTGTTTAGGATAGTTATTCGAACAGCCTCCCAGGTTTGAAGCCAGCTAGACCCTGTCGTTCGCGAACGACAGGGTAGACAAACTCACACAAATATTGTAATATCCAAACGAGGATAGTTTTTTGACAATGGATTTTGGTTATTCATTTGGTTTCTTTTTCCTAGTTTCTCAGGAGGGGGATTGGGAAAAAGGAATCAAATTGTATAACATTAAAATTTTAAGAAAAATGGAAGCAAAAAACTTGAATTTTTACCACTTTGCATTTTTTTATCAAATGCTTAAAAAAAAGTTTCCCGGTTTTTATTTTTATTTTTCGGGAACAAAAGATCAATGCCAAATAATTGAAATCTCTAAAAACCGTCGTTATGGGCCTGGCGCTATAATAACAACTGGGCAAATAATGGTAGAGATTCATAATCCGACAGCAGAAGGCTACTTTGATTTTGAAAAATTTGATCCTCAAAAAGAGGATACAGGTTTTATTGAAATCATTTTCTTTGTTTCTGGGTGGGGCGGATGGAGATTTGATATAAAAAAAGAATCGTTTGACAATGATGAATTCATTAAAAAATTGTCAGAAATGATAGGGTTAATTGCCCCAAAAGAAAACCAGGAAAATGAGGAAAAATTGAGAGAATGGATAATGAAAAAGTCTGTTGAATTTAACCTTGGTTTCTACGGGGTTTCTGGAAAAATGTCTTTTTGACAATCTCCTTCAGTGAAGATAATAAAATTAAGTAAGCCGAACCGAAAGGGGAGGCTTTTTATTTATCATCAACCAAAGTTATTCGAATCCCGAACGAAAGCGAAGCTTCATACGGTCCCCTAGACCGTCCCAGCACGGGCATAGGCAGGTTGGATCAAATTTTTAGCTATATTTATAATGGTTATTTTTTTGGGGGGAGTTAGTAGAAGTTCGAACCTAAAATTTTAATGAATTACTCATTTTGTGCTTGTGCTTGACTTTACAAGTTGGAAAATGTAATGTGAAAGAAAAATAGTATTCACAATTAATATTAAGTATTATGGAAATAGAAAAGATTTATGAATATCCCGAGTTAATTGTTAAATCGATAATTACAGATCGGCTAAGAGTAATAATGAATTTGTCAAAACAATTTGATGATGAAAAACCAAAACTTGATCAAGCGGTTTTGTCCATTCAAGAAAACTGTCGTCATAATCTTAAAAAAATTATGATGTTTGATAAAAATTATAATCTTGGAATTGATAATCACAATAATTCTGTTTATGGTGATTATGTATTAAGGGGGAAAGAGTGTATTCACTGTGGGGCATTTTTTCCAAGAAAAGATGATGTTAAAATATGCCGTAAGTGTGGTAATGGTCAGTGGGAATTTACTCCTATACCAGGTTGTATAGGTGGCGAAACTCGCCAAATTAGCACATGTAAAAACTGTGGTCATCGAATAGAACAAAGGTAGGATTAGTAGGACTATCCTGCTAGTCCAAAAATGCTTTGGACAATGAGAGAATGGGCACAAACTTAATCGCTAGTTTAATGGAAAATCATCGTTAACTGGCGATTTTTCATTTGTTTGATAACAAATAGGCTCGAACATTCTCCCAGGTTTGGAGCCCCGTTGACATAATTACATTTTAATGCTATTCTACCAAAATAGTAGTTCTTTGATACTTGGTTTAACAGTAAGGGTTAGATTGATTTTCCGAGTTTCTTTTTATGGAAATTCGGAAAATCAATCTAATTTATTTACTAAATAAATCAAAAACAATGAAAAATTCAAACAAAGATTTTTTCGAGAAAATTCCAGGGTTTTTAGCTACTATTGATGAGATCAAAACCAATGGATTTTTTGATACCATGAATTCAAACATTCAAGGTTCAGAAGGTGTATTAATGGGTATAATTTTTAATGGTATTGGATATATTCCCTCGAGTAAAAAAGAGAGAAAATTAGGAATAAATCCTATCATTGATGTTCAATCTATTTTGCAAGAAATCAAAAAACAGATAACTGAAGAAACCCGCATTGTTCATTCAGTATATTCTGAAGTAAAAACCGAAAAATGGCCTCTCTGGGATGAACCTGGTGAAAACATTATTGGAGAAAAAGGGACTAAAATCAATTTTTCTTTTAATGTATTTTTCAAATTATGACAATACCGCTAGTCGGGTAACGATAGAAATCGCTACTCACTAGCGGTTTTCTATTTGTCCTATTAAAGTTCCCACTTCGTCCCAAGTTCGGAGCCAGCTAGACAAACTCATATAAATATTGTAATATCCAAACGAGGATAGTTTTTTGACAATAGTTTTGATTGGTTTTCAGAGAAGATTTTGTCTTTTGTGACAACCAATTAAAGCTAATAATATGAAAAATTTCATAACAAATGAGTCCACGAGTTTACCTATTGGTAAAACAGGATTGTTTATTGTTGAGGACACTAAAATTGAAGATTTAGACATAAACAAAGTAGAATATATTGCCGGTAGTTTGTACAAATTAGAACTTCGGGGGATGAGAGTTACAGAAGCAGATGAAACAGGGAGATGTAGTAAAACTGTTTGGGATAGTGAGATTCTTGACATGGATGATCAGGAAACTATACCAGGATATGCTTGTCCAATGAGTGAAAACTTATGGGCAATTTTTAATGTCACGTCTATTGATTTAGGCTGGCCGTCATATGATGAAGTTATTGTAAAAAATATCGAGACAAAAAAAAGAGTTACGTTGACGTCTAACGCCCCATTAGATGAAGAATTTGAAAACTCTGATGGATTATTTGTTTTCAAGGGATCACTGTTTGATTATGATAAAAACAAAGAAATGAAACGCTGGAGAGCTTTTGTGGACAATAATGGCAAAGTTATTTTCCGTGGTTTTTGTTGGGACTACAAAATAACCAACAAAACTTTAATTATCCAACGAGGAAGAACAAGTTCCAAAAAGCATTTTGTTAATTTTTTAAAAAAATGAACTTTTTTTGAGGCCGCTAAATATTTATAGCGGCCCTTTTATTTTATCACTCCTTTTGTTTTCAGGGGTTTTTTGCTAGTATAGACCTATAATGATAAATGAACACATTAAATCAATTCGGAATTTTTCAATCATTGCTCACATTGACCATGGCAAGAGTACTTTGGCTGACCGAATGTTGGAAGTGACTGGGACGATTGAGAAAAGAAAAATGAAAGACCAGGTCTTAGATTCAATGGAACTTGAACGTGAGCGTGGAATTACCATAAAAATGCAACCGGTTAGAATGGAGTATAAAGTTGGTGAAGAAAAATATATACTAAATCTCATTGATACACCAGGGCACATTGACTTCTCATATGAGGTATCTCGTGCTTTGAAGGCTGTGGAAGGCTCTATACTGCTAGTAGACGCGACTCAGGGTGTCCAAGCTCAAACATTGACCACTCTTCAAATGGCCCGTGATTCTGGCCTTGTGATTATTCCGGTGCTTTCTAAAATTGACTCACCGCTTGCTCGAGTGGAAGAAATTAAAATGGAATTAGCTCTACTTCTTGATATTGACCCGGAAACTATTTTACTTGTTTCTGGAAAAACCGGAGAAGGAGTCCCCGCGCTTCTTGAGGAAATAATCAGAAAAATACCACACCCTCATGTTGATGAAAAAAATTTAGTACAAACAAATAGTGGTCGGGCTTTAGTTTTTGATTTTAAATATGACAACCACCGCGGGGTCATTGTTTACGTTCGTGTATTTGATGGAAAATTTAAAAAAGGGGAATCTCTTTCTTTTGCTATTTCTGCGGAAAAATTTATTTCACTTGAAGTTGGAACTTTCTCTCCAGAAGAAGAACCCCGTGAAAAGATAGAAAGTGGAGAGATTGGCTATATTATTACGGGGATAAAAAAGCCAGGGATTGCTTCTGTCGGAGACACAATTACATATTTAAAGAGTCCGTTACCGGCGCTTCCTGGATATCAGAATCCTCGACCTGTTGTTTGGGCTTCGGTTTATCCGGAGAGTCAAGATGATTTCCCAAATCTAAAGCTTGCTCTAGGTCGTCTGCGATTATCGGATTCGTCTTTTTCTTATGAAGAAGAAAGTTCAGGTTCTCTTGGTCGGGGATATCGATGTGGTTTTCTTGGTATGCTTCATTTGGAAATTATTACTGAAAGATTAACACGAGAATTCAATTTACAATTGATTGTCACAATGCCATCAATAACATATAAAGTATTATTGCGCAACGGTAAAGAAGAAATCATTTACTCACCCCATCTTTTCCCTGATGATGGAAATATTGTAAAAGTATTTGAACCTTGGGTTAATGTGAAAATTATTACCCCCTCTGCTTATATAAGCATGTTGATGCCATTTCTTTATGATCATGAAGCGACAATTAAAGCCACCGATAACTTTGGAGATAATCGGTCATCAATTGATTTGGAAATGCCCCTTCGTGAACTTATGCGAAACTTTTTTGATGACATGAAAAGTATCACTTCTGGATATTCTTCTATTTCTTATGAAATTGGTGAGTATCGAGAAGCTGATGTTGTCCGACTTGATATTGTTATTGCCGATGAGCCAATGGCGGCCTTTTGTCGAGTAGTCTCACGTCGCAAGGTCGCCGATGAAGCCAAGGCTCAAGTTGAGAAATTGAAAGACATTATTCCAAGACAACAATTTGCTTTTAAAATTCAAGGCAAAGCCTTGGGTCGAATTATTTCTTCTGAGTCAGTTTCGGCTTTCCGAAAAGATGTTTTAATGCATGGAAGTAAAGTTGTTGGTGGGGGAGACGTCAGTCGTAAAAAGAAATTGTTAGAAAAACAAAAGAAGGGGAAAAAGAGAATGCAGGCCAACGCAAAAATAAACATCTCACACGATGTCTTTTTGAAAATGATGAGAGGTAGTAATAATTAAAAAGACCCAACACTGTAAAGCAATATCATACTTACAATTACAAGAATGGAAATTATCGCAAATATCTTCTCAACCCTCTTTTTGTTTTTTGAATCAAAAATCATGATATAATAATAACATTAATTATGAATAAAGGAAAGGGAAATCATTATAAATTTTGGCATTCACCTATTGCACTTGTTGTTATTTTTTGCCTAGTGGTATTATTTGGTTATAAAATTATAGATTTAATTCAAAAAGAAAAAGAAACTGCTCACAAAAAGGAACTTGTTTTGGAAGAAATAGAAAATTTAAGAAAAAGGGAATTTGCTCTGTCTAACGATATATCAAAATTAGAGACAGAAGCAGGGCAAGAAGAAATCATTAGAGAGAAATATCAAGTTGCCAAACCGAATGAAAAAATGGTAATAATAGTTGATGATGATGGAAAGGATGATTTATCTCCCGAAAATGATAAAGCAAGACACGGGTTTATTGAATGGTTAAAAAAATTTTTTAAAAGATAAAATGCGGGATTGGTTTAGTGGTAGAATGCGACCTTCCCAAGGTTGAGACACGAGTTCGATTCTCGTATCCCGCACAATAAAAAAACGAAAGTTTTTTTATTGTGCGGGATAGAAAGCAAACTGCTTTGCTTTCGGCGAGAAGCGAAAGGCTTTTCCTTATCGAAGATGGAAAAGCACCTGGCTATGTAATAGCCGATTCCCGCTACTCGCACAAAAATTACTTTATAAACTTGACACGACTGTCAAGAGTGGTGAATTTGAAGACTGTGGTATACTTTAAAAAGGTAAGATATTATTAATTAATAAATATTTATATTATGAGTAAAATAACGATTTACAGTACACCAACATGTCATTTCTGCCACATGGCGAAAGATTTCTTTACATCAAAGGGAATTGTTTATGAAGATTTTGATGTTTCTAGTAACTTAGAAAAAAGAAAAGAGATGATGGACAAAAGTGGTCAAATGGGAGTGCCGGTCATTTTGATTGATAATAATTTGATTGTTGGTTTTAATAAACCAAAAATTGTGGAATTATTAGGAGTCAAAGAGTAGTAATTTTTCAAATAATGACGTATTATAAAAGCACCAGTAATGGTGCTTTTATAATTTGCTCTTGTAGTTCAATGGATAGAATGGCTCACTCCTAACGAGCTGATTCAGGTTCGACTCCTGACAAGAGCACCTTTTATTTTTAATTAAAATATGATAATATCTGGGAATATGGATCCCGAAGTAAAAAATTTATTAGAGGAAAATTTGAAATTATCCAAAGAAAATAATGAATTACTTTTAAAAATCCGTAGTATTCAGCGTTGGCAACAAATTACTCGTATTTTTTACTGGGTAGCAATTATTGGAGTTTCTTTTGGAGCTCTATATTACTTAAAGCCATATTTAGGGAACGTTATGAATTTATATTCTGGGAGGAGTATCTGGTATAAATAATATTAGTGATATTAAAAAGAGTTTAAGTGATCAAGATCAGATAAAAGAATTATTAAAATCATTGAATCAGTAAGTTTGTGAAAAATTTGCCGAGATAGCTCAGTTGGTAGAGCATTCCCCTGAAGAGGGAAGGGTCCCCAGTTCGAACCTGGGTCTCGGCACCACACAAATAAAAATCCCCACGTGAGATATATTCTGAATCTCACGTGGGGATTTTTATTTGTGTGGTGCTAAATTGATTTAATCTTTAATTTGGTTTCTCTATTTTTATCTAATTTAGGAAGTTTAATAATCAAAAGCCCATGTTTTTCTATCGCCTCAGCTTCTTCAGGATCTACTTCTTCGGGGAGGGAAATAGTTCTAGAAAACGATCCCCAATAAAGTTCTTGAACAAAATAATTATCTCGATCAATAGATTGATTCTCCTCGCGTTTACCACGAATAGTAATCATATCACGAGTAATAGTTATTGAAAGATTATCTGGTTGAACACCAGCAATCATTGTTTGAACGATAATATCAGTAGGAGTTTGATATAAATCAACAGTTAATTCTGCATCTACTTCTTCTTCCCATTTTGATTCTTTTGACTCACCATTTTCCTTAAGAGACAGAACTGTCTTTTTATTTGATCCATTACGAGGAGCTTCTTCTTCTGTATTTTCCTCGTTTTCTTCAAATCGAATACCACCAGCAAGACGTTCTAAAAATGATTTCTTTTTTATCATATTATTCATAATTCAGTACAGGTATATCTTTACCCATACGTTTTAATTTTTCAAATATAAGTATGTTGATAATCGTGACGACCCACAAAAATCCAAAAACAGAAAGGAAATTTTCGCCACTTCCTCTCATTATAAAAAAATTAAAGACACTATGCAAGGCAATGGCGCAGATTATTCCAGCCAAAAGATATATTAATCTGTATTGTTTTAAGTAAAAAGACAATCCAAGGGCGCTACCAATCATTGCACTTGATATTGCATGTAGTAGTGTCGACCCCAAGAATCTCAAATGTCCAGTTAACAATCCTACAACTGTTCCACTGACACTGAATGGGTTAAGTAAGTAGAGGAAATTCTCTAGTGCAGCGAAACCTAAAGCAGTTGCAATAAAGTACATTGGGTAATCAATTGGTTGATCGACATTTTGGTTTCCAAATATAATAACCATTACTCCGATAAATTTGAGTATTTCTTCAATAATCGCCCAAACGATGATTTGAGTAGTATTATTTTGAATAAAATTAAGAGAATATTTTTCAAGAGCAATAGCTACAAAAACAATTAATCCACCAAGGATAAAAGAGATAATGATAAGACCCAAAGGTTCACGTTCTTCTTGATCTTCTTCTCTCAACCAAAACCAAAGCCAAAAAACTGCAGGAATAATTCCACCTAAGATAGCGAAGATTAAAATTTTTGGTTCTTGTAATAAATTAGTCATTCAAAGGCCACTTTTCAACTAATAATAAATTCTTATTATCGACTGGAATCATAGACCAAATTTCTTCGGTGACAAATGGCATGAAAGGATGAAGAATTTTGAGAATTTTTATTAAAGTATCAAGTAAAAATTGTGCGCGAGATATTTTTTCTTTATTATCATCTCCAGATAAAATATTTTTACTCTCTTCTATTATAACATCAGCAAAACGACTCCAGGTGTATTGATAAATTTTTTCTCCAACTAGGTAGAATTTATATTCATCCATTTCTTTCGTAATTTCTTTTATTAATTCATCTCGTTCTTTAATTAAAATTATTTCTGAGTCAGCATAATCTTTAAAATTCTTATCGTATTTTATATCTGAGGTATTACTCAAAACAAAACGAGTAATATTCCAGAGTTTATTGGCATAATTTTTATATGCACGGATTTTATCTTCAGACAAAGAAAGGGAAGTTCCCGGAGTATTCCCCACAATCATTCCAATTCTAAATGCATCTGTCCCATATTTAGCAGTTAGTATAAGTGGATCAATAACATTACCTTTACTTTTACTCATCTTTTGCCCCTTAGCATCTAAAACTAATCCATGTAAGTAAACTTTTTTAAATGGTATTTCTCCAGTGACATACAGCCCCAGCATTATCATTCTAGAAACCCAGAAGAAAATAATTTCTCCAGCTGTTTCCATTACATCTGTAGGGTAGAATGTTTTGAAATCTTTACTATCAGGATATCCAAGTGTGACAAATGGCCACTGACCTGAGGAAAACCATGTATCAAAAGTATCTTCATCTTTTTTAACTTCACCATTACATTTGTTACATTTCGTAATATTATTTTCGAGGTCTACCATACCGTGTCCGCAGATTTTACAAATTTTGGCTGGAATTGGAATGCCCCAAACTATTTGTCTAGAGATGTTCCAGTCCATTATATTTTCAAGCCAATGCGTTGTAATCTTTTTATAGTGGCTAGGAATATATTCTATTTTATCTTGATTAACCACCTCCAATGCTTTGTCTGCTAATGGTTTCATTTTAACAAACCACTGACTTTTTATTTGAGGTTCTATGACCGTCCCACATTTATAACAAGTTCGGACAATATGTTTGTAATTTTCTTCTATTTTATCGACTAATCCTTTTGAATTTAATTTTTCAATAATTAATGAACGAGCTTTATTTATGTGCATACCAGAAAATTCTCCAGCAATTGGAAGTAGTTTACCAAACTCATCAATTATTTGTTCTTTGTCTAAATTATGTCTCTCTGCAATTTCAAAGTCAGTATTGTCATGCCATGGAGTAATAGTCATAACTCCAGTACCAAATTCCATATCAATAGATTCATCTTTGATAATTGTTGCTGTTATCGGACCATTTATCCATTCCAAATCTATTTTTTGACCATCTTTGTAATTTTCGTATCTTTTATCAAGAGGATGCATTACTACGTATTTATCTCCAAATTTTGTTTCAGGACGAGAAGTTGCAATTATAAATGGACCATATTTAAGATAATAAAATTTATCAATTCTTTCTTCATCTTTAATTTCTAAATCAGAAAAAGATGTTTGATGTTTTGTACACCAAGATACAATTCTATTTCCTCTATAAACTAATTCATCATCGTGGAGTTTTTTAAATGTTTGATAAACGGTTTTTATTACACTATCATCTAGGGTAAATTTTTCTCTAGACCAGTCACAAGAAGCACCCATTTTTTTAACCTGATCTTTAATATTTGAAGAATTTAATAATGTGAAATCTAAAATTTCTTTATATAATTCTTTTTTATCCATTCCAAACCTAGTTCGGCCTTCTTTTTCTAACTTTCTTTCATAAACTACTTGTGTTTCAAAACCTGCATGGTCGAGCCCCGGTAGCCAAAGTGTTTTAAAACCTCTCATTCTTTTATACCGGATAATTAAATCCTCAATAGTCATCACAAGACCGTGTCCAGCATGAAGAGAACCATTTGCATTTGTAGGAGGCATTATAAGAGTGAAAGCCTCAGCATCAGATTTGATTACTCCTTTTTCTATACAAACATCCGGATTAAAAAAACCACTCTCTTCCCAGAGTTTGTATATTCGATCCTCAGTTGTTTGGGGATTATAAGGGCTTAGAAATTTGGGATTGATATCATTATCGTGTTCACTTGCCATATGTAAAATATAGCATATTTTGCTATAAAGATAAATTTCCTATAGCTTTTATTGATTTTGAATTTTTTGCAGTTTTTTTATATTTATATTGGAAGTATCCAGCAATTCCTATCATTAAAGCATTATCACCAGTTAAGTCACGAGAGGGAAAATGGATTTCTGTTTGTAATTTTTCTTTTTTAATTTTTAATTTCATTTGTTTTTGCAGATAAGAATTAGCTGAAACTCCACCACCAACAATTAATGTTTTGATTTTGTATTGTTTAATGGCCTTAATTGTTTTATGAACAAGTACTTCAACAACAGCATCTTCAAATTCTCTTGCAATTGTTTGTATCATTTTGTCATTTTGCAAAATGTTTGAATGTTCTTTTTTGAGATCGCGGATTAAATACAATACCGCTGTTTTTAAACCGGAAAAAGAAAAATCGTAATCTTTTGAATACATCATTGGACGAGGAAGTTTTATTCTTAATTTTTCATTCTTAATTCTTAATTTTCGAGCTTGGTCTGCCAAGCGAGATATCTCTGGTCCACCAGGATAAGGAAGCCCAAGCATGCGTGCTACCTTATCGAATGCTTCTCCGGATGCGTCGTCTCTTGTCCCGCCAATTTTTTTATATTTCATAAAGTTTTTTACTAAAACAAGTTCTGTGTGTCCACCTGAGACCAGTAGCGAGAGCACTGGGAATATTTTTTTATTTTGAGTGACTGTGAAAGTTTTTCCTTTTTGGGGAAATATAGAAAATATGTGCCCCTCCATGTGGTTTACCGGAACAATTGGAATTTTGTATTTATCCCCAAGTTCTTTGGCAAAAACAATTCCTGTCCAAAGTGCTGGTTCAAGTCCTGGACCATAAGTGACAGTAATTAAATCGATTTTTTCTATTTTTATTTTTGCTTGTTTTAAAGTTTTTTCAAAAATAATTGGCAGATTTTTTTGATGTTCTCTTTTGGCAAGAGCCGGAAAAACACCCCCATACTCGGCATGGATTTTTATTTGTGAATTCGTATTGTTTGCTAGAATCCTGAAAATGTCATTTTTACCACTTATTTTTACTTCCAAAATACTTATTCCAGTATCATCGCACGATGTTTCAATTGCTAAAATTCGCATAGAGACACTATATCATAAGGGTTTTTATTTGACTATTTATATGATAAACTCATCTTATGGAGAAAAAACACATAATAACGATTGCTGGTAAGCTTGGAAGCGGAAAATCTTCAACTTCTAAAAGAGTGGCTAATCTTTTAAATTATGAGAGAGTCTCTACTGGTGAGTTTATGCGATTGATGGCTGACAAAAAAGGAATCGCATTAGATGAATTAAGTAAAATAGCCGAAGCGGATATTTCCATAGATAAGCAATTAGATGATTATAATTTAGAAATAGGAAAAAAAGAAAATATTATTTTAGATTCTCGGCTTGGTTTTTATTTCATTCCTAATTCTTTTAAAGTATTTCTTGAGCTTGATCCTAATGTTGCCTCAGAAAGAATTCTAGAAGATAAAAAAACAAATCCTAATCGACACACAGAGGCGACTGGAGTTTTTGATACAAAAGAAAGTATAATTGAAAGCATAAATAATCGTCTATCAAGCGAGAGAAGAAGATATAAACAGTTATATGGAATTAATGATTTAACGGCGCATGAAAATTTTGATTTGGTTATTGATACCTCTAAGATGCCGTTAGAAGAAGTCTCTCAGAAAATTATAGAAGAATATAATAATTGGTTAAACAAATAAATAAGATGAAAATACTAAGCGAATTATTAGAAGATATAAAAGTAATTGAAAGCCATGGAAATCTTGATGCTCGAGTGTCTTCTGTTTCGCTTAATTCAAAAACTATTGAACCGAGGTCATTGTTTGTCGCATTAGTTGGAAATGTCGTTGACGGACATATATTTATTGATGAAGTGGTTGAAAAAGGAGCTACTGTGGTAATTTATGAAAATGATCCCAAGGAGTTTAAGAGTGGCGTGACTTATTTGAAAGTGACTGATACTCATAGTGTTGTAGGAATAATCGCTGATAATTTTTACGGGAATCCGTCTCGCAAGTTGAAATTAGTTGGAGTGACTGGCACAAACGGTAAGACTACAACAGTGACATTACTCCATCAACTTTTTCGTAATTTAGGATATAAGGTAGGAATGATTGGGACAGTTGTTAATAAAATAAATGATAAATTTTATGAAGCTACTAGAACAACTCCGGACCCAGTTAGTTTGAATAAATTACTGGCCGAAATGGTAGATGAAGGTTGTGAATATTGTTTTATGGAAGTCTCATCTCATTCTGTCTGCGAAAAGAGAATTTCTGGACTTTCTTTTGTTGGGGGTATATTTACAAATCTTACGCTTGATCATTTGGACTATCATAAAACAATAGATAATTATTGTAATGCCAAAAAAAGTTTTTTTGATATTTTACCTGCGACAGGTTTTGCAATTGCAAATATTGATGACGAGAAAGGGGAGTATATACTAAGTACTACAAAAGCCCATAAATATACAATGAGTTTGAAACAAGAGGCAGATTTTAATGAACGACTTGAGACAAAACTAATCGGCGAATTTAATATGTATAATGTTTTAGGTGTATATGCTGTGGCTGTTTTACTCGGACAGGATAGGGAAAAAGTTAAAGAATTAATAAGGGAACTAGATGGAGCTCCAGGGAGATTCCAGGCAATTAAAAGCAAAAATAATATTACCGGAATTGTTGACTATGCTCATTCACCAGATGCCTTAGAGAATGTTTTGAAAACAATAAACCAAATGAAAGGAGATGGACGAGTTATTTCTGTTGTTGGGTGTGGCGGAGATCGAGATAAAAGTAAACGTCCAATTATGGCAAAGATTGGCTATGAAATGAGCGACATTCTTATCCTTACATCTGATAATCCAAGAAGTGAAAAACCTGAAGATATTTTAAGTGAAATGCAGAAGGGAATTCCGCTTGATGGTATAGATAAAGTTGAGATTATTATTGATCGGCGGATAGCAATTCAAAAGGCCTGTGAACTTGCCAAAGAAGGGGATTATATTTTAGTGGCCGGTAAGGGCCATGAAAATTATCAAGAAGTAAACGGAGTCAAAACCCATTTTGATGATATGGAAGAATTAAAAAAATATTTGGAATAAATTATTATTTTGTCATTTTGCAAAATGACAAAATAATCATAAAAAATGGAAACAGAAAAAAGAATTTGTAAAAAATGCCAGCAGGAATTCATTTTAGACCAAGATGATTTTTCATTTTACGAAAAAATGAAAGTACCTGTACCTGAAATTTGTCCGGATTGCAGATTTAAAATGCGAGCAATGTGGAGGAATGAAACCACTTTATATTCAGGGCAGAAATGTGGTTTGTGTAATGATAGTATTATAACTGTCTATAATAGTAAGAATAATTTTAAGGTTTTTTGTTATAAATGTTTTTTATCTGACTCATGGGATGCGAAGGATTATGCAAAAAATTATAATAAGGAGGAATCTTTTTTGGGTCAATTTCATGATCTTTTTAGGAAAGTTCCAAAGAAAAATTTATCAATAGATTTATCAAGTGGTCCTATTATAAATACTTCATATGCGAATGGGGCAGGAGGTATGAAAAACTGCTATATGGTTTTTAATGGTGGAGGCGGAGAGGATATGATGTATTGTCGTGGGATAATGAAAGCCAAAGAAATTAGTGATTGTTATTTTGGTGAAAACATAGAGTTATCGTATGAATGCATTCACATAAATAAGTCGACAGGTATTACTTTTGGAGATAGTATTGTCGGATGTGTTGATTGTATGTTTTTAAAAAATTGTAGTGGCCTTACTAATTGCTTTGGGTGTGTAAATTTAAGAAATAAAAGTCATTGTTGGTTTAATGAACAGCTCACTCGTGATGAATACACGGATAGGCTAAAAGAAATAAATGGAAGTTATTCTAAAATAGAAGAAATGAAAAAAAAGTTTTGTGATTTTTGTTTGTCGTTCTCTAATCGAGAAAATCATAATATAAAAGCTATTGATTGTACGGGGGATTATTTATTTGATAGTAAGAATCTAAAAGAATCGTTTGAAGTAACTGAATCAGAAAATTGTAGATATCTTTGTTATACAAAAAAAACAAACGATTCATTAGGGGTAATGGGTTTTGGAATAAAATCGGAACAATTGTTAGAAGTTGTATCTACTGGATATTCTAGTAACATAATATCTTCAAATGGTATCGATGGTTCTCAAAATATTATGTATTCAAATTCATTACATAACTGTCATGATTGTATTGGTTGTGATGGTCTTAAAAATGCTGAGTACTGTATTTTAAATAAACAATATAGTAAAGAAGAATATGAAAAGTTTAAAGAACACATAGTTAAAGAACTCACAGAATTGGGTATTCATGGGTTAATGATGCCTCCAGAAATTGCTCCATTTGCTTATAATGAGACAATTGCTCAGGATAATATGCCTTTGACTAAAGAGGAAGCTATCGCAGAGGGGTTCAGATGGGAAGATGATATTCAGATGACGAAAGGGAAGGAAACATTGCAACCAGAAGAAATTCCTGATCATATAAATGAAGTCAAAGATGAAATTACAAAAGAAATATTAAGGTGTATAAATTGTGAACGGAATTATAAGATTACAGAACAAGAATTATTGTTTTACCGAAAAATGAAATTACCAATTCCAAGAAAATGCTTCTTTTGCCGCCATCAGGATCGTATAAAAAGAAGAGGTCCGTATAAATTCTGGGATAGAAAATGTGACCATTGTGGAAAAGATATCAAAACCAATTACTCACCAAATAGTCCAGAGATTATTTACTGTGAGGATTGTTATAAGCAGGAAGTAATATAATTATGCAAAATTACAAACAACAATTTAAGGATAAGAAAATTACAATTATGGGATTGGGTATTTTGGGGAGAGGGGTGGGATATACAAAATTCTTGGCTGAATGTGGGGCTGATTTGATTGTGACAGATTTGAAAACGAAAGAACAACTTGCAACTTCAATACAAGCATTAAAAAAGTTTAAAAATATTAAATTTGTTTTAGGTGAGCATCGGTTGGAAGATTTTATAAACAGAGATATGGTGATTAAAGCGGCAGGTGTTCCCATAGATTCTATTTACATAAAAGAGGCCAAGAAAAATAAAATCCCAGTTGAGATGGACGTGTCTCTTTTTGCTAAGTGTGCTCCTGGTGTAATGATAATCGGAGTGACGGGGACAAGAGGCAAATCAATGACGACAACTTTGATTTATCAAATATTGAGACAGAATATAAAAGACAACAATGTCTATGTGGGTGGTAATCTTCGTGGAGTTGCGACCTTACCACTTCTTAAAAAAGTAAAAGCGAGGGATATTTTAGTTTGTGAACTTGATTCATGGCAATTGCAGGGTTTCGGAGAAGCAAAGATTTCCCCACACATTTCAGTATTTACGACATTCATGCCTGATCATATGAATTATTATAAGAATTCGATGAAAGATTATTTTAATGATAAGGCAAATATTTTTAAGTATCAGAAAAAAAATGACGTACTAATTATTCGTCCAGGGATGAAGAAGTTTATAAATAAAAAAGAAGTTAAGGGTAAACTTGTAGTTATAAATTCAGAAAAAGTAAAAAATTGGAAGTTCAATGTTCCAGGTATTCATCATCGAGAGAATTTAGCTTGTGCTGTGGCTGTGGCAAAGCAACTTGGTATTTCAGAGGTAAAGATTAAAAAATCAATTACGGATTTTAAAGATTTAGAAGGGCGGCTGCAACTTTTGCGAACGTATAAAGGAATAAAAATATATAATGACAATAATGCGACAACCCCAGAAGCAACAATTGCTGGGATTGAAGCATTAGTTGACCAGCCCCGAACCCGGTTCAGGGCTAGCCCTGAACCGGGTTCGGGGCAAAGAAGAATAATTTTAATCTGTGGAGGTTCAGACAAGGGTCTTCCTCTTGATAATTTTGTTAAAACTGTAAATAAATATTGCAAAGCAGTAATTTTTCTTGAGGGGAGTGGTACAGAAAAATTACTGAGTAGTAAGCAGAAAGTAGTAGGTATTAAGGTAAAAACAATCAAAGAAGCGGTACAAGAAGCAATTAAACAAGCCAATAAAGGAGATATAATTTTGTTTTCTCCAGCGTTTGCATCGTTTGGAATGTTTAATAATGAATATGAACGTAACGATTTGTTTATGAAGATTATTAGAAGTTTAAAATAATTTTATGAAAAAACAAATAATATTTATAAGAGGAGGAGAAGTGTTTGATAATATGGAAGACATGTATGAGTATTTAAGAACTGTAAAATGCGATCCGTATAATAAGACAAAAGAGTGGAGGGATTGGATAATATGGGCACTTGAAGAATCTTATGATTTAATATGTCCGCTGATGCCAAACAAGCAGAATGCTGATTACACAGCTTGGAAAATATGGTTTGAAAGACACTTCGAGTTTATTACAGATGATAATCCTATTTTGATAGGACATTCTTTAGGTGGCGCCTTTCTCCTTAAATATTTATCTGAAAATGGTTTTTCTAAAAAAATATTACAGTTACATTTAGTAGCACCTTATGTTGAAAATAATGGTATTTATTTAGAAAAATTAAATACTTTTGCTTTTGATATTAAAAAAATAAATAAAATTAAAGATATGTGTAATGAAATACATCTTTGGCACTCAAGGGATGATAATTCTGTTCCTTTTTCTCACAGTGAGTTAGTTAAAAAAAATATTTCTACTGCAGAATTCCATATCTTTGATGACCGTGGGCATTTTCGACAACCTGCCTTCCCTGAGATATTAGAAGTAATAAATAAATCAATATATGAAAGAAATTGAGAAAAAATATACAAAAAAACAAACGATTAAAATCCTTAAAAGACTGGTAGATTCTTTGGCTAAAGGTAAAGCTTTTCGAATGCAAATAAAAGGGAAAAAAGTTTATGTTTCAAAAGAAACGGAAATAGAAATAGAATACGAGAAAGACAAAAAGAAAGAAAAAGTTGAGATTGAAATTAAATGGGAAAAATAAGATGAAAAAGGTTGTATTTATTGATCATGGTAATATGCTTCGAAGTCCAATTGCAAAGGCTATTTATAATCAACTAGCAAAAGATGGTTCTTTGGCTTATAGTTATGGTACTCATGTGTTAGAGCAAGGATATCAAGGCAAAAAACTTTCTTCATTTAAAAAATTAGAAATAGAAATCAATGAGATGAAAAAATATGGACTAGATATTTCTAACGAATATTGCGAACAGCTAAAAGAAGAATATCTGAAAGATGCTGACAAGGTTATTGTTATGTTAGAAAAAGAATTTATTCCAGAGTGGCTGAATAATTATAAATGTGAACATTGGGAAATTCCAAATCCAGAGGCTCATACAAGCCAAATAATTGAAGATATAATTAAATTAATTAAGAAAAAAGTTTTAAAATTAATAAAATAAAAAAGACGGGCCGTTAATCGACCCGCCTCTATTTTTATTTATATATAATCAAAATAACTTTTCTTGCACAGGTTTTTCCTCCTGTGGCATCGTAACAATGATCCCACCAACATAGACTAGGGGATGTCTGCATCTTCTGGTAACTTATTCTCTTGGATTTAAATCCGTGAAGAATAAATTGTTCTCCGATGATACTTGGCACTGACACTCCGCCATGCTTTTCCCCAAGAGGCACTGCATTTTCTGCGTAATTGTTTTGGAGGAAACTCAGTACCATTTTATTCGCTGTTTCAGATCCTGGCTCTTCGATATCATACCTAAATGAATCTGGCTCCAGTCCACCCACTATGAATATTTCATAATCATAGGATTCATGAGCATCAGCCAACTTAGCAATATTATCGATTACACTCCAATGTTCCCTGAATTTCTGGCCGTGAAATATCTGAAGTTTATCAATAACCGAATTAAATCCTGCCTTGGCGGTAATTAATAGATCATTCCTTTTATCATGGTAAATCACAATCGGACTGCATTCTGTTGTTTCAAACATAACCGCAGAATTTTTTTCAATAGCAAGCCCATCTGTTTGTGGGCCCTTCATAATTTTCATATTTCCAATGCTCATAAACTCTTGGAAATCTGAGGGTTGGGAAAGTTCAGCAGTAAATCCTGAACAATCTGGCCAATACAGAGTGGAAACGTCATTGTTTCGCAATATTGATAGTAGCTCCGGGTGATTACGCAAATCTTTTTCTAAACTTTCAGTTGTATCTAACATCAGAATATCTATTCTGCCCGAAAGCGAAAAAATCGAGGGATTGGTATTTTCCTGGTTTTTCATTGGTATATTTATTTGGTTATTTTCAATTTTATTTTTATATTAACACAATTTATATAGGATGTCTAAGAGTTATAAATTATCAATTTTTGTTGTATTATGTAAACATGGATTTAGATTTATCCCTTGGCCGTAGTCATACGAACGAGGCAAAAATTAAAAATGTTCACTTTATTGGTATTGGTGGAATCGGTATTTCAGCGGTGGCGCGGATGATGCTAGAGGAGGGGAAGAATGTTACCGGGCAGGATATGCAGGATGGGGAAATTGTTAATGAGCTTCGTTTACTCGGTATAGATATCAAAATTAGACAATCATATGAAAATATTCCGAAAGATACAGATCTTGTAGTCTATACAATTGCTATCGAATATTATGACCCAGAATTATTTAAAAAACTGAAAGAAAGGAATGATATAGCAATCAAATCTTATCCCGAAATGCTTGGGGTGATAAGTAAGGATAAATATACAATTGCAATTTGTGGAACTCATGGGAAGACTACAACAACAGGAATGATCTCACAAATTTTGATTGACGGTGGGAAAGACCCGATGGTGATTGTTGGAAGTTTATTAAAAGGTAAAACTAATTTTATTGCGGGTAAAAGTGATTTGTTTGTAGTTGAGGCTTGTGAGTACCGAAGATCATTTTTGAATATTAATCCAAACGTTTTAGTTATTACAAATATTGATGAAGACCATTTGGATTATTATAAAGATATAGAAGATATTAAAAATGCCTTCCATGAGATGGTGATGAAAGTACCAGAGGATGGATATGTAATTTGCAACCCAGATGATGAAAATATTTCGGATGTTATTAAGGGGATAAAGGCAAAAGTAATAAATTGGCAAGATTATTTTGATGCAGGTTTGAAATTAAAAATTCCTGGGATACATAATAAGAAAGATGCCGCGGCGGCCATGGCCGCCGCGGCTACTCTTGGTATTTCTCAATCCTCTGCAAGGGGAGTCCTTGCAGAATTTCCGGGGACATGGAAACGTTTTGAATTCAGGGGAAAACTTTCTAATGGAATACTTCTTTATGACGATTATGCTCATCATCCGACAGAAATTATGGCTACACTCGAAGGTTTTCGGGAATTGTATCCAAAAACTGACGGCTGGAAAATCACAGTTATTTTCCAGCCACACCTATTTTCACGCACCAAATTACTTCTAGATGACTTTGCGAAAAGTTTTTCTGATGCTGATGAAGTTCTTGTTTTACCAATTTACTATGCTCGGGAAGTTGATGATGGAACAATAAGTTCAGAAATTTTAGCGGGGGAGATAAACAAACACACCAACAATGCAAAATCTTTTTCAGATTTTAATGAAGCAGAAAAATCTCTGGAAGTCGGACCTGCCTCGCCAACGAGTCAAGGCGGGCTTCCAGAAATGGGTGATAAAAATATTATTGTGACAATGGGGGCAGGAGAAGCTTCAAAAATTGGAGATTTCCTATTAAAAAAATAATTGTGATATAATAAAAGAATGAAAAAATATTTTCTTTCCATACTAATCATAATATTGACCATCATCGCTTTTCCAATTTCTGCAGAAGTGGTGACTAATTCCGGATTTATTCCTGGGCAAATCTGGTACTCAAAAGATACTTTAGTTGAGGGAGAAACTGTAAATATCCATACGGCAATTTGGAATGGTGAGAAAGAATCGCTTTCTGTGAAGGTAGAATTTTATGACAAAAATGTTATTTTAGGAAGTAGAGATGTTGTCTTATCACCATCAGAATTGAAAGATGTATTTGTTCCCTGGAAGATTACCTCGGGAGACCATGTTATTTCTGCAAAAATTATCTCATCACTAGCTACTATTTCTGGGAAAAAAGAAAAAGTGACTCTTGATCGTGTGACAACCTCGACAGATAAACAATTTGTCCCAGTTGTCGTGAAGAACGCACAAGGTGAATCAGTCTCTGGAACAAGTTCCTTGAAAGATCAAATAGATAATGTCGTTCCTGATAAGGTTAGCACTTCTGTGGCCAATGGTTTTACCGTAGTAGATAATTTTCGAGATAAAACATTCACGCAAGTCTCGACAGTTCGAGATGACACCCAAGAAGAAATAAATCTTCTGAAAACAAAAGAAAAAACAGTCGCTGAAACTTTGAGTACAAAAAACAATATTGAAGATGCCACCGAAAAACCAATTGCTTATATTAAACTTTTTATTTTTTCAATCCTGGCGCTCATTTTTGGGAATAAAATAATTTTTTATGGACTTCTGGCTATTGTCGTTTTCTTTGTATTGCGTTATTTATATCGCAAAATTAGAAATAGATAATATAAAATATATTTGTCAAATCTAGACTCTTTAGGGTACAATTGATTCGTAATGAAGAGAGTCATTTTTGATATAATTTTATTTATTTCAGTATTTATTTTTCCTTGGTGGATAAGTGCTATTTTATTGCTCGGGGGGATTTTTCTTTTTAATAAATTTTACGAATTTATTATAGCCAGTGTAATTATTTTTGCCTTATATTCTGTTCCTGGGGTCAGGTGGATATCCTCGCCAGTCATTTTTTCACTGTTTATAATAATCTTTTATATTATGGTTGAATATTTTAAAAATAGAATTATCTTATATAAAAAATAAAAAATGTCTTTTCACATTAATCACAGAAGAATAAAAAGAGATATTGACCCAGATGAAATTTTTCTGGATTCTAAAAATTTACCTGATTTCAACAAACAACAATTTGAAGGTAGATTAGAAAAGGCAATACCCAAACATTCAGTGCTACTGGTAGGAGCTTTTTTCTTGGTAGTTGTTTTTATTTTTGTGGGACAAGTTATAAATCTTCAAATAATAAAAGGCGAGGCATATTTTAAAAAAAGTGAAAATAATACATTGATGGAAAGACCGATTTTCGCAGACAGGGGACTTATCTATGACCGTAATCAAGTTCTTCTTTCTTGGAATACTTGGGCAAAAGAAGATATAAATAAATTATCTTCACCAGAAAGATCTTATTATGATGCTTCCGGATTTGGATTACTTCTTGGTTATGTTAGTGCGCCAGCCAAAGACTCCTCTGGGTATTATTGGCAAGATAATTTTATCGGGAAAGATGGTGTTGAAAAATTTTTTAATGATAATTTAACTGGGGTTAATGGAGTTCGTATTACTGAGACTGATGTGAGTGGAGTTATTCAATCAGAAAATATGATTCAATCTCCCAAGGCCGGTGAAAATCTTACATTATCGATTGATTCAAGAATTCAAAAGAAAATGTATGAATCAATGTCGTCGATGGCCAGGAATGTAAATTTTCAAGGAGGAGCCGGTGTCATGATGGATATAAAAACAGGGGAGTTACTCGCTCTGACAAGCTATCCAGAATATAATGGGAATATTTTATCTCTCGGTAAAGACAGTAAAACGATAAGCGGATATTTTGCTGACAAACGGAAAGTTTTTTTGAATCGAGCAGTCTCAGGACTTTATAGTCCGGGGTCAACCGTCAAACCATTTCTTGGTTATGGTGCCTTGATTGAAAATGTTATTAGTCCTCTTAAATTAATTTTTTCTAATGGGTCAATTTCAATTCCAAATCCATATTTCCCTGACAAAAAATCTGTCTTTAAAGATCATGGAACATTTGGTTATGTGGATATGAGGAAAGCGATTGCCGTTTCGTCTGACGTATATTTTTATCAAATCGGTGGAGGATTTGAAAGCCAAAAAGGTTTAGGTATTTTAAATATAGATAAATATATAAGATTGTTTGGTATTGGAGAGAAAACTGGGGTAAATCTGGGTGGAGAAAAGGATGGAACAATTCCGACACCAGAATGGAAAGCTAAAACTTTCAAGGGTGAACCATGGCGAGTGGGAGATACGTACAATACCGCTATTGGTCAGTATGGTTTCCAAGTCACACCGGTTCAAATGGCTCGAGCAGTAGCAGGTATTGCCAATATGGGAACGATTTATACTCCACACATCACACTTGCTGATAAAAATTTTGAATCACCGCAAATGACAATACCAGTTGACCCTGATAAAATGAAAGTTATACACGAAGGAATGCGAATGGCGGTGACGGAAGGGACTTGTATGGCCCTAAATATTCCGAGCGTTAAGGTCGCGGCTAAATCTGGAACTGCTCAAGTTGGGCTAGGTAACACAAATACTAACTCGTGGATAATTGGCTTCTTCCCGTATGAAAATCCGAGATATGCATTTGCCCTTGTCATGGAGCGTGGACCCAAAGAGGCCTCCGGAAATGCGACGAGGGTAATGAGTGAAGTCATTGATTACATGAGCGTCTATACTCCAGAATACTTTCAATAAAATACCCCTTAGATATTTACCCCATAGGCAAGGCCTATGGGGTAGGCCTAGGGGGTATTTGTTTTTAAAGAAGATAATTTTGCCCTTTTCTCTTTACTTTTTTATGAAAAAATGTTAGTATAGACCCATTATTTATCCCGTTATAAATCATAAGTATGAATTACGGGATTTTATATTTAGTGTAGTGCGGAGGAAAACCTTATAAGTTAATTTTTGTATCGGAATCCAAGGGTTCTATACTAACAATTATATGGAAGAAACAAACTATATCACAGAAGACAAAAAACAAGCACTGAAAGACGAACTTCATAATTTGAAAACTATAAAACGTAAAGAAATACTTGAAGCACTTGAAGCGGCTCGAGCTCTTGGTGATTTATCTGAAAATGCTGAGTATCATCAAGCTCGCGAAGATCAAGGTAAAACCGAAGATCGAATAAATCAAATTGAGCACATGCTCAGGTCTGCCATTGTTGTTAAAAAACATTCAAGTAATAATGTAGAAATTGGTACAACTGTCAAAGTTAAGAGAGAAGATAGTAAAGAACCGATTACTTACAGTATTGTCGGGGCAGAAGAAGCAGATATGGCCAATAATAAAATTTCTAATAAATCTCCACTCGGCGAGGCTCTTTTTGGAAAGCGTAAAGGGGATGTCGTATCTATCAAAACTCCCAAGGGACTAGCCAAATACACTCTTATTGATATACAATAGAGATATATGGCAGGAATAAAAGAATTACGCGATGAGCGAATAAAGAAAATAGAATTATTAAAGAGTGCAGGGATGAACCCATACCCAGCATCTGTTCCGCGGGACTACTCAATTGCCGAAGTTAAAAATTTTTTTGACAAACTTATAACAGAATCGGAAAAGAAAAATATTTCTATTGCCGGTCGAGTTATTGTCGTCCGAGGGCAAGGAGCAATCTTGTTTGTGGTCTTACAAGATGGAGTAGAAAGATTGCAGGCTGTTTTGAAGAAAGATTCTTTAGATGAAGATTTATTTAATTTGTTTGTGAATACAATTGATAATGGAGATTTATTTCAGTCACTGGCTCATTGTTTATTACTCAAAGAGGGGAGCAAAGCATTTTGATTAAAAGTTGGCAAATGGCCACCAAAGCGCTACTACCATTGCCCGATAAATGGGCTGGTCTGCAAGATCAAGAAGAAATCTATCGTAAACGATATCTAGATATTTTAATGGATAAAGAAGTTTACAATCGCTTTGTTCTTCGTTCTAAAATTATTAAATTTATTCGAGAGTTTTTTGATAATAAAAACTTTTTGGAAGTAGAAACTCCTATATTGCAAACTCAAGCCGGAGGAGCGATGGCGAAAGTGTTTGAGACATATCATAATGATTATGCGATGCCAATGGTTTTGCGTATTGCTCTTGAGCTTGACCATAAAATGCTGATGACGGGTGGCTATGAAAGAGTTTATGAAATTGGTAAAAATTTTAGAAATGAAGGTACAGACCCGACGCACTTACAAGAATTCACGATGATGGAATGGTATGCTGCTTACCAAAGCCTTGAGACAAATATGAAATGGACAGAAGAGCTTATTAAATTAATTGCGAGTGATTTAATCGGGAAGACATCATTTAAGGTTTATGATAATGAAGGGAATGGAACAGATGTCGAGTTGGGTGGGGAGTGGCCACGAGTGACGTTCGATTCTTTACTTAAAAAAGATGCAAATATTGATATTGAAACAATTACGGAAGAGGAAGCACGTAGAGAAGCGATAAAATGGGGAATAAAAGAAGAAGAAGCAGAGAAACTGGGTCGCGGTAACTTACTCGATAAAATTTACAAGAAATCTTCCAGGATTAAAATTATTAATCCGACTTTTGTGACAGATTTTCCTGGGGATTTGAAACCTCTGGCTCAACAGAATGAAAATGGAACAGCGAAAGTTTGTCAGTTGATTATTGCTGGAGCAGAAATTACAAATCAGTATGCTGAATTAGTAAATCCAAAAATCCAACGCGATCTTCTCATCGCTCAATCAAAGGCCAAAGAAGGGGGAGATGAAGAAGCAATGCAAGTTGATGAAAATTTTTTGACTGCAATGGAGCATGGCATGCCACCGATGACTGGATTTGGAATGGGCATAGACCGACTGGTAGCAATATTTACAGAACAAAAAAATCTCAGGGATGTTATTTTCTTCCCAATAATGAAACCAAGAGAATAAAAAATATTAAAAAGACCCAGGTAATTTACCGGGGTCTTTTTTGATAGAGATAATCTATCAGAATCCTGATATCTGTCCTTTGGGGACAAATGGCATATCAATCTCTCCCTCTTTGCAAATAGAGGTGGTTGATTCTTTTTGTGCACTTTGAAGGGCATAAATTGTTTTGGAAAACGGCCAGAAGCCTATTTTCTTTGCAACAATAAAATATACTCCAGGCGGGTAAATGACATTTTTTTTCATGGCCTTAAATTTACTATAAATTATATAACAAAATAAGCTTTTTGTCTATTTTTAGAACCCTTAGTTATCCACAGATTTAAAGTGGGGAGGGTTGTTTGTTTTGTGGGATAAAGTGGTGTATAATTAAAGCAAGTGGGATACAGTGGGAAAAGATAAAATAGTAAATATTCCACTTTTTAATTTTATGTTAATTGGCGAATACACTCACACACTAGACGATAAAAATAGAATGTCTCTACCCGTAAAATTCCGCAAGGAGATGGGGAAAAGTGTTGTCGTTGCCCCAGGGCTAGACAACTGTCTTTCAATTTTTACAACGCACGAGTGGCAAAAAATTTCAGGAAAATTATCTGACTCATCAATGCTCGCTAGTGACAATAGAAGTTTCTCGAGATTTATGTTTGGTCAAGCTGTCGTCGTCGATGTCGATACAAATGGCCGAATACTAATCCCGGAAAATTTGAAAAATCGTTCAGGCTTATCTAGTAAGGTTGTTGTTATTGGTGTGCAGAACCGCGCCGAAATCTGGAATGAGAAAGCATGGAATGATTACAAGAAAGTAGTGGAGAAGCAGGCAGATGCCCTGGCAGATAAATTAGGGCAAATAGGTGTTCTTTAAAATGAAACATATTTCTGTATTACTAAGTGAATCAATTGATGGGCTAGAAATAAAGCCAGGTGAAATTATTGTTGATGGAACACTCGGAGGTGGTGGACATACACTTGAAATAATCCGTCGTCTTGGAAACAAAGTGAAAATAATTTGCCTCGACTTAGACACTGACGCAATCAGAAGAGCAAAGAAATTAATAGACAAAACATTGGGTGATGTAGTCTACCAGACAGCTGGGTTCCAAGATATTGAGCAAGTGCTTGATGGTTTGAAGATAAAAAATGTCGATAAGATTCTACTTGATTTGGGGCTAAGTTCATTTCAATTGGAAGAAGGAGATAGGGGATTCACATTTTCAAAAGATGAACCACTTCTAATGACAATGAAGAAAAATCCAAACTCAAATGATTTAACTGCTTATGAAATTGTGAATACTTGGGGAGAAGAATCGTTGGCGGATATAATTTATGGTTTTGGAGAAGAAAAATATTCAAGAAAAATTGCCAGGGCGATAGTAGAAGCTCGCGAAGAAAAGGAGATAAAGACAACTTTTGATTTGAATGAAATTATTGAAAAAACTGTTGGCAAATTCTATCGAGGTAAAAAAATTCATCCATCAACTAGGACCTTCCAAGCATTAAGAATTGCGACTAATAGTGAATTAATTAATTTGGAAAAAGTAATACAAAAAGGTTTCGAAAGATTATCAATCAGGGGAAGAATGGCCATTATTAGTTTTCATAGTTTAGAAGATCGCATTGTCAAAAAAGCATTTTTAAAATTAAAACAAGAAGGTTGTGCAAATATTATTACAAAAAAACCAATAGTGCCGAGTGATGAAGAAATTAAATTAAATCCTCGTTCACGTAGTGCTAAATTAAGATTAATAGAAAAAACAAAGTAAATATATGACAAAAGCAAAAGCAATCACAAAAGATATCACAGAAAATATTAAAACACAAAAAATGTTACTTCGAGTGTTGATTTGTAGTTCAATCGTTTTGTGCGCTGTCTATATTTATCTTATTGGTTCTATAACTTTCAATATTATTGCCCGCAAATCATTAGAAAATACAGCAACTAACCTAGCCAATAGTGTGAATCAACTTGAATTGACCTATTTGAATAATGTGAAGGGAATAGATAAAGAATATGCTTTTTCAAAAGGATTTGTAGATGTTCATCAAAATATTTTTGCAACAAGAGATATTAATCATGTCGCTATTCGCTAATGAAATTATCATCGTTCCAAAAGAGAATAAGGGTTTTGATTGGTTTTGTTCTTTTAGTGTCTATCATTCTCTTGGGTAGACTTTTTTTTGTTCAGGTTATTCATAAAAACTTTTATATTTTGCGTGCCGATAAGCAATATGTCACTCCGGCGGGTAATATATTTGATCGTGGTTCAATATATTTTTCTAAAAAAGATGGTTCACTTGTGACTGCTGGGACAGTAACTTCAGGATTTAAGCTGACAATGGTTCCAAAGAATATTGTTAATGCTTCGGATGTTTATACACAATTAAGTCCATATTTACAAATGGATGAAGATACTTTTTTAACAAAAGTTTCCAAAATTGATGATCCATACGAAGAAATTGCAACAGGTTTAAATAAAGAACAAGTTACAGAAATTGAAAATCTCAAAATTAAAGGGCTTTCTATTTTTAAAGATAATTGGCGATTTTACCCTGGAGGAAATCTTGCTTCGCATACGCTTGGTTTCTTAGCTTATAAAAATGATTCTCTGGTTGGTCAGTATGGATTAGAACGTTTTTATAATAGTACACTTTCTAATAGAGAAGATGAAGACTATGTGAATTTTTTTGCTGAAGTTTTTTCAAATATTAGAGATACAATTTCAGATACAAATAGAGGTGATGTTATTACAACGATTGAACCGTCCACGCAATCTACCCTAGAAGGTGAGCTTGCGTCAGCTTTAGAGAAATGGAAAGCTGATCAAGCCGGTGGAATAATTATTAATCCACAAACTGGAGAGATATATGCTATGGCAGGATTACCAGATTTTGATTTAAATAATTTTAGAAAAGTAGAGGATGTCGGCGTTTATCGTAATCCTTTAGTTGAAAATGTTTTTGAATTTGGGTCAGTTATTAAACCATTGGTGATGATGGGGGCGATTGACGCGGGAGTTGTTACTCCAGAGACAACTTATTTTGATAATGGATTTATCGTTGTAGATAAAAAGACAATAAATAACTTTGATAAAAAAGGGCGTGGACTTGTGACGATGCAAGATGTCCTTAATCAATCCTTAAACACTGGGATGGTTTTTGTTGAAAGTAAACTCGGGCATGACAAATTTCGCGCTTATTTAAAATCGTATGGAATTGGAGAAAAAACGGGGATTGATCTTCCCAATGAAACTTCTGGTCTTATAAAAAATATTGATAGTCCTCGAAATATTGAATATGCCAATGCCGCTTTTGGTCAAGGGATAGCCTTGACTCCGATTGAAGCAGCCAGAGCGTTTGCGATTATTGCTAATGGGGGCAAACTCGTGACACCACACCTAGTTAAAGAAATAAAATATGACAATGGACTTTCCAAAAATCTTGATTATCCTTTCATTAAAGAAAATATAATAAAAAAAGAATCATCTGATACTGTGACTAGAATGCTCATTAAAGTTTTTGAATCTTATGATAACGGAGTGCATAAATTTAATAATCACAGCGTTGCCACAAAAACAGGTACGGCACAAGTAGCAAAGGAAGACGGGAAGGGGTATTATACAGATCGTCATATGCACTCATTTTTTGGATATTTTCCAGCTTATGAACCCAAATTTTTAGTTTTTCTTTTTCTTAAAAATCCTAAAGAAGTCAAATATGCTTCCCAAACATTAATTCCACCTTTTATTAATATCACTAAATTTATTATAAATTATTATAATGTTCCACCCGATAGATAGTTATGACCAAACAAATATTTAAAAAAATTATAATATTCATTATTACTTGGCAAGCCAAATTGGTGCTAGCCAAATATCATCCCAAAATTATTGCGATTACTGGATCAGTCGGTAAAACATCGACTAAGGATGCTCTTTTTACTGTTCTATCAAAATTTAAAATAGTTAGAAAAAGTGAAAAAAGTTTCAATAGTGAGATAGGTTTACCATTGACTATTTTAGGGCTACCGAATGGTTGGGATGATCCTTTTGTTTGGCTTGTAAATATTCTTCATGGTTTTGCTCTAATATTATTTAGGAAGCCTTATCCAGAATATTTGATTCTGGAAGTGGGAGTAGGGAAGCCGGGAGATATTAAAAAGAATGTTGTCCCTTGGTTGAAAACTGATGTAGTGATTGTTACTCGTTTCCCTGATAGACCAGTACATGTTGAGTTTTTTGAATCAGCCGAGAAAATTATAGAAGAAAAAAGTGCTCTAGTATCTACTTTAAAGAAAAATGGAGTGCTAATATTAAATCACGATGATGAAAAAGTTTACGCTCTCCACCAGAAATCAAATTGCAAAACTGTCTCTTACGGGATGCACGAAAACTCGACTTACCATTCAATGTATCCAACTTATTCTTATAATACAAAACATAATCATAAAGTTCCCAATGGAATTAATTTTAAATTAGAATATGAAGGGAATACTTTCCCAGTAATTTTACCTAATGTTTTAGGAATGCATAATGTTGGTCAGGCTCTTGCAGCTGTGGCTTGTGCCCATGAACTTGGTTGTGATTTACTCGAATCAATTCGGGCGATCAGTGAGTATTCTACTCCTCCTGGTCGGTTATCACTTATTGAAGGGATGAAAGATTCAATTATTATTGATGACACTTACAATTCATCTCCAGTGGCGATGGAGTCAGCGATAGAGGTATTGAGAGACATTGAAGGCAAAAGAAGAATTGCTGTACTTGGAGATATGCTTGAATTGGGTAAATTTACCGAAGAAGAACATCGTCTTGTTGGAGGGAAAATATTTGGTGTCGCTGACATTTTAATTACTGTTGGGCCAAGAGCGAAATCTATAGTAGAAGGGGCTAAAGAGAGTGGTTTTATAAAGAAAAATATTTATAGTTTTGATTCAGTAAAAACGACTGGTGAATTTTTAGAAAAAATGATAGAAGAGGGGGATATTATCCTAATCAAAGGTTCCCAAGGAGTACGCCTAGAACGTGCTGTAGCGGCTATTATGGAACATAAAGAGATGAAAGGTAAACTTCTATGTCGCCAAGATAAAGAATGGCAAAATCGCTAAAATAACGAATAAAAAATAGAAATAAAAATGCCCCGGTCGCAAAAATTCGCGACCGGGGCATTGTGTGCCGGTTATCAATTAGTGATCAATTAATAACCATAGCATCAGGATTTTCTTTACCATTGATTTTACAAGGTCCGCCAGATCTGATGACCGGATATATGTTTTCGGGGAAAAACTTTAATAACTCAAAAATGTCATTAAAGTTTTTGGAATAGTTTAATGAATTCCACCCCCCAGTATACTCACTTTTTTGGAGTAACTGGAATAGGATTTCATTTTTTTCCCCGATGTGAATTTCCAAACATCGGTGAGGGAACTCCCCTGAGATAAACATCTCAAAGAGATAAATATACCCTCCAAAATCAGAGGGAATAATTGGGTTGGTTTCTCTGGAAATCGTTATTTTGACTTCCGGGATATTCTCACCTTGGATGGAGAACATCGCTTTGATTAAATACTTCTCAGAAAATACTTCCCTTAAAAAATTTAACAAAAATTCCTGGGTATTGTTTCTTGTTTTCATGCTATATTTTTTAGAATGTGAATGTTTTTATTTTTTATCAGTATAATATATTTTTGCTCTCGAGTCAAATCTATTGACTTTTAATTTAAATTATGTTATCATTTAAGTAAATACTCTGAAATCAAAAACTAAACCTTAATAATATGAAAAAAATATTCTTTTTATTCATTGTCTTTTCAGCATTTTATGTAAGTGCTTTAAAGGCAGAGGGGACGGATTCACTGTCTCTTTCAGAAAAATTCTTTTCGAAGTTCACCGAAGTCACGGTGAGCTATGGAGGAATTGCCCAGAGCCGGTTATATTTTACCCAGGATCTGGATAATGAAAAGGAAACTAATCTTATTTGTTTTCCCTCCAAATTTATCCAGTTAAACGGAGGGGCTAATATTACGGTTAGGTCTCTCAAGACCGTTCATGTCTTTACCCTTGCTATTTTTGACCTCAGCTTTAGATTGAAAAATGGATACTATTTCCATATTCCCCGTTTGGGTGATTTAGAGTGGGATGCCTATGTTATTTATTCGAAATCGTTTTGTGATTTCGGTAGTGAAAATAATTTTAGCCCCAAATTTCATTGGGGGACTAATTATCTTGGGGTAGGGCTGGAATGCCCAATCCCTGGGATTTATACCAGCAAGGATAATCCTCTGGAGATAGTTCCTTTTTTTGAAATCGGCAACGATTTCCGGGGAAACATTCTTCCCATATTGGGATTTCGGATTAATTTCCCGCATTATATTTGGGAGAGATAATATGTTTATCTACTCTAATGATATTTTAGCCAACGCGCAAGTGTTGGCTATTTTTTTATTTTTCAAATCACATAATAAAAAATAACCTCCCGAGAGAGGTTATTTTTATATGACTATTGAGCTGGGGTTTCTTCAGCAGCTGGAGTTTCTGTAGTCTCCGGAGTTTCTGGGGTTGTTGTATCACAAGTACAAGGGTCATTGCCACATTTAGGGCATTTTGTTGTTTCGTCCATATTTTATTTAGAATTAATTAACAATAAACACATTAACAGCCAGTCGACTAACTTGCCATTATTAGCACCTAGTGACATTATATCTTAAATAACCATAAAAACCTATTTATTTATCAGAGGATTTTTTGGTGTTGACAATATTTTCTTCAAATAATAAAATTAGACTTACGTAATATCTATTTGTTTTAATGTGTGGAGTTTTTATCTATTTGTTAAAAAATTTATTAATTAATAATTATATAAAAATATATGAAAAAAATATTAATTGTTGTTGGAGTTCTTGTGTTAGTTATTGTAATTGTGGTTATTTTAGTTCAAAAAAACAAAGCGGGGGATTTAAAAGGGTTTGTGGATACTAATTCTTTGCCAATTGAGGCACCTTCTTCGAATCAGCAGGAGTTAACTAATTTGGAAAATTCTACCACCCAAAATAAAGTATCTTTTGCTATCAATGGGGGTAATTTTTATTTCAAACCAAATATTATTACTGCCAAGCAAGGTGATGTTATTAGTGTCACCTTTAAAAATGATGATGGTTTCCATGATTTTGTTATTGATGAATTTAATGTGAAAACTCAAACCCTAAAATCAGGCGGGGAAGAAACAATTACTTTTACGGTAGATAAAAAGGGGAGTTTTGAATTCTATTGTTCAGTTGGATCTCATCGCCAGATGGGTATGAAGGGTACCCTGATTGTTGAATAAGAAGTTGTTAAATAATCAAAAATAAATACCAAGGACTAGCCTTGGTATTTATTTTTGACATTTACTTACTATATTTTAGCCTCTAATAAGTCTGAAAATAATTACTATAATAGCAATTACAATCAGAATATGAATAAACCCTCCCAAGGTAAAGGAAGTTATCATTCCAAGTAACCATAAAATAATTAAAATAATAGCTATTATCATTAACATATTTTTTCGAATTCCTCTTTGATGAGATTAATTGTTAAAGTGAACTTACAAACCACCCAAACAAACTGAATTGTTCTTTTTGTTCAAGGATAAACTTCTCGACCTTACTTTGTTCATCGTTCAAAAAATTTATTTGAGTATCAATTTGATTTTTACTTATTTCATCTTTTGCTTCCATTTTTATAATTCCCAGAGAATAATTTAAATTTTTTATCTGAACTAATTGAAAATTGAGTACCTTTAAATTATTACCAATTAAAAGTTTCTTTATCTTACTCCCATTTTTTATATTAAATATTGCCTTATTTATTTCTCCTGTAGAGAAATTTTGTTTCTCAGTAATGTTTTCTAATTTTGTTTTTTCTGTTTCAATTAAAATATCGCGATCTTTGATAAGTTTTGAATCATTAAAATTTTTTACTAAATCAGGAGAGAGGGAATTGCTCTCTAAAATGTTTAACTCATTATTTATTTCAAATTCAAAAGCGTCAACGTTAGCAAAAGATATTAACATAAATATTACCAACAGCCCTTTTTTAATTTTATTTACTATGTTCATATATAAATTTATTTTCGTTTTCTAAACAACTCTCTATATATAGATGACGTTAGACAAAGTAAATATATTACAACTATTTCTTTCAAGTTTTATTTTTATGATCTTTTTTTAATCCATCAATTTCTTTTTTTAATTTCAAAATTTGAACTTCAAGTTTTTTAGTTTGTTTTGTGAGATTAGCTTCTACATAATTTGCATGACTGGCAAGTGTTTCAGCCACAAGCATTATTTCGGTGACATCTTCCATCGCTAGAAGAATGATTGGAGGAAATGTTTCAAGTGTTGTGTCTTCTTTAAAATGAATTTGACGAGCATTTAATATCATCACCTTGCGTCCAATAATAGGGAACTCATGAACAACCTCAAAACCCTTAAAAAATGTATTTTTAGGTAAAATATCTTCTAAAAGTTTTTTTAACGCGGGAATATTCCATTGTCCATCTCCCAATTCATATACAAGTTTGTTTTGAGTTTCTTGTAATTCAACTTGAAATGTTCGGAAAAATGATTCATTGGCTGTCATCACTCTTAAATCTTTATTTAGAATTAACACTGGCTCTCGCACGACGTCAACTACCGTTTTTATATATGTCCAACTTTTTGACCACAATTCTTTTATCATTTTTGTCTCATTTTGGCTAATAATTTTACTAGAATCTTTTTTATTTTTTTTCATACCCCTTATGCCGTAATAAGGATAAAATTATTACAGTTCGCTATTAGTTATCTAAAGTGCTATACTTTAGTATCGAGATTATATTTCTCGGCAAAACAATTATTGTAATGCCAATGCCACAAGACCCTACAACTCACTCTCTCAAATAACCATACAGAAATCAATATATTCTAATTACTACATTGTGATTGTAATAATTATGTAATTAAAAGTCGTGAAAAACGGCATATATGTATATGTCTCAAATAAAAGAGAAGAAAAATAAAGAAAATAAAGATATATTAAATCAAGCCCACCAAAATTTTTCAAAAGGGCTTAATTCTTATGCTTATTTCAAGATTCACAATCGTACTATTAGTACAGATTTAGTCCAAGATACTTTCATCAAGACATGGAGTTATTTAGTTAGGGGTGGGAAAATTGATATCATGAAGGCTTTTCTTTATCATATTTTAAATAATCTTATTGTTGATCAATATCGCAAACACAAAACTCTTTCACTTGATGATCTTATGGAAAAAGGGTTTGAGCCCAAAGCAAGTGAATTTGATCCCAATTTTGATATTTTAGATGGCAAAACAGCGCAATTGATGATTAAATGTCTTCCCGATAAATATAGGAAAGTAATGCTTATGCGATACGTCCAAGAGTTAACCCTTAAAGAAATTTCTTTAATCACCGGAAAATCAAAAAATAATATAGCAGTCCAAATACATCGAGGACTTGAAAAATTAAAATTATTGTATCGTCGCGCGTAAATGTCCTTTCTGTCATATATCTCCAATACAGAGATATATTTTTTTATCTATTCGTATCCTAAACTGTAATACCTTCAGGGCTGGCTCGGCATCATAATCAGTGAATGATGTTGGATAAGTAATTTAGTCGATTATCAATCCGAAATAGTAATTATTAATGTTTATAAAAATAATATGAAAAAGTATTTTTTAATTAGTGGAATTCTGGTGTTTGTTTTAATTGGTTTGTTTACTCTAAATAGTAATGTCTTTGCTGTATCTGTGGAACCACAAGCTATAGTTACTACTTCAGATACAGAGGCAGAACCCCCAACAGCAACTATCATAGCCACAAAGATTGTTTGTGATAATGAAAAAGATTTACCAGATTGGGGGAGTGGTGGAGATGATATAACAGAAAATACTGCCATGAGTTTTGTTTTAGAAAATAATAATTGTCAGATAGTCCCTTGGACATTTGAATGGTCTGTTGATTGGAATACTAACCCCGGAGATAATCTTTTATCTGGTGGAGAAGGGTGGAATTCTTTTGAGGGCAAAGCAGAGATATCAACAGGAAAAGGATTAAATATATTAGTTCGTGAACGAATGAAAGATGAATATATCCCATTTACAGGACCAAACGATAAGGATGCTATTTCAGCAGAATTTTATTGTAATACAGATGTTTTAGCTTATGATAATTATGAATGGATAAATTCCATAGCTCCGGATGAAGTGTATTACTGTGTTGGATTTAATGTTTTAAAAGAAATTTCACCGGAACCAATAAATGGTGGATGGAGTGCATGGAGTGAAAAAAATAATACCTGTGGATATTCAGGAACCCAGACAAGAACATGTACTAATCCCTCTCCAGCCAATGGTGGGGCAGATTGTAGTTTGTTAGACGGTGGAAATTTGACTCAGGCATACACAAATGATGCTTGTGGAATAACCCAACAGTGTAATATTAAAAGTGACAATACCAATGTTCTTGGAAACAATAGAGGTAGTGCAGTTCCAACATGGAAATCTACCAATTGGGTTCAATCAATCCCAACATCGAGTGCTTTATGGATATGGAATGCATATCATGTTACGGCAGAGAGTGCAAAAAATGGCGAGAATGAGACCTTTACTAAAACATTTAACGTTGGAGAAAATATTACCTCGGCAAGTATTAAATTAGCTGTTGATAATGGATATAGATTAGAAATAAATGGGACAGAGGTGATAAATAGAATGGCTGATCAATATAAATATACTAATTTTCAATCTCTGACAACAATAGATATAAAAAGTTATCTAGTTACAGGAACAAATACTATAAAATTTTACGTCAGAAATTATTCATCATCATCTAATAGCCCAACAGTTAATCCAGCCGGACTCATGTATGATCTTACTTTAGTGAGTGATACTTGTTCAGTAAATAATGAAGCGGTTGTTGTAAATGGCGGATGGAGTGCTTGGAGTACGAAAGATAATTCTTGTGGAATAACAGGAACGGAAACTCGTACTTGTACAAATCCAAGTCCTCTAAATGGAGGGTTGGATTGTAGTTTACTTGATGGAGGAAATTCCTCACGAGTGTACACAAATGATGCATGTGGTAGTACACCGATTGATATGTGTCTAAATATTGAAGGAGTTCAAACAACAATTCCAAATGGAATGGAAGTAAATAATGATAAAGAATGTACAGAGATAGAATCTAGGGACAGCGGTTCAACATATGGTTCTAGATCTACTAAAGTAGCAATAGCTAATGCTAATGAAGGAAGAGTCCTCGGAGCTAGTACTTCTTGTGGACAATATTTGTTTACTTATATCAAATATGGAACTACTAATGATAAAAGTGAAGTAATTAAATTGCAACAATTTCTAAATGAGTATTTGACTTTGAATCTTCCAGTTGATGGATACTATGGATTAGAAACATATAATGCCGTCAAAACATTTCAACTCAAACATTCTCCGGAAGTCTTAAGACCATGGGTGGGTGTTAGTTTGAAGAATGAGTCAAAAGGTACTGGTTGGATGTATAAAACAACTCAAAGATGGATAAACATGATAAAGTGCCCAGAGTTAAATTTACCAATGCCAATTTTACCATAAATACCAAAAAACAATCCCCCTAACAGGGGATTGTTTTTTTTATTGAATAATAAAAAACACTGACCCTGGGGTCAGTGTAGTTCTTAATATAAAATTCAAACCAATATTTTTTTGTTTTGTATTTATTACATGGGCTACTGTCCTTTTTCTTTGAAGTATCTCTCGATATTTATTTTGTACCATTCCGGAGGAATTTTCTCCTTGAACCAGATACTGTTTTCATAATTATCCAGCTCCATTACAACTTTGTAAATTAGAGTGACCATGAATACTACAGAGAATACTGAAATTCCGCCAATCCATGCACTTGAGAAAGGGAAGAACATAACAAAGAAAACAAAAACGAAAGTTATTCCAGCTACCGGTAAATGAATTAATATTGGCAGCTGTTCATCTCGGTAGAGTAAGAAAGTTTCCAGGTCATTTTTTACCACAGCTTTTGAAACAATTTTATACTCGTCCAGAACCTTATTCACAGCATATCCCGCAAAGATGACGTAGGTAAATGCTGAGAACATCAGGGAGATGAAAAGTATTGCATTTTCGTCTTCTTTGGGAAAGCTCCAGTCGAAGTGATAAATTGTCATCCCCCATACAAGCGCGGATATAATTCCGGCATAAATAGATTTTGTCACGACAGGGCTATGCCGTTTAATTGTGACCCACTTTCTGTTGTGAGGAATATAATTCCTCGCATGTTTCGGTTTCGAAGTTTTTGAAGGATCCATTTTTTCTAATATTTAGATTTAATGATATTTTTCGATAAGATATTATCATGAGATGAGATGTTTGTCAATATGGTTTGAAAATACAAGTGAAGGGGAGTATGATTGAAGGGTAATTAAAAATTAAGAATTTGGAAGATAATATATATGGAGAATTTTCAGATAAAAAATATTTTTGATAATATTTCAAAAGGCGAAATGGATCAAGTCGCCGGGATAAAAATCACTCATTTGGCTGGCGGAGAAGATTTGAGTTTTTATTTGGCCGAAATAGAATCACATAAAAAGATCAATGCACATTACCACGCAGATGGTACTGAAATCTATCAAATATTCGAAGGTTCCGGAGAGATTCGGATTAGTAAAAATGAAAATACGAATCATTGGGATATTAAAAAAATAGTAAAGAAAGGGGACTGCTTTTCGGTACAAGAAGGCGAAGTCCATCAATTAGTAAATACCGGAGAAGAAAAACTCATTTTACTTTTCGCTTGCCCGAAATCCCATTTATCAAACGATAGAACCGTGGTTGCGATAGAAAATTAGAAATAACAAATAAACCCAAGGGTTGTAAAAATTGTATTTTTTTGTTATTTTAAGTGAGTAATAATTCGTAATTCCTAATTGGTAACTATTAATTATTTTGGCCCCATCGTCTAACGGTTAGGACATCGCCTTTGAAAGGTTGAAGTTTGGGATGGGACCCAAACAAAAAACCTGTGATAGTATTATATGAGTTATAACGAAATAGAATACAGAACAGGTGTACTGCTTCTGTAAGAAGGTAAATTCTGAGGTCGATTCGAATCGAACTTTGATTAAAATAAAATAAAAAATTTGGCCCCATCGTCTAACGGTTAGGACATCGCCTTCTCAAGGCGGTAATCAGAGTTCGATTCTCTGTGGGGTCACAAAAAGACACAAAACGCGCACTGCTGCGCGTTTTGTGCTTTTTGTGAAGTCGCAGCGATGTTTCGTCAGCAGACGAAACCGCGAGACGAGGTCGAACAGCACTTATATAATTTACGAATGCTTGGAGTAAATTATTTAGTGACTGGTGACCACGCATTCGTGATCTAGTGTATTTTATATAGGTTCTACATAGGACTGCCCTATGTATCCCTAAAACCAATGGTCTTATAGATAGCCACGGGGTATAGTGATCATAAATATGGGCAATTTTAAATCTATACTCCTTCTCGTTCTTACTCTTTCGGTCTTTATTTATGTAATAGAAGGAACTACACATGAATTAACCGTTCCAGAAGATCAGGGTGGAGAAGTTGTTGTAAATGTGACTGACGCTGAACTTGAAGACAATGTAAACAATCTTTTAAAAATTCCACTTAAACTTTTCCCAAGGGTGCTATGTTTGGAAAATAACAATAAAGTCACTTCTGATGGTATTGAAGTTAACAGAAAAATAGCTCCTGAAGCAGGAGAGATGAATCTCTTTGTTGAAAAAGACGGTATACAGGTGGTTGAGAAAATTAATGTTTCAGTTGAAGAAACTCTATGTGAATCGGTAGATCTAGTTGATCTTGAGGGAGCAAAAACAACTGCTAATTACAAACATGTTACGACCGTCAAACTTGAAATGAATCCTAACGGATCAATTGAGATAACTGGAGTTCATCAGACAAATAGTGGATTTCAAACTAATACTAATGTAGATGTATCAAAAACTCGCTTATGGGTTGGTTTCTCGCCAGTTGTAAATTTATTTTTGCTAGTGATTTCTTTTCTAACTATTTCAGCCTCGGTCTTAACTTTAGTTGAACTTATTAAGCGAATTTTAATTTTCATTAACGAAGACCAGTTTCCATAGAAATTCTAAGATCTTAAATTTCAGAATCTGCGGAAGTTAAACCTCCACAATTACATAGGACTGCCCTATGTATCTTTTACAAAACTCTATGCGTTATAAGAAGCACATACTGATATGAATAAAACATACAAAATAATTTGCTTTATTCTCGCAATATTATTTGGAGTATTTATGATTGTGTACGGAGAAATTGATGACAGTCCAGGAGGACAATTTCTTGGACTCTTGGTAATCATTATCGGTATCGTGTGTATTGTAAAAAGTAAGAAGAAAAATTCTGATTAGAGATTGTAGCGAATTATGCTGAGAACTTTTTCTATTACTACAGGTCTGTCTATGCCTCCTGCTTCCACTTTTTTTCCTGGCGGACGAGTTTTGAGGAATTAGAAGGGTCGGCAAGGAGCGCTTCTACGATGCGTTCTGTGCGGATTGATTGCGAGCCCTTTACTAGGATTATATCGCCTTCGCGAATGAGCGATGGAAGCGCCGCGGCGGCGGAACAAGAATTATCAAATTGCATTACCTCCGCGCCGTGCGGAGCAATACCAAATGCTCTTGCTCGGATACCAACAGTCACAATGACATCAGCGGAGTCGCCAACAATTTCTGCAATGCGTTCATGTTCTATAACCGAATGCCGTCCGAGTTCCAACATATCGCCTAGAACTGCGATACACCTTTTTGCGTGCGGGAACATCTTCAGTGTTGCGAGCGCTTCTTCAACCGCTGCAGGAGACGCATTATAAGAATCATCAATAATGATTGAGTCGTTTTTGCCAGCGAGTAGACGGCCGCGACCTGGAGGCGGTTCATATGCTTCAAGCGCTTTCAGCGCTTTTGGAATTGGTATATCAAATGCGAGCGCTGTGGCGAGTGCGGCGGCAATCGGAAGAAGTTGTGTCTTCCCCACCGAGCCCTTCACTAATAATTTTTCTTGTTTGTTATTTATATTTACAAACGAACGCATTCCAATAACTTTTCCTTCAACTTCATAAAAACATCCGTCACTGATTCGTACCGTGGCATCATCAGAGACACCATAAGAAATAACGCGCGCCGGAGTACGAATTGCATTATCAAACGCATACGGGTCATCTGATGAAACGATAAGAGGCGCACCTGCAGAAAGAGTATGCGCGGGAGAAAATTCTTCTTCTCGTACAGCATCCGGCGAGGTATACGCTTCAACATGCACCGGTATTTCTGGCAGTCGAGTTACCACAACAGCATCAGGCGTTACGAATCGCAGTATGCGAGAAAGGTCGCCAGGTCTGTCCGCACCAACTTCAAGCACTAACATATTCGGATAATGATTTGGCAAAACAATTAATGTAAAAATGCTTCGTATAACCTTAAGCCATGCAAATGGATCACTCCACGGATTCCCGACACCAAAAATAGTAAAAGGAACGCCGAACTCACTATTAAAACTTTTGTCACTCTTACGAACGAAAAATCTTGCGGAGAGAACTTCAGCAATGGCATCTTTTGCTGTCGTTTTCCCTACCGAGCCAGTTATCATCACAATACGCGGCTGATATTTATGCACTACGATTCGCGCACAAAGCCCAAGTTTAAAGGCAATAACGGATTTAATAAGGTTTTTCATAATGATTGTATTACCCCGAGCCAGTCGAGGCAGTTGTGACGCCTCTGTCAGGTGGCACTGCGTAATAGTCAATGAGAAAATGCACTAGGTCAAGGAAGGTTGAATCAAGCGTTTCAGATGCATACTGTACCCCATGAGGGTCATTCGTGTACAAAAGAATTATGAACTTAGGATTATATGAGGGGAAAAATCCGACAAAAGAATGAAAAAAACGATCTTTATAATACCCTCCGTGCCCATCTGTAAGCTGTGCCGTGCCTGTCTTCGCGGCAACTGACATCGTTGGAATTATTGCTTTACCTCCTTCAAGTTTTTCATCAACAACTGCTGTCATCATTTCTGTTGTCTCGCGAACAGCCGTTGGAGAGAATACGGGTATCTTCTCGTTCCAATCAACACTTCGTTCTATTCCAGAATTAAGACGAACTGTACTTACTAAATGCGGTTCTACCATAACACCACCATTGGCTATCGCTCCGAGTGCGCGAATCATCTGTATAGGAGTGACAGAAATGCCTTGCCCGAATGACATATTGTCGAAATTGACCTGCTGTGTAGTAGAAAGATTACCAAGAAGCGCACTACTTTCATTCTTTATATCAATGCCAGTTTTTTGTCCGAATATTTTCGTAAAATATTCGCGAAATTTATCCTGTCCCAATTGCGTTGCAATCCATGCAGCGCCTGTATTCAATGATTGCACAATGACCTGCTTCATAGGGATAACTCCGCGAGGTTTGAGGTCCCAATTACAAATAGTTGCATTATTTACCGTAATACATCCAGTATCGTTGTAAGTTGTTTCAGGCGTAATAACTCCTGCATCAAGCGCGGAAGTCATTGTAATCGGCTTCATAATAGAACCGAATTCATGCACATGTTCTACTAATGGATTTCCTAACACTGTTGGGTCAACGAACTGTAATACATTGGAGTCATAGGATGGAAAGTTCGCAATAGCAATAATCGCACCTGTGGCAGGGTCCATAATAATGCCGCCTGATTCTTTGCTTACATATTTTTCATTCACTTTAGCGATATCGCTCTCAAGCCGCGTCTGAACCTCTGGCTCAATTGTAGTTACGATATCGCCTTCTCGCGCATCCTTAGGCGAGACCAATAGATTACCAACATTAGAAAATAGTTCTGTAAAAAAATTCTTATAAAGAGAGTCGCCAGAACGCGACAGGACTCCATCGTATGATGCTTCAAGACCTGTTTGTCCAGCGAGAACATCTCCAAAACCATATGAAACAATGCCTATGGATTGTGACGCCAGTACTGAGCCGGGATAATAACGCCATTGTTCGCGCAAGACCTGTATGCCTGGAATACGCAGAGCCGAAAGTGCCTGCCCATCTGAGTCAGATAGATGATGAGCGACTTCAATATATATTTGTGATTTTTTAGCAGCGGCAATGAGAAATGCGTCGTGACTTATAGAAGATGAGGCAATAGCATTTATTGCAGAATATGCACTTTCTGTGTTCTGAAGTATTTGTGGATTTATTGCAACAAGAAAACCGGTTTGTATAGTTGCCGCAGAAATTAGCGTCCCGTCTTTACGAGTAAAATAAATTGAACCGCGGTCAAAGAGACCACTTCCGCCAGAAGAGAACTGCCTATCGGCTTTTTGTGCATATTCCTGTCCATCTACAATCTGAACGAAATAGAGACGAATAATAATGAACACAGTTACAAGGACAATAAAGGCAAGTACGAGACGAATGCGAGTTCGGAATTGTGCACGCATAATATTACCTCAATGCAGTAGTACTCTTTGCCGATACGAAAATCTTCGCAATGGGCACTGCATACTCATCTTCTGCGTAATTAGTATTAGTAATTTGCGATATCATAGAGAGATACTGCCCTTCAAGAGCTGCAACTGCCGACTCATCATTTCTAACTGATTGTGAGAATTCAATAGTCAGTGTTGCGTAACTCATAATTACGGCAATGAGACCAATGTATGTGATTACGAGAACGGCTATGATACCAGAACAAATCGCTGTCGGAGAATACTGAATTTGAAAATGAAAGTTATGCATAAGAAAAAACGCGAAGTTTTGCACTTCGCGCACGACGATTTGAAAGAACTTCGGCTCGTGTGGCAACGATTGGTTTCTTTGACCAAATTGCTCCTTTTCGCGACGCTGCCGCGTCGCGTAATGTATTTTTCACAATACGGTCTTCAATACTGTGGAAGGAGATAACTGCGAGACGACCGTTCGGAGCAAGTGAATTTATCGCCGCAGTAAGTCCTTCGCGAAGCGCGCCAATCTCGTCATTGGTTGCAATACGAAGTGCCTGAAAGGTCTTAGTTGCAGGATGAATTTTCCGCTTGTGATACCACACAGGCGTGCCAGCAAGGACTGCGGCAACAAGTGCATCTGTTGTAAGAATTCTTTCCTTTGAACGCGCAGCAACAATTGCGTTCGCGATGCCTCGTGCAAATCTTTCTTCACCGTAGACGAATATTATATCGGCAAGTGCTTCTTCGGAAGAAGAATTGACGATGTCGGCAGCTGTCTCACCTCCTTCTCCGTAGGTCATAAGTAATGGATGGCCTATTCCATCAGAAGAAGAAAAAGAAAAACCGCGCGGCGCTGCAATCTGATATCCACTCCAACCAAGATCAAATAGAACCTTATCAACAGGAGCAATCCCAAGTCGTTCAAGAATGCGAGCGAGATTGCGGAAATTATCATTTACTAAGTGAGCTATTGGTCGTTCTGTGCGGCGGTCGCGCGCATACGCCTCTCGTCCGCGCTCTACCGCCGCTGGGTCTGCATCAATACCAACAATCACGCCGCCCTCTCCGAGGGCAGCGAGCATTTCAGAAAAATGTCCTGCTCCACCAATAGTTGCATCAACAACAGTGTCACTTGGCTGTATATCAAGTGCTTCAAGCACTTCAGACATAAGTACGCTGTCGTGGCGTGCTTCTTTATCCCGAAAATTTGTGTTCAGAGACATATTATTTTGCATCTCCTAGTTTTTCTGCGAATGCTTCGGCATCGCGTTCAATATTTGCAGTATATTTTTTCCACGCATTCTCTTCCCAAATTTCAACCCTATCCGCAACACCTGCGATAACTGCTTTCTCTTTAATAGATGCAAATGATTTCAAATGTTCAGGAATCAATATACGACCCGACCCATCAACCTCGGCTTCAGAAGAACCAGCAAGAAAAAGGCGTGCTAGACCGCGGCGCGCCGCGCTTCCATTTATCTCGGAGGCATACGATTGTGCCTCTTTCTCCCATGCTTTGCGCGAATATACATACAAACAATGATCAAGACCGCGCGCCACCACAACAACGCGACCCAGTCCCTTCCGAAATTTGGACGGAAGAGAAATGCGATTCTTTATATCAAAGATGTGCAGGTATTCGCCAATGAACATAGATGAGTGAGCAAAAATAGGAAACAGGCCACCACTCCTGCTTTCCACTTCATCCCACTAGTAAGACATTATATGCCACCACCCCTCACTTCCACTAATTAAGTTATCCCCACCCATAAAATTAGGCGAAATAGATGTCTATTGACTATTAAAAGTATGTGTAATAGTGTTTGTTTGTTGTTGCAATGACAACCGTCGAAGAATGTTCTCCGGCGAATTCTCGGAAGGAGAATTGAAATGGGCCGCACAACAACGAATATTGTTCAGAGCCGTTCAAACCTGACAGCTCTTTTGACGGCGACTGGTGTTTTGAAAGCGTGTTTTGGCAAAAATGTCGAATTTACCAATTCAGCCACTACTCAGGAAGACAATCGCAGTTTAAAGTATCAGGTAGTAATTTGGGGTAAAATTCCAATGGAAAGAGTAGGAATTGGTGTGAAAGCGAATTTCCGCTCTTTCGTCGAATTCACACTGAAGGAACCTGATCCGAAAAAGGAAATTGATTCCAATCTGCGCCCTGATGGTCCTGTCAAAGTTCGGATAATTGGTTGGAACCAAGCCATTGATGTGTGGCATCTCGGTAATAACGACTATTTTGACGACTATTGTGTAGCGAATGGCTCAGAAAAATCACTTTTCAATTTCAAAGAAAAATTGTTCGAACTCTGTAAATACAAGGAGGTTCGGGAAAGGGCACTTCGCCGTCTCGAAGGCAGATAATAATCCACAGCCCCGCGAAAAGCCCGCACGCTTCTCGCGGGTTTTTCTTTTTTTAACTTGAACGACTTGGAAGTTGAACTTCCAAGTCATTTATTCCAGCAGAAATTCGCCAATGTTTTTCAATTCTTCTTTTCTCTCTATTATTGACTCCAACGACAAGAGTGCAAACTCTTTATATTCACTGACATCTTTAAATTGATCTAAAATAATACTTTTATCGCAAATTCCTTTGATATTTTTATCAATATATTCCCCCAAACTTGACCTGCTCCGAATCAACTTGGAAGTTGAACTTCCAAGTTGATGTACCTTATCATTAAGATTTATATATGCACTTAGATGTAATAAATACTCGTTGGAATCAACATGGACTGATTTGAACCTTCCCTGAAATAGAGCACCGCTTCTCTTATATTTATTGTTAAAATATTTTGTATATCCAGTTCCGATTCTTTGCATAATCTTCTCAATTCCACTTTCAGCTTTCTGTTTAATGAGTAGGTGAAAATGGTTCGGATTAACACAATGTGCTATTAAGTTTATCAGTATGTCTATTTCTGACTTGGAAGTTGAACTTTCAAGTTTTTTAACAAAAGAATTCTCATAAATGCTTCCAATTGGTTCAGAGACATTGAATTCTTCCAAACTTTCATAAAACCGCTGGACATCATATTCGTCCATGAAAGTAATCCTTTTATCTACGCCACGATTGTAGATATGATAGTACTCGCCAGTTACAAAAGGCGTCTTTCTCATCTATTTATTTTAACATCACACAACTTGGAAGTTGAACTTCCAAGTTGATTACCGTGGGCGCATCAGAGGAAAAATTTGTCCTTCGCGTATAGAAACATTCTCAAAGAAATCGAAGAGGCGCTCGGAGACGCCAAATCCAAACGCTGGCGGCATACCGTACTCAAGTGACTCCACGAATTCGGCATCCGGCATTTGTGCTTCCTCATCCCCCGCATCTCGTAATTGTTGTTGATGTTTAAATCGTTCGGCTTGGTCAACAGGGTCATTCAATTCGCTAAAGCCCTTACCTATCTCCGAGCCGGCAATCATTACTTGAAAGCGTTCTACAACACGAGGATCTTTTGTACTCTTTTTCGCAAGCGGCTCAAGATATACAGGTACATTGATAAGGAATCCGGGACCAGCAAGACCCTTGCGTATCTTTTTCCAAAGTAGATCAACCATTCGACCAATTTCTGACACTTCAGGCACAGAAATCCCCTCTTTTTCTAATTCTAAAAGCTTATACAAATTTTCTGTCTTTATATCGCTGTCGCGTGGGTCAAAACCATACGCTTCTTGCATCAATGCGCAGAAATCGTATATCTCCCACTCTTTATCAAGATCAATAGTAAAGTCCTTGATAGAGAAAACACGCGTATTATAAATTTTATCAGCGATAGTACGATAGAGATCTGTAATCATTTCCATACCCGCTTCATAATCCTTAAATGCTTCGTAACATTCCATTGCGGTATAATCCTGCGCATGTTCTGCTGACATACCTTCGTTGCGAAATACACGACCAATCTCAAAGACCTTCGGCAATCCTGCAACCATAAGTCGCTTCTGCCAAAGTTCCCCAACCGAAATGCGCAAATACACATCTATATCAAGCGCGTTGTGATGCGTTTCAAATGGACGAGCATCAGCCCCCCCAGTTGCTGTCTCTAACACTGGCGTTTCCACCTCAATAAAATCACGATCAAGAAGATACGAGCGAATAACATTCCAGAATTTAGAGCGCCGCTTGATACGCTCTGATAAATCTTTGGTGAGTAAGATATCAAGATAGCGCTTGCGAAATCGTTCATCTTCATCCTTAATGCCATACCATTCGTCTGGTAGAGGTCGTAGTGACTTGGCGAGCATACGCCATTCGGTAATGCCAAGAGACGGCTGACCTCGTTTGGTAGTAAACGCACTACCAGTAAATTCAATAATATCGCCTGTGTCTACAGTGTCCGTAAAAAGATTAAATGATGTCCCGCCTAGTTTGTCGCGCTGTACGAAACATTGCCCTTTTGCACCATCAAAGATATCAACAAACAACGAACCGCCATGTTCTCGCAGAGACATAACGCGCCCCGCAAGTACGACTTGTTCGCTATTTTTTTCTAGTGTCCCGTGATTCTCAAGAAACTGGTCAACCGTATGAGTACGGCCAGTACGAGCAGGATACGAATCCATTCCTGCATCCTTGAGGATAGTTATTTTCTCTAGTCGTTCCGCACGAACAGTTTCAATCAAAGCCATATGCACACTATACCACCTGTTTATCTGATACTTTTAGCAATATCTGTCCAACACCGAGTGTTGGACAATGCTTGACAAATTACTTCTTTGAAGTATCATCTGTATCAGAAAACTGTACAAAAACCAGTATCTA